>Ga0209344_10005074_pt1 | contig 11591 bp, 12 predicted proteins | sample Cruoilmetagenom6_FD_187293 | JGI IMG/M metagenome (GOLD analysis project Ga0209344, IMG submission 187293) | Oil polluted marine microbial communities from Coal Oil Point, Santa Barbara, California, USA - Santa Barbara Oil Seep Sample 6 (SPAdes)... | ecosystem: Environmental > Aquatic > Marine...
AGTTTCTTCAGAAAAAATTTACAAAGAAGAAATTGGAGCTATAGACTGGAAAGAGGTAGATCGGTATCCATCGTTTTCAAACTGTGAGAACATATTGGAAAAGCCAGAGCAAAAAGACTGTTTTATAAACACTATCAATTCACATTTGTACCAATCCATAAGCCATGAAGATATGGTTGCCGTGCGCGAGGTTTATGACACGGTAAAAGTAAATTTTGAAGTAAGCAGCAGTGGTCAACTTTCCATATTAGAGATAAAAATGGACAGTTTGTTGCAGAAGGAATTTCCAGATCTGGAAATGTGGATTTTGCAGAGTATCGATTCGCTAAAGCCTGTGGCCCCAGCTTATAAACGTGGTATTCCCGTCACAACACAATTCACCTTACCCGTTATTATCAAAACAAATTGATTACAGGTTGAATTTATAACCGAGTGTGAAATCTACAGGAAACTTATCATTGCTTTCCACATTTAACCCCACAATATCGTTGTAGTTAAAAGTGATGTAACCGTTGCCCACTTTATAATCTGCACCCAAACCAAAAGTAATTGGAGCGCTGAAATCGCTGCCGGAAGTCTTTTCAGTATATGTTATATTAGGAAAAACATGGGGTGCCAAAATATAGGTTTGTTCCCTTTTTGAAAAAGTAAGTGCAGCAAATTTGGTATTTATAAAAGCATCAAACTTTGGTGTTTTTACAAATTTGAAACGGTAATTCAATGACAATTGAGAAGCTGAATACTTGTATTCACTGCTTTCAAAAGTCTGTTTAAAACGAAACACAAGTGCGTGTCTTTTTAGTTTCACAACATCTATCAATTCAAAATCTATTCCCGCGACGGCTTGCAATTCATTGGTTGGATTTTCTGTATAAACACTGTTGCTAACCCCTGCAAAAGCTCCTATGCGAAACTGTAGATCTATGGATTTTTCTTTTTCATTGAAGTTGGGATCCTTCTTTTTGTTGTATTCCACAAAAAATGCGCGAAGACTCGGTAAAGTTAGGTTTACTTTTTCAGTGGAGATCGCGGCATCACTCGTTTGCTGCCGTAGGATTTCCTTGTATTCCTCTTGGTAATCGCCGTTTTGTTTTGTGTTTTTTAGTTCAACAATATCATTTGCTTTCTTTGAAAAATAACGGTATTCGCCTTCAACGGTGTTCCAAAGCAAAGTCAATGTGCCCTCAACTTCGGTATTCAATGTATATGTTTGGCCATCAATGGTATATTGCTGCTGCGCTTGCAGCGTCCCTGTGGAAAGAATAAGGAGCAACAAGACGAAAATGGGGAAAAACGATTTCATAAGGGCGTGATTTAAAGTATGGCTAAGGTAAAAAATTTAATCAATTTATCACTGTTTTTCAAAGCTTCGCCCTTTCCAGGAATAGTTTCCACCAAAGCTTCCAAAGACTACTGTCAAAACAATCGTCGCATACAGAAACGGCAGCCACAAAAATTTCCACAGTACAATTTTCTCTGAAAAGAATACTGCCACTTGCCGAATTACAAGATAATCTGCAATTATTTTTGCGGAAAGAAGCAATATGTAAACGAAAAGGTTTTGAGGATTGAAAGCCATTAAAAACGGAATTGCGAGCAATGAAACATTCACCAAAAACACCAAAATGCCCAAAAACATGGAAGCTGTATTTTTTTGCATCGAAGTTTTTGAAGCCCAACGGATACGCTGGTTTATAACATCTTTCCATTTTTTTTGCGGTTTTGTGGAAACAATTGCCTCATTCGATTTTAAAAAAAGAACCTGCCCGGAAAATATTTTTTTCATCTTTTCCAAAAGAAAAATATCGTCGCCACTTGCAATATGGTCATTTCCCGAAAAACCGTTCACTTTTAGAAAAGCCTCCTTTTTATAAGCCAAATTTGCCCCATTACTGAGCAACGGATTTCCTAATCCAAAACTGCCAATAGTTACCGTCTGCAGACTGAAACCGTCGAGTTGCTGAAAGCTTTCAATAAAACTTCCGTTTGATTTGTAGATTACCGGGCCGCAAACCATCACGGGATTGTTTTTTTGAATAAAAGCATCCAAGGTTTTTAGCCAGTTTTTAGGAAGCTCGCAGTCGGCATCGGTAGTTACGACCCATTCAAAGGTTGAATTTTTTATCGCTTCAGTGATAGCATCTTTTTTTGGTGAATTTGAAATTCGCTTGTTTTGAATAAGTTTTATTGAAAATCTACTTCTCTTAATTGCCTCGGAAACGATTGCTTCGGAAATATCTTCAGAAGCATCGTTGACGAAAATGATTTCAAGCAATTCAGAGTCATACTTTAATTTTTCAATGGATTCCAAAAGTGCGGGAAGGTTCTCGGCCTCAGTCCTAAAAGGAATTATCAGGCTGAAACGTGTTATGGACTTTTCCGTTTCCGAAGCAAAGGGAACTATTTTTTTAAAACCATAAACTATGGCCGCCATTGAAATAAAATAAGCGGCAAACATTATCAGAACCGCCCAAATCATCGGGTTGTGGGTTGGTAAGTGAGTACAAAAAAACTCCCCAGTAGCGAAGGCAATACAAAATTGAAAAGCCACATAGCGAGCACGGTTGATAGTACAACCAACTCCACAACTTCTGCAAACGAAAACAGCCAAACCGCCACGCCCCCGCGGATTACAACGTCAAAAATAAAAAGCGTGGGCAGGATGGAAACCAAAAAATACATCGCAAAAATGAGCGGGATAGCTTCCCAAAAGGCAATGCTTGCGCCAAAAAAGAGCAACAAGCCGTAAAACATCCCGCTGAAAATGGCATAACGAAATGTTGAGAATAAAAGGGTTTTAAATTGTATCTGCAATGGAATCTTTTTGAAAAATTGAATCACCTTGGCAATCGAAAACCCCTTTAATAACAGTTCTTTTTCCTTGAAATAATAACCGACCGCAAAAAGCAAAATAATGCCAATTCCAAAGTAACAGAGCGTCGCGACCGAATAGCTTATATTAAAATTTCGGAATAGATATAACAGTCCAAAAAAGCCAAAAAAACTTGTGACAAACATTTGTGCCGCACCTGAAAAGAAGTTTAGCAACAGTATTTTTTTTCGCTTTTTACTTTCAAAAAAGAGTGCTTTCGCCCCGTACTCGCCAATGCGGTTGGGCGTTGCCAATGAAATGGTAAGGGAAGCAAGGCATTGTTTTAGCGCGGTTTTGAAATTTATTTCCTTAAAAGTTGAAACCAAACTTTGCCATTTCAGAATTTCAAAAAACCAATTGGCAGTTGCTAAAAAAGCAAAGAACAACAATGAATATGCAGCAATGCTTCCTTTGGAAAAAACAGTGGCCGTAAAGTCACTAAAGCTCAATGTGGAATTGTTTTTCAGCTTAAAAAAAATATACCCAAACGTTAGGGCAATCACCAAAACTTTGGCGGCGGCAAGCAGATATTGTTTAGCTTTGTGGGGTACGGCAATCATAGTGCTAAAATACTAATTCCCGCGAAAGCAGGAATCTCCTGTCCATGAAAGATAAATTCGAAAAAATAATTTTAGGAATCGACCCCGGAACCACAATTATGGGTTTCGGACTCATAAAAGTAGTTGGAAAACAGATGCAGTTTATGCAATTGAACGAGCTGCAACTAAAAAAATATGACGACCATTACCTAAAACTAAAATTGATTTTTGAGCGTACCGTTGAACTTATAGACACACACCATCCCGATGAGATTGCCATTGAGGCACCGTTTTTTGGAAAAAACGTGCAATCGATGCTCAAGTTGGGAAGAGCACAGGGAGTGGCAATGGCGGCGGGACTTTCACGACAGATTCCCATTACCGAGTATTCTCCCAAAAAAATAAAAATGGCCATTACGGGCAACGGAAACGCCAGTAAGGAGCAGGTAGCAAAAATGCTCCAAAGTCTTTTAAGTTTAAAAGAATTACCAAAGAATTTGGACAGTACCGATGGTCTCGCGGCGGCCGTCTGTCACTTTTACAATTCCGGGAAGGTTGAAATTGGGAAAAGCTACACAGGTTGGGCAGCTTTTGTGAAACAGAACGAAGAGCGAATAGATAAATAATATGTCGGGCATTTACATCCACATTCCTTTTTGCAAGCAGGCGTGTCATTACTGCGATTTTCATTTTTCCACTTCGCTGAAGAAAAAAGAGGAATTGGTAAATGCGTTGTGCACGGAATTGGTTCTGCGGAAAAATGAACTCGACGGAAATGTGGAGACCATTTATTTTGGTGGCGGAACACCAAGTTTGCTTTCTTCCGAAGAATTGCAGCAGATTTTTAAAACTATCTATAAAAATTATACGGTTTCAGAAAATCCCGAAATCACCCTCGAAGCCAATCCCGATGATCTTTCAAAAGAACAAATTCACAAATTCACAAATTTACAGATTAACCGTTTGAGCATCGGCATCCAATCCTTTTTTGAAGAAGATTTAAAACTGATGAACCGCGCCCACAACGCTTCCGAAGCTTTGGAATCTATAAAAGAGGCGAAGCAATATTTTGAAAACATCAGCATCGATTTAATTTACGGCATTCCGGGAATGAGCAGCGAACGGTGGAAAAAGAATCTTGAAATTGTCTTAAGTCTGGACGTGCCGCATCTTTCGTGTTATGCCTTGACAGTAGAGCCAAAAACCGCTTTAAAAAAATTCATCGAAAAAGGAATCGTGCCGCCCGTAGATGAGGAAGCTGCAAAAGAGCATTACGAAATTTTACTTTCCGAAACCGAAAAAGCCGGTTTGGAAAACTATGAGTTTTCAAATTTTGGAAAACCCGGTTTCCATTCGCGAAACAATACCGCCTATTGGGAGGGCGTTCCCTATTTGGGCATTGGCCCTTCCGCCCATAGTTACGATGGCAAAAGCCGAAGCTGGAACGTGGCGAACAATTCAAAATACATTAAAAGTATTGAAGACGGAATTCTTCCCTCCGAAATGGAAATCCTTTCAAAAGAGGACAAATACAATGAATATATTATGACCGGATTGCGAACCAAAAAAGGGGTTTCATTGGAAAAGGTTGAAAGGGATTTCGGAAAAAATTATTTGGAATACCTATTGAAACAAGCCGAAAATTCTATAAAAAATAATCTTTTAATCCTCGAAAACGGTACGCTGAAAATTTCAAAAAAAGGAAAATTTTTAAGTGATGGGATTGCGGCAGATTTGTTTTGGATTTAACGTAACTTAGACCTGTAAGGTTTTTAAAACCTGTCAGGGCTCGAAAACCGAATTTATACGAAATGAAAACCACAATTGAACATAACGGCAAATCTATTGTTGTAGATCTCTCAAAACCACTGGACATCTCAATCCCGTTGCAGGCTTCGGAAGAAAATCCGTTGGCGTGGTATCAAAACAAACCAACGATAGCGCCTGTGAAAATGGGCGATTGGATCGGCAAGGTTTCCGAGGGCGCTTCGGTAAATTTCAACAATGTGTTTTTCAATCCACACGCCCACGGCACGCATACCGAGTGTTTTGGGCATATTTCGAAGGAATTTCATTCCGTAAATAAAACATTAAAAACCTTCTTTTTTTTGGCCGAAGTGATTTCGGTAAAGCCCGAAGCTCCCTTTCCTTCGGAGAGGGCAGGGAGAGAGGACAAAATTATTTCCGAAGAAAGTATTTCCAAAGCCTTAAATGGAAAAACACCCGAAGCCATAGTAATCAGGACACTCCCGAATACTTCAGATAAAAAATCAAAACATTGGTCAGATACCAATTGGCCCTTCCTTCACGAAAAAGCAGCATTGTTTTTACGGGAAATAGGAGTAAAACATTTGTTGATTGATTTGCCATCGGTAGATAAAGAAAAGGACGAAGGCAAACTTTTGGCGCACAAGGCGTTTTGGAATTTCCCACAAAACCCACGTGAGGATTGTACCATTACGGAATTGATCTATGTACCCGATTCTATTGAGGACGGCAGCTATTTGTTGAATTTACAGATTGCATCCTTCCACAACGATGCGTCGCCCAGCAAGCCAGTTTTATATAAAATTTTCTAGTATGAAGACAACTCTAAAAATTGAGGAATTGGCCCAATTTCTTCTCGGAATTTTCTTTTTTTCACAATTGGATTATGCGTGGTGGTGGTTTCCGGCATTGTTGCTCACACCCGATATTGGCATGGTGGGATATTTGGTTAACACTAGGGTTGGCGCTTTTACCTATAATCTTTTTCACCATAAAGCTATTGCAATTGCCCTTGGCTTGTCAGGATTTTATCTCAACAATTCCATGTTAATTTTAATAGGTGTAATTTTGTTCTCACACGCTTCCTTCGACAGAATTTTTGGATACGGTTTAAAATATCCAGATAGTTTTAAGAATACTCATTTGGGAAGCATTGGAAAATAATATCATGGAATATCTCTTTATTGGCTTGGCCGTTGGTGCTGTTGTGGCTTATTTTCTTTTTGCGCGTTTCAGTGGTGACCGAAAACGTGAGAAGGTAAACACCCAGTCGGTTATTTTGATGGAAAAAATACGCAGTGTGTGCAAATTCATTACCGTGGAAGGCGATTTTTCTGAAATTTTCTATTACGAAAATGTGAAGGATAAATGGCTGAATTTACTTTTGGGAAAAAAGAAAGCCTTGGTTTTGATTGAAGCCAAAGCACACATTGGCTTTGACCTAACAAAAGTGAAGATGGATGCCGATACAAAAAACCGAACCATCATTTTAACCAATTTCCCCCAGCCCGAACTGCTCACGATAGAAACAGATTTTAAATATTACGATAAAAAGGAAGGGTGGGCAAACCCTTTTACAGCGAGCGATTTGACGGAAATAAATCAGGAAGCCAAAAAGCACATTGTTGATAAAATACCTGAAAGCGGTTTGTTCAATGAAGCTTCAAAACAGGCATTGGAAACTATCCAGCTCATGGAAAAACTGGTGGAAACCATCAATTGGAAACTAGACTATTCGGCACTGTATTCGGCAGAAGAAAAACCAAAATTAAAGCAATGAACATAGAACAGTTTCGTGAATATTGCATCTCTAAAAAGGGCGTTACCGAATCTTTTCCTTTTGATGAAAAAACGTTGGTTTTTAAAGTGATGGGCAAAATGTTTGCTCTCACTGGTTTAGAATACAATCCTGCGCAGGCCAATTTAAAATGCGACCCCGAGCGGGCCATCGAGCTGCGTGAAGAATATGACGGCCTAATCCGTCCGGGCTACCACATGAGCAAAGTACATTGGAACACGGTGGAACTAGAGAGAAACATCCCCCATGAATTGCTTTTGGAAGTGATTGACCATTCCTATGATTTGGTGGTAAAAAGCCTCACCAAAAAATTGCAAGCAGAACTCGCTTCACTTTAAATTTTCTAAAAAAATAGATGAACCATCCCGCCGATTTTTACAAACTTCAGATTGAAATTCACACTGAGGTATTACAAAAAGTAAGACGAAAACTTGTTGTTTCCAGTTCCATTCGGCTTGTGGTTTTTTTGATTGCGTGTTTTGGAGTTTATTTTTTCTTCGGAAACACAAAAGTTGTTATTGCTATAATCGTTCTGACCATTGCCGCATTTGTTTATTTAGTTTCAAAACACAGCGCGCTGCAATACCGGCGAGATTTAGAAAACGCTTTAATAGCACAAAATGAAACCGAACTGGAAGTGGGCAATCGGCAATTCCATCATTTGCCTTCCGGCGAAAAATATAAGGATCCGCTTCATTTTTACAGTCAGGATATCGACCTTTTTGGGCGTGGTTCTTTTTTTCAATATTTGAATAGGACCGCATTGGAAAGCGGCTCCGATCTTTTGGCGAAAATTTTCACCGAAAACAAAATTGATGCAATTCCAAAAAAGCAACAGGCAATAACCGAATTGGCTGGAATGCCTATATGGCGCCAACAATTTTCTGCAATTGCTTCATTGGTGAAAATAGAAGTTTCTGCCACCGAAGTAACCGATTGGCTTAAAAACTATAAAGCTTTTGTCCCAAAGTGGATAAAGACCGTGTCGCTTGTATTTTCGGTTATTTCAGTAACATTGATTGTGTTGAATTTTCTCGATTTGGTTTCGGGCTACGCTGTGGCTGGCTGGTTCTTTTTGGGATTGGCAATTTCGGGCAGCTATTTAAAAAAGGTAAACGACCTTTCCTCGCATACTTCAAAAATTCAAAGCACTTTTGAACAATTTTATAAATTAATCAAAGAAATAGAACACGAGGAATTTTCTTCCGAATTGCTTTCCGAAAAACGAAATCTGGTGGTTAATTCAGAAAAGAAGGCCTCATCTGTACTGAAGAAATTTGCAAAACACTTAGATGCATTAGATCAACGTAGCAATATGCTTATTGGGGTTGTTGCCAATGGTTTTATGCTTCGCGATCTGCGTCAAAGCTACAATATTGAACAATGGATTTTAGAGCACAATGCGAGTGTTTCGGTGTGGTTTGATGCGATTACTTTTTTTGATGCCTATAATAGTTTGGGCAATTTTGGTTTTAACCACCCCGATTATGTATTTCCAAAAATTAGTGATGATGTGCCCGTTTTAAAAGTGAAGGGAGCAGGGCATCCATTGTTGAAGGAAAGCACGATGGTGCGGAATGATTTTCAGATTAATTCAGAAGAATTCTTTATCGTTACCGGGGCGAATATGGCGGGCAAAAGCACATTTCTTCGAACCGTTTCCCTTCAAATCGTGATGGGAAATATAGGTTTGCCGGTTTGCGCCGAAAAAGCCCAGTATAACCCAATAAAGCTCATTACGAGTATGCGGACTACGGATAGTTTGACAGACGACGAGTCGTATTTCTTCAGTGAGTTGAAACGTTTGAAATTTATTGTGGACGAAATAAAAACAGACCGTTATTTTATCATACTTGATGAAATTCTGAAAGGAACAAACAGCACCGACAAAGCCATCGGCTCGCGCAAATTTGTTGAAAAGCTCGTAGCCAGCAATTCCACCGGCATCATCGCCACCCACGATTTAAGTCTTTGCGTGGCTGCTGAAGAACTGTCCGAAGTAAAAAACTATTTTTTTGACGCCCGAATTGAAAACGACGAGCTCTTTTTCGATTACACTTTCAAACCCGGAATCTGTCAAAATATGAATGCTTCATTTCTGCTAAAAAAAATGCAAATAGTAGATTGAGCAACATAATAATTTAAAAAACAGATAATTACGTTTATTTTAATTATATTTATACTTTACTCCTCATTATTCCTCTTCCAAATTACTTTGGCTTGCCCCAAAATTTAAAATAGTAATCAATTTTAATATTTATACTAATTTAATTTTATGGGATTATGAAAACAACCACCAACCTTAAGTTTATTGCAATAACATCAATAATGTTGTTATTGAATTTTAGTGTTTTTGCTCAAAGTGAAGCAAATCGACCAAAGTATCTTTCCGTTACAACCATGCATTGGAATATGGATAAAGAAGATTTCAATATGGACGATTGGAAAGCTGTAGAGAAGGAATATTTGCAAAAAGTAGTTGCCAAGAATGAACACATTACCTCGGCCTCCTATTACACCCATCTTTTTTCCCCAGACAATAGCGAAGTGCTTTATGTACAGACTTACCCATCGTGGGAAGCAATGGAAAGAGCAGCGGAACGTTCTGAGGAGCTCGCAATGCAAGCTTGGCCTGACGAAAAAGCACGCGAAAATTTTTTCAAAAATCGAGATAGTTATTTTTCCGTAAACCATTCTGACGAAATTTACGCTCCTCTGGATGGCGCTAAATTGATTCCACAGAATAATTCGAAAGATTTGGTGCTATATGTTCGCCGAACCTACTTTACATTCCCGGAAGATGGTTCCCAAAAGGAATTCAATGAAATGCGTGCCGAAAATATGTCGAAGGTTCTTTCTAAAAACGATTATATAAAAGGCTATTATCCAAATGTTCACGCTTGGGGAAGCGACAAAACTGAATTTGTGGAAGCTTTTTTTGTAGATTCAATGTGCGACATGGAAAAAATGTTTGATAAAAATAGTGAATTAATTGGCCAAGCGTGGCCGGGAGATATAGGAAAACAAAGAGGTAAAAAATGGAACAAATATTTTACTGGAGTCCACGGTGATTCGGCTTATACTTTAGTGGCTGAACTTTCGAAATAGAAATTCAGAATTGAAATATTTAGAAAAGGATGTTTTAAAAAGCATCCTTTTTTTATTTTGAAGAAGTACGTATTTTCACGGTTTTTCAAATGAAAGGTATTTCCGAATGGATTCAGTAACGCAGATTGTTTTGGGTGCTGCCGTGGGCGAAGCGGTTCTCGGTAAAAAGATTGGCAACAAAGCAATGCTTTTGGGCGCGATTGCAGGAACGATACCAGATTTGGACGTGCTTTCAAGCCATTTCACCGATACCGTAACCGCTTTGGAAATCCACCGTGGGTTTACCCATTCCATTGTTTTTGCAGTAGTTTTCGGATTGCTTTTTGGGTGGCTGCTTTCCCTTTGGGATAAACGAGCGAGTTTAAAGGAATGGTCGTGGTTTTGGTTTCTGTGTTTCGTCACGCATCCGTTGCTCGACGCGCATACTACTTGGGGCACACAGCTCTTTTGGCCGTCGGATCTTCGCTTGGCCTACAAAAATATTTTTGTAATCGATCCGCTTTATACGCTGCCATTTTTGGTGTTTTTGATTTTAGCGATGTTTCAAAAAAGGGGAAGCATTAAAAGAAGAAGATTCAATAACCTCGGTTTGATCGTGAGCAGTGCCTATATGTTGCTTACAATAATTCTGAAGGGAATCACCTATTCCAAATTTGAATCCGCACTAAATAACCAAAACATAGCATATTCCGCATTGGAAACAAAACCCAGCCCGCTGAACACGATTTTATGGACCGCAAATGTGGAAACCGACGATGCTTTTTTGATAGGCGATTATTCTTTTTTTGATACCAAACCCATTCGGTTTTATCCGCATCCGAAGAATCACGAAGCCCTTGGCGATTTAAAGGAATACGACAAAGTGCAACGCCTTATAAAAATTACCCAGGGTTGGTACACGGTTTCTGAAAAGGAAGAGGGAATTTATTTAAACGATCTGCGTTTCGGGATGATGAGCGTTGATCCGCAAGCGGAAAAGTATGCGTTCAGTTTTCGAATCGAAAAAACTGGAAATGAAGTGACCGTTACCGAAGAGGAAAAAGATACCCGCGATGCTAAAAAATTATTGGCCGATCTTTGGACGCGAATCAAAGGAAATTGACCCATGAAAAAGAAAGCCGATCTTCCACAGAAAATTTGCCCTATTTGCAGGCGCCCTTTCACCTGGCGGAAAAAATGGGAACGGGATTGGGAAAACGTGGTATATTGCAGTAAAAAATGCCAGAAAAACAAAAGCAATCCACAGCCTTAGTTTGGTTTACCAAAGACCTTCGCCTGCGCGACAATCATTCGCTGCTGCAGACTTTAGCTGAAAATGAAAGAACGGTTGCGGCTTATTGTTTTGATCCACGGCATTTCGCGGAAACTAAGTACGGTTTCAAAAAAACTGAAAAATTCCGCGCCAAATTTTTGATTGAAACCGTTGAAAATCTTCGGAAGAATCTTCAAAACTACAATATTACGCTGTTGGTCTTTCACGAAAAACCGGAAGTTATTTTTCCGAAAA
>Ga0209344_10005075_pt1 | contig 11589 bp, 9 predicted proteins | sample Cruoilmetagenom6_FD_187293 | JGI IMG/M metagenome (GOLD analysis project Ga0209344, IMG submission 187293) | Oil polluted marine microbial communities from Coal Oil Point, Santa Barbara, California, USA - Santa Barbara Oil Seep Sample 6 (SPAdes)... | ecosystem: Environmental > Aquatic > Marine >...
CATACCTTGGAAATACATCTTTAAGTCTGGCTACTTCTGTTATATTATTGATGTCTGAAATATCAAAAACGAGTAAATCCATTAAACTATCAGCATATAAATAATCTCCTTTTACTTCCATATCAACGTTTGCAATTATTTTTATAAATGCTATTTTTTTAGGATTTTTTGGGTCAGAATTGTCAATAATATGAATCCCCTCATCAAGGTCATTTACCAATATTAAATTATTGTAGGCATAAATTTTTCCTGATGTAATAATCGGCACGGGTGAGGTAACTTCAACCGATGATCTTAGCGCGTCTAATGTCATAAATTTGGGCGTTGCCACATTTATTAATCTGTAATTATCTCCACTATCACAAGAAGGTAAGGTAAAAACTAATATGGCAAACATTAAAACTATTTTTGTTTTCATTGTCAATTGATTAAGGTTCTTATGGTTATTAGATAATAAATTTCTAAAAGAGTTGCGTTCAAACAGTTCATTTTTCAATATTTTTTATATTAAAACAGATTGGTTTTGACGCTTTCCAAACATGTTAATTTTCTGCCAATATGTCATATTTTATGGAATTTGGTTGTATATTTGCACCTCAAATTTTAATATGAGTATAGACAAAGTTATAGAGGAGGAAAAGCAAGGACTTGCCTTGAATACTGAAAATATACGTGGAAATAGTAGAAAACTATTCATTGAAAGCTATGGCTGTCAAATGAATATTAACGATAGTGAAATTGTAGCCTCTATTCTTGCTAAAGAAGGGTTTAATACAACACAAGAATTACTTGATGCTGATTTAGTTTTAGTGAATACTTGTTCAATTAGAGATAAAGCTGAACAAACAATTCGTAAACGTTTACAATATTATAATAAGGCAAAAAAGAAAAATCCATCAATGAAAGTTGGTGTTTTGGGTTGTATGGCGGAACGCCTAAAATCAAAATTTTTAGAGGAAGAAAAAATCGTAGATTTAGTTGTTGGACCTGACGCTTATAGAGATTTACCAAATTTAGTAAAAGAAGTTGAAGAAGGTAGAGATGCAGTAAATGTTATTCTATCAAAAGATGAAACCTATGGTGATGTTTCTCCTGTTCGTTTAAATTCGAACGGTGTTTCTGCATTTGTTTCAATTACCAGAGGATGCGACAATATGTGTACCTTTTGCGTTGTACCATTTACACGTGGTAGAGAACGAAGTCGTGATCCTAAAAGTATTTTAGAAGAAATTCGTGAAATGCAAGGCAAAAACTTCAAGGAGATAACATTGCTTGGGCAAAATGTTGACAGCTATCTATGGTACGGAGGTGGCTTGAAAAAAGATTTTAAAAATGCATCTGCTATTGCCAAAGCTACGGCTGTTGGTTTTGCAGAATTGTTGGACATGTGTGCGACTGAATTTCCAAAAATGCGTTTTCGTTTTTTTACTTCCAACCCTCAAGATATGAGTCTGGATGTAATACATACTATGGCGAAGCATACAAATATTTGCAAGTACTTACACCTTCCTGTTCAGTCTGGTAGCACAAAGATGTTAGAGAAAATGAATCGTCAACATACTCGTGAAGAATATATGGAGTTGATAGATGATATTTTAAAAATAGTCCCTGAAATGGCTTTTAGTCAAGATATAATGACCGGCTTTTGCGGTGAGACTGATGAAGATCATCAAGATACCATATCTTTAATGGATTATGTAAAATATGACTATGGTTTTATGTTTGCTTATTCTGAAAGGCCCGGGACATTGGCGGCCAAAAAATTTGAAGATGATATTCCTTTAGAAATTAAGAAAAAAAGACTTGCAGAAATTATAGCCCTACAATTAGAACATTCCTATTATAGAACAAAGCAGCATGTTGGCATGATTGAAGAAGTTTTAATTGAAGGCACTTCGAAGAAATCTGATATGCACTGGAAAGGAAGAAATACACAAAATACTGTTGTAATTTTCCCAAAAGAAAATTATAAAATGGGTGATTTTGTTAATGTAAAAATTGAAGACTGTACAAAAGCAACACTTATAGGAACTGCTGTTGGACTTTCTGACAATAATTAAGAATATGGAAAATTTACAAGTTTTAAAACAACGTTTTGGAATTATTGGTAATGACGCCTCTTTAAATCGATCACTCGAAAAAGCGATTCGTGTTGCCCCTACAGATATTACTGTTTTAGTTACCGGAGAAAGCGGCGTTGGAAAAGAAAGTATTCCAAAAATTATACACCAACTCTCACACAGAAAACATGCAAAATATATTGCCGTTAATTGTGGTGCTATACCCGAAGGAACTATAGATAGTGAACTATTTGGTCATGAAAAAGGCTCTTTTACCGGAGCTACTCAAACCCGTAGTGGTTATTTTGAAGTTGCAGATGGAGGGACAATTTTTTTAGATGAAGTCGGTGAATTACCCTTAACCACACAAGTACGATTACTACGTGTATTAGAAAATGGTGAGTTTATAAAAGTAGGTTCATCAAAAGGGCAAAAAACAAATGTTCGAATTGTAGCCGCCACAAATTTGAATATGATGGAAGCAATCCAGAAAGGAAAGTTTCGAGAAGATTTATATTATAGATTGAGTACTGTTGATATTCATTTACCTCCTCTACGCAAAAGAAAAGATGATATTCATTTAATTTTTAGAAAATTTGCTTCAGATTTTGCCCAAAAATATAATATGCCAACGATTCGCTTAGAACCAGATGCAATTCCATTGTTACTAAATTACGCTTGGCGCGGAAATATTCGTCAATTAAGAAATATAACTGAGCAATTATCTGTAATAGAACAAAATAGAAGTATCTCTGTAGCTACATTAAAAAACTATTTACCGGAACATACAGGTAATTTCCCCGCTTTAATAGAAAACAAAACAAACGCTAGTGATTTTGCTAACGAACGTGAAATATTATACAAAGTTTTATTTGATATGCGTAGTGATATTACCGACTTAAAAAAATTAACATTAGAGTTAATGGAAAGCGGTAGTGGTGTTCAAGCAAAAGAAAGTAACCAACGTTTGATCCAAAAAATTTATGGAGATAAAAATGAAGATGTTGATGAAAACTTAGTAGAGATCATACCTGCCCAGAAAACAGCGGATTATCGTAATAAACAAGACAAATATCAAGATATTGAAACGGTTGAAGAAACGCTCTCCTTGCAAGAAAAAGAATTTGAAATGATTAAAACAGCTTTAGAGCGTAACAAAAATAAGCGTAAGTTAGCTGCAAAGGAGTTAGGTATTTCTGAACGAACGCTTTATCGAAAAATAAAACAGTTCGATTTGTAAATACACCAGTTTAATTGTTAATTTGCTGAATATCTATTTGTAAATTATTTAATGAAAAGAATCATTTTTTTAATATTGTTTTCTCTTACTCTTGTAAGTTGTGGAGTATATTCCTTTACAGGAGGTAGTACAGGCGACGCTAAAACCATACAAATAGATTTTTTTCCAAATAACGCCACATTAGTTGAACCTACTGTAAGTCAAAAATTTACTATCGCATTACAGGATTTATTTTTACGTCAAACAAATTTGTCTTTAGTTTCTAACGGAGGTGATTTACATTTTGAGGGAGAAATAACAACTTATAAAATTATTCCAATTAGTGCAACTGCAGAACAAACAGCTGCTCAAAATAGACTAACAGTTGGAGTACGTGTTCGATTTTATAATAAATTAATACCTGAAGATGATTTTGATAGATCATTTTCATTCTTTTCGGATTATGGTGCAAATCAGCCATTAACTGGATCTGTCCTGGAAGACGCACTAAATGAAATTTTTGAAAGAGTAAACCAAGATATTTTTAATGCTTCCGTAGCAAAATGGTAATATGAATAAATCTGATTTTACATATTTATTACAAGAACCCTGCACTATTAGTCAAGAGCAATCAAAAACTATTGAAGGTATTATTGAAACTTATCCATATTTTCAAGCTGCGCATGTTTTAAATTTAAAAGCTCTAAAAAAGCAACACAGTTTTAAGTATAACGATATGCTCAAAAAAACTGCGGCTTATACCACAAATAGAACAATTCTATTCGATTTTATTACTGCTGATACTTTAGATATCATCAAAAAAAATGAAGAAGATGAAAATTTAGTAAACCAAGTAGAAATTGTTGATCTTGAAGTTGTTGAAGATATACAACCAGTTACTATAGCGGTTCAAGCAAAGCCTAAAAAACCAATACTAGAAAGTTTACAGATTGGTGAACCTTTAGATTTTGATAAAGCTGAAAAGCATTCTTTTAACGAGTGGCTGCAATTAACTTCTTTTAAACCTATCCAAAGGGTTGAATCAGTTGATCCAAATTCAATAAAAAAGAAATCTGAAAACTTTGAATTGATAGATAAATTTATAGAAAGTAAACCAAAAATCAAGCCGATCAAATCAGGAGCAGCTATTGATATTTCAACAGAGGGCTCAATGGAAAATGAAAGCTTAATGACGGAGACACTTGCACGCGTATATCTTGAACAAAAAAAATACGATAAAGCTATTAAAGCTTTTAAAATTTTAAGTTTGAAATATCCAGAAAAAAGTGGTTTCTTTGCAGACCGAATTAAGGCAGTACAATTTTTACAAAAAAACAATTCATAAATTATGTTTTATACATTTTTAATTCTAATAATTATAATAGCGGTACTACTTATATTAATTATTATGGTTCAAAACCCTAAAGGTGGAGGTTTATCTTCGTCTTTTGGCGGACAAGGAACACAAAGTTTAGGTGGGGTTCAAAATACTACCAATTTTCTAGATAGAAGTACTTGGACTTTAGCAATAGCATTATTTGCATTAATATTATTATCAAATTTTGCATTACCTAAGACCAATGGCGTAGACGCTAAATCACAAATTGAAAATACGATAAATGATAGAGAAATTGGTGATGAAGTACCAGTTTTAGATGATATTCAAACTGAGAATGGTTCTCAAAACGATTCAACGAACTAATTCAAATATTTTATATTTTGAAGTAAAGATGCCAACGAGAAATGACACGTTGGCATTTTTTATTCTCTACATATAACAAATTGTCATTTTTTTTCAATTGGCATACTTTTAGCCTATTAATCTGCGATTAACATTAACTTAAACAATATAAAAATGAGTAAATTAAATATCAAACCTCTTGCTGATAGAGTTGTAATTGAAGCAAAACCTTCAGAAACTAAAACTGCATCGGGTATATACATTCCAGATTCTGCAAAAGAGAAACCTCAAGAAGGAAAGGTTGTTGCTGTTGGTAAAGGCACTAAAGATGAGCCTACAACTGTGAAAATTGGTGATACTGTATTGTATGGTAAATATGCTGGTACCGAGCTTAAACTTGATGGAAAGGATTATTTAATAATGAGAGAAAGTGACATTCTGGCAATTATATAATTACAAAATTAAATTTCAATAAACAAATTCCAAAAAAACTAGATTCCTGCCTTTGTAGGATTGACAAATAAAAAATTATAAAATGGCAAAAGATATAAAATTTGATATAGAAGCTCGCGATGGTTTAAAGCGCGGTGTAGATGCATTAGCAAATGCAGTAAAAGTTACTTTAGGACCTAAAGGACGTAATGTTGTAATAGGCAAAGCATTTGGAGGACCGGCAATTACTAAAGATGGAGTAACTGTAGCAAAGGAAATAGAATTAGAGGATCCATTAGAAAACATGGGAGCTCAGATGGTTAAAGAAGTAGCTTCTAAAACAAACGATTTGGCTGGTGACGGTACAACTACTGCTACTGTTTTGGCACAAGCAATTGTAAAAGAAGGTTTAAAAAATGTTGCCGCGGGTGCAAACCCTATGGATTTAAAACGTGGTATTGACAAAGCCGTTAGTTCTATTGTTACCAATCTACAAAAACAGTCACAAGTTGTAGGAAGTAAACTTGAAAAGATTAAACAAGTTGCATCTATTTCTTCTAACAATGATGAAAGTGTTGGTGATCTGATTGCACAAGCCTTTGAAAAAGTTGGTAAGGAAGGAGTAATAACTGTTGAAGAAGCAAAAGGTACCGATACCTACGTAGATATCGTTGAAGGTATGCAGTTCGACAGAGGTTATTTATCTCCTTACTTCGTGACTGATTCAGAAAAAATGATTACAGATCTTGAGAATCCTTATATTTTATTATATGATAAAAAAATATCATCAATGAAAGATCTATTACCGGTTTTAGAGCCTGTTGCTCAAACAGGAAAACCTTTATTAATCATTGCTGAAGATGTAGAGGGTGAAGCTCTTGCTACTCTTGTAGTAAATAAGTTACGTGGTGCATTAAAAATTGCGGCAGTGAAGGCTCCTGGTTTCGGAGATAGACGTAAAGCCATGTTAGAAGATATTGCAATTCTAACCGGAGGTACTGTTATTGCAGAAGAAAGAGGTTTTACATTAGAGAACACAACTATTGATATGTTAGGTACGGCAGAAAAAGTAGTTATCGATAAAGACAATACTACCGTAGTAAATGGAGCTGGTAACAAAACTGATATTAAAGGACGCGTAAACCAGATAAAATCTCAAATAGAAACGACTACTTCTGATTATGATAAAGAAAAATTACAAGAGCGTTTAGCCAAATTAGCCGGTGGTGTGGCTGTATTATATGTAGGTGCTGCCTCTGAAGTAGAAATGAAAGAAAAGAAAGATAGAGTTGACGATGCCTTACATGCTACACGTGCTGCAGTTGAAGAAGGAATTGTTGCAGGTGGTGGAGTTGCCTTGGTTAGAACTATAGATGATTTGGCTAAGATCACTACAGATAATTTAGACGAAGTAACTGGTATACAAATTATTGCACGTGCAATAGAAGAACCATTAAGAACCATTGTAGAAAATGCCGGTGGTGAAGGTTCTGTTGTGGTTGCAAAAGTAATGGAAGGCAAAAAAGACTTCGGTTTTAATGCTAAAACTGATCAATATGTTCAAATGCTTAAAGAAGGTATTATAGATCCTACTAAAGTTACACGAATTGCATTAGAAAATGCTGCTTCTGTTGCCGGTATGATCTTAACTACTGAATGCGCTTTGGTAGACATTAAAGAAGATGCTCCTGCAGGTGGTGCAATGCCTCCAATGGGTGGTGGAATGCCAGGCATGATGTAGTCTAGAGCCTTAAACATACAAATATTTAAAACCGCTAGTTTATTTGCTAGCGGTTTTTTTATGTCTAAAACTCATATCTTTATGATAGCCAAAACCTAATGATATGAAAAAGATAAATTGGAAATACCACTCAATTCAACAGTTAAAGCTATGTTAATTCGGTATAATTTTTGACGCAATTTATATGCTCTAAACTATCATAACCTTATGAGTTCATTTATACCCAAAAGTCATAAAAACCTATTTCTAAAAACAATATTAGTCTTTATAATTATAGTTAACTCTGCCTTTTCGAGTACAATCAATAATAACTTAAAAGTAGATACTAATCTATTAAAGTTTCAAGATTCTATTCACCATACAGAAAAAGTATTTCTTCATTTTGACAAACCCTATTATTCTTCTGGAGACCAAATGTGGTATAAGGTCTATCTGGTAAATGCAGATTCTAATAGGCCAAGGGCAATAAGTAAAATTGTGTATGTAGAACTGATAAATCCTGCCAACAAAATTGTAATTTCAAGAAAAATCAAAATTGAGAATGGCGGAGGTGAAGGAGAGTTTTATTTACCAAAACGATTAAATGCAGGAGCGTATACTATAAGAGCATATACCAATTTTATACGAAATTTTGACGAATCTTACTTTTTTATAAAAAAAGTGCATATTGGTTCTACAAGCACTTTAATTAACAAAGAAACCTCATCTCTAAAAAGTGCTCCTAAAAAGAAACTCGATCTATCTCCTTTAGGTTTAAAACCATCTATTCAGTTTTTTCCTGAAGGTGGATATATTGTGAATGATCAGCTCAGTAAAATAGGACTTAAAGCATTAGATATTTATGGCAAAGGAATCGATGTTTCCGGTTCAATTGTGGACAATACCGGAATTGAAATTTTGAATTTTAATACCCTCAAATTCGGATTAGGTACTTTTAGATTCACACCCAAAAAAGGTAGATCATATAAGGCCTTAATTCAATATCAAGGCAAGAATTATAACTATGACCTACCAGAAGCCTTAAATAGAGGTGTGACTATGCATGTTAGTGAGCGAACAAATAATTATCAAATACATTTACAATCTTCACTATTTGAAGGAGTTGATCAATTAATTTTAATTGGACTGCAAAACGGAAGTATTGTAAATGTAGCTGAACTCAAAGGGAAAAAAGATAGAGGTCTAATTAAAGTTCCTAAAGCCACACTAAAACAAGGCATTGTTCAATTTACTATCTTAGATAAAACTGAAAAACCTTTATGTGAACGCTTGGTATTTGTTGAAACTGAACGATCAGGACCAAAGGTTAATATTATGGCTGATAAAAAAGAATATGCTAAAAGAGAATTAGTAGAATTAGATTTTGAGATAGATTCAATGGCACAAACCAATATGTCTTTGGCTGTTACTGATATAGCTGTTGTTGAGCCTGACGTATACGGATTAGATATTAGATCACATCTATTATTAAATTCTGAATTAAAAGGAGAGATAGAACAGCCAGGTTATTATTTTGATCCTAAGAATAAGGATAGCAAAGAAATGTTAGATCTATTGATGATGACTCAAGGCTGGAGACAGTTTTTATGGAATCACTCGGGTAATGATCGAATTAATGAAGATCAAACGAAGTATGACCATGAAACGGGTATTCGAATTAAGGGAATTGTAAAAAACAAATCTTATCCAGAAAAAACTGCTTCAGCAGAAGTATCATTAACCTATACTAATAAGGATGAGTTTGTACAAGAAAAAACAATTTCATCTAAAAACGGAAAATTTCAATTTGGAGATTATCAATTTAGTGATAGCACCTCTGTTATTTTACAAGCTAAAAATTATAAAATAAAGAAAAAAGGTTCTAAAAAACTAACTACGGATTATAGTATTTCATTGGATACTTTTTCTGTTCATCCAATTAGAAGTAACCCATTTTATTTAAATAATGAAAATAATTTGGAGAAAGATAATGAGCATGTTGATAATGATTATAAGATACGATCTAAAATGGTGCATTTAAATTCAGTAATACCATTTGATGACAATGCAGAAAAATTAGAAGAAATAACTCTTAAACATATCAGAGAAAGAAAAAAAATAAAAGAAAAATTTAAAAATAGACAAACTATTTATGGACAACCAACATATCGTATTGATTTTGATGAAATTCAAACTACAATAGGAACTATTAACGTGATAGCGGCTATGAGAGGAAAAGTTCCTGGGTTAAGGATGAGTGGCAATATTGACAACCCTATTAGCCAAGTTAATTTTGTTGGGGGTGAAGCAGGAAATCGCAGCAATGGAGCGCCAGGAAAAGCTGCTAAAGTATCACGAGCTAAACCAGTGATATCAAGAAATTATGGTCTCTCAATAAGAGGAGGGAGAGTTCCACCTCTTATTCTTGTAAACAATTTTGAAGTTCAAGATTTTTCGTCTGTACTGGCAGAAGAAGTTAGTTTTGTAGATATATTATCTCCGGCAAGATCAGCAATATATGGATCACGAGGAATGGGTGGTGTTATTTCTATACATACTAAAAGGGGTCATGAAAATTCTGATATAGAAAATAAAAAAAGAAGTGGAATTATAAATTTTATTCATCCTGGTTATTACAAAGCTAGAAAATTTTACGAGCCAAATTATAAAGTAGAGAAACCTGAACATAAAAAATTTGATTATAGATCTACAATTTATTGGAACCCTATATTGAAACTAGATGAAAAGGGAAAAGCAAAAGTATCTTTCTATGCAGCTGATATTCCAACCACATATAGAGTAGAGCTACAAGGAATCACAACAGATGGATCTCCTATTATAAATGAGGTTTATGTTGATGTGAAATAATTAATATTCTTTTTTTTTAAGATTACTAAAAAAATTATTCAAAAATTTCTACACCAGGATAAAATGCTCCGATAGAAAACCAATAAGCAATAAATGATTTGGTAGGTTTTAGTTTTTGACCATTTCTAGGCCCTGAAATTGCCTCACCAAATACGTTCCATTTGGTACCTTCATTATCTTCAAAATAAGCTTCAGATTCATTAAAAATATATTCAAACTCTAAGAAGCTCGTTTGACTGTCAAGTTCAAAAGAAACAATTGTTTCATTTCCACCCACTAGTAATATATCTTTATTATTAACAATATCTTTAATAATATTACCTCCACTGAAAGTATTAAATCTATATACTTTTGAATCTTCTTCATCAACTATTGCGTGCACCCGTTCTTTTCTGGGCAATCTTTGGTCATCTCTGCTTAAAGGAAAAATCAAATATGCATTATTGGTACGATAATCTCCATAAGGATAAACACCATAATCTCTTGAAAAACTAGTATCTGTACTTAAAATTTTAGTATTAGGGTACATTGATTTCCAAATAAACCAATTGGTTTCAACTACTTTAATTACTTCGGGTTCCTCCCCAATTAGATTTCCGTTTACACATTTTAATTCCAGTTGTGACCAATTGCTATTTGTTGATCTATCAAACGGAATAACATTATTATTATATAGTAATCCCGAGACACCAAAAGTAGTTTTATTACCATTTACAATCCTATTCCATCCTATTGCACTTCCTGTTAATGGACAATAAGTAATTCCTACAGATGAGCTTGCTAAATCGTCATTAACAATTTCATGCCAATCTAAAATATAATGCGGATAAGCTCTTGTTTCATTGCCTATTTTTATACCAACAATTCTTACTTCATCTCTTAATAAGCCAGGCGCTTCATTTACGCTTAAAAACTTTGGATTGTCAATAGATGGAATCCCATCTCTTCCCGGTCCGCCATCTCTAACTTCTGATAGTGGTATCAACCAGTCATTAGTATTATCTGGTCCAGTATCAGGGTTATCCCCTCCACTAGTATCAGTTGTCGTTTCAATCGTATTGTCTGTTCCTCCACAAGAAATTAAGAATAAGGTGCCAAAAATCATCAATAAAATAAGTCTTTTCATAATTGAGAGTTGTTAAAATTAATTTCATTCTTTTTTAGGCTGAAATTAATTAATAAGCCGCTGGTTAGTCTATAAGTAGGCGTTAATTGAGTACCATCTACATTGCTAATGATGGGTAATTCTGCTTTTGTTAAAATTGATATATTTTGAGATAATTCGATAGACAGGCTGGGTAATAAAAAAAGCCAATTGCCACCAGTATTATTTAATTCTATACTATCTATTTGATCTCTTTGAGCATTTCTGTACTTAAAGGCTAGACTTGGGGAGATCAATTTTTTATCAAAGACTAAAAACTGGTCAGATACTCCAAGAAAAAGCTGTATTTCATCTCCGTATTCATATACTTGCAGCCCGCCTAAATAATCCTTATTTTGCCCGGTAGCCCGATATATGGCTCTTGTAAAAAATGTAGTGCTAGGTCTAAAATTAAAACTCTTCGATATGGCACTAAAAAAAATTCCATCCCATGCCCCACTTCCC
>Ga0209344_10005076_pt1 | contig 11580 bp, 11 predicted proteins | sample Cruoilmetagenom6_FD_187293 | JGI IMG/M metagenome (GOLD analysis project Ga0209344, IMG submission 187293) | Oil polluted marine microbial communities from Coal Oil Point, Santa Barbara, California, USA - Santa Barbara Oil Seep Sample 6 (SPAdes)... | ecosystem: Environmental > Aquatic > Marine...
TACAGACCAGCATGTTCGATGCAATGGGGGCACTTTCAACTCAATATAATGATACTCCTCATAAGGCTTCCCGTCCTTACGATATTAATCGTGATGGTTTTGTTGTAGCAAACGGTGCCGGCGTCGTCGTCCTCGAAGAACTAGAGCATGCCCTTAAGCGAGGCGCCAGGATTTATGGGGAGATTACCGGGTATGGTGCCACTGCAGATGGATACCAGATTGTCGCTCCATCCGGCGAAGGTGCTGTCCGCTGTATGCAGCTTGCTCTGGGAACAGTGGACGCGCAAATTGATTATATTAATGCCCATGGCACATCCACCCCGCTTGGTGATCTTGTCGAACTCCAGGCAATCCGTGATGTCTTCGGAAAAGCAATCCCTCCGATAAGCTCGACGAAATCACTTTCCGGTCATTCTCTTGGTGCGGCCGGAGTCCACGAGGCGATTTATTCTCTACTCATGCTCAATCACGGCTTTATTACAGCATCTGCGAACATTGAAACAATTGACCCTGAAGCGGCTGACATGCCTATTGTCACCACAACCCACAAATCCGAGCTGAAAACTGTCATGTCAAACAGTTATGGATTTGGCGGGACCAACGCCTGTCTTATTTTCCAGCGATACCAGTAAAATAACTGATCTTGAGCCACACAGTTAACCCATATATGCTCGAAGCCATAAACCTGGCCAGAGAAGGTATGCAGAGAGGGGACGGGGGACCTTTCGGTGCTGTTATCGTTCTGGATGGTCAGGTTATCGGGAGAGGATGGAATAAAGTACTTCAAACAAACGATCCAACTGCCCATGCTGAAATTGTTGCAATCAGAGATGCCTGCGTGCGAACTGGCAACTACTGGCTGGAAAACGCCCACATATACGTGAACTGTGAACCGTGCCCGATGTGTCTTGGGGCTCTTTACTGGGCAAGAATTAAATATTTGACTTTCGCAGCTTCCAGAGAGGATGCAGCAAAAATAGACTTTGACGATGCATTTATATATGAGGAGATCTGCCGCCCTGTAAAGAAAAGATCCTTAATCACCAAGCAATGTGGTCGACAGGAAGCTCTGGAAATAATGCAACTGTGGCCCACCTTCAACCTGAAGCAGCAGTATTGAACTAAAAGTACTGGTCAGAATCCCTTTCCGGCCGCTGCATCCCATTAGGCAGGTCTACACCTTCATCAAGCCTCTGCATACCTTCCATGACCAGCCCCATGAAACCACCGATAACATCAAATTCCTCTGCCTCCTGCGGAATACCAGGCGTGTAGGCAAACTGACCGCTGGTCATACCAAGCAAAACAAAGAAGGCGTCCTTTCCGGTCAACTGGAGATACTGAGCATACACCAGTTCACCTTCGACAAAGTAAACCCTTGCAGTTCCTTGCGGCAGTGTCAATTCCACTGTACCGGTTTTCTGGCTCGAATTGATCATCTGAAACAGTTCAACAACGTGTACCTCAGAAATGTCACCTGACATACTTGAACTGATATCAGTGGTCAACTGTTTGCCCACCTTGCCTGCCCGGTCAATAAGCAATCGGTAGAAGAACACGTGAAGGACAGGATACCTGTGCAGGACATGCTTAAAGTCCTTACTGGTCAACGTTGCCACCTTGGTAACCTCCCTGCTGTACACCGAAGTGACGACAGGTGCTCCGGTAAGAAGACTCATCTCGCCAAACACTCCGCCTGACTGCATTTCGGATAGTACCTCACCGTCATCATCGACGACCTCCACCCTGCCAGTTAAGATTATATAGAGGTTTGTTCCGGGATCATTCTTGCGTAAAATAATCTCGTCCGGATTATATTTTTTGAACCGGAGCAAAGTAAAAAGGTCATAGAGATCATTATCACTGAGCGGGGAGAAGACAGGAAAACTCTTCAGCATGTCGGTAAATTCTTCCAGCTCCCGGTTTTCCCTTCTCTTCTGTGCCGATGCCAGCAGTTTCATCTGAGTCGTTGCGTACTCTTTTTCCTTCTTAAATTCAAAACGAATCAAACCACTGCAGCCGCCACATTCAAATTTTACCTTTTGTGAACCGAAGACGGAATGTCTTTTCAACGTATCATGCCCCTCGGTTACCCGCATGATTGAACGAACCAGGACGAGACAGGCAGGTTTAACACCAGGAATAGTCAATGCGTCGCGTAACACATTAAACTCATCACCAACATTATAAATGGGACAAAATCTTTCTTCTGTGACAACAAATATTGCGTTTCTAAATTCCATGAACTTCTTTAAGTAGTATTAGCCTGAAAGAGTATAATATTTAACAGGTACATGTACCTGAACATACAACCCGTATTCATGATATTATCTCAACATAGCCCTACGATCTTCCAAAAAGCAAATAGATAATAATACCGAGCACCGTTGCTCCGCCAAAAAGTACCGGTAAAATCTTGCCGATCTGCAGCTCTCCGTTGACAATCAAGGTCTGCATGTACGGTGTTCCCGATACATACCAGACACCAATAATCAAAAAGATAATTACGATATCACGGAAGGCGGCTTTATAAACCATCCAACCTATCATTCCAACAAAGGGAACCATAAACCAGGGATTTGTGAATAGACCTGCAAAATCAACATCGTTTACCTGCTGAGGTATATTGGTTGATTTTATGATATCAACAATTTTTCCAAAAAAACTGCCTGCCTTTTCGGTTGCATCACCTGCAATCGCTGCTGCATCTGGCATTTTCAATCTCCTTTTCCAAATTATGCTGAGAACGGTTAAAAACCTGGATCGCGCAGTATGAACCACACATTGAACATGTCGGACCTTTATCACTCAGTCCTTCCTCTCTGAACCGGGCTGCTTTCGCCGGATCCAGGGACATTTCAATCTGACCTTTCCAGTCAAGCCGGTTTCTCCGCACAGCCATCTCGTTATCCAACTCAATGGCACCAGGTACTTCTTTGACAATATCGGCAGCATGCGCTGCGATCTTGGAGGCAATTACACCCTCATGGACATCGTCAATATCCGGTAATTTCAGGTGCTCTGCGGGAGTAACATAGCAGAGATAGTCAGCCCCTGCTGCTGCTGCGATGGCCCCTCCAATAGCACCGGTTATATGATCGTACCCGGGAGCAATATCAGTAACTAATGGCCCCAGGACATAGAACGGAGCACCCTTGCACATCTGTTTCTGGAGAAGGACATTCGCTGTAATCTGATTGAGCGGCATATGACCCGGCCCTTCTATAATTACCTGGACCCCCGCTTCCCATGCTCGTTCCGTCAGTTCACCCAGATGGATCAACTCCTGCACCTGGTTCCTGTCTGTCGCATCAGATAAACAACCCGGTCGTATTCCGTCCCCCAGGCTCAGGGTGACCTCATGCTCCTTCAGTATTGCCAGCAAATCATCAAAGTGCTCATAAAGAGGGTTTTCTTTCTTATGGTGACTCATCCATTCAAGCAAAAAAGATCCCCCTCGGCTGACAACGCCCATGATCCTTTTCTGCCGGAGCATACGCTCCTGAAGGTTTCGTGTAATACCGCAATGGATTGTCATAAAATCGACGCCATCGATTGCCTGTTTTTCGATAGTTTTGAAAATATGGTCGACCGAGACCTCAACCAGTTCCTTTCCCTGCTGCTCTACAGTTTCAGCAACAGCCTGATAAATGGGTACGGTGCCAAGAGGAACGGGACAGTTTTCGAGAATTCCCTTACGAACCTCATCAAGGTCACCCCCCATACTTAAATCCATAACGGTATCTGTACCGGCCTTGACAGCAACTTTCAACTTTTCCAGCTCTTCATCGAGTTTTGCAATATCCCTGGAGGAGCCGATATTGGCATTCACCTTTGTAGCCGTACCTTTACCAATGGCCATTACTCTTTCAAAATTGTGATGGATATTTTTAGGTATTGCTATGGTACCGGCAGCAACACCGTTTATCAGCTCGTTAAGGTCAATTGACTCATTATCTGCACAAGCCTTAAAAATTTCGGTGATATTACCAGATACTGCATCTTCACGAATTGTCATCCAACTGTCTCCAAACCGTCCAAAGCTTCTTCAATGGAAGCCGAATTAATAAATAACCACAGATGTTGTTAAGATATTATATTACCAGAAAAATAGCAAAAGATACCAGCGCTCTCCCCTCCCTGTCAATGCAAAACAGGCGATGTCCGCCATACATTCAAATCTACGTGACGATTGATACTCGACGCCGACACACAATGTTACATTTATGTGTAACTAAAATATATGATATATCGAAAATGTAAACATATTGCCAATATTGAAGTACGCCTTCCGCTCAAAACTAAAAGCCAAAAAACTCATAATATCAGAATGTTGCAAGCAAAATAAACTTTAATTCAGCACTTGGCACACAGATTGATATACCGATAATGTACTGCAAGCATTTCATATTCATATAACACAAAGGAGAGAAACATGAAAAAAATTGAAGCTATCATCAAGCCGTTCAAGCTTGATGACCTGAAAGAAGCACTGCATGAACTTGGAGTGCATGGCATGACAGTTGTAGAAGTTAAGGGTTTTGGCCGGCAAAAGGGTCACACCGAAATTTATCGCGGTGCAGAATACGTTGTCGACTTTATCCCGAAAATAAAGGTGGAGACAATTGTTTCATCCGAAATGGCCGACAAGGTAGTTGAGACAATAATGAACACAGTCCGGACTGGAAAAATCGGTGATGGTAAAATCTTCGTCCTTCCTGTTGAAAAAGTCTGTCGTATCCGAACAGGCGAAACGGATAACGAAGCACTTTAATACAGAAAAGAACACCAATTTAAAAAATAGATAAGATTTTCAAGAGGAGACAAACCAATGCGAAAGAAAACCTTTTTTTCCATCACCTTGCTGGCAATTGCCGCAGCAACTCCGGCTTTTGCCGAAGAGACCAGTGTGGGCGACACGCTCATTAACCTGGCCTATTCTATTGATACTTTCTACTTCCTGATGTCAGGCGCACTGGTCATGTGGATGGCCGCCGGGTTCGCCATGCTCGAGGCTGGTCTTGTCCGCGGCAAAAACACCGTGGAAATCCTGACAAAGAATATTGCCCTCTATTCTATTGCATGCATCATGTACATGTTTGTAGGCTACAATATCATGTACGGAGACGGTGCCAACGGCTTCATTCCAGGGCTCAGCTTCTTTCTTGGCGCAGACAATGCAGTTGATGATGTCCTCAAGAGCGGCGGCGAAATTTACTATTCAGGCCTGTCCGACTTTTTCTTCCAGGTCGTCTTTGTAGCAACAGCCATGTCAATTGTTTCAGGTGCTGTGGCTGAACGCATGAAGCTCTGGAGCTTTCTTACCTTTGCCGTTGTCATGACCGGCTTTATCTATCCTGTTGAGGGGTATTGGAAATGGGGCGGAGGTTTTCTTGACAGCCTTGACTTCCTGGACTTTGCCGGATCCGGTGTTGTTCATCTCTGTGGTGCTTCCGCTGCCATAGCAGGTGTACTGCTCCTCGGCGCGAGGAAAGGTAAATATGCAGGCGGCAGAGTAAACGCTATCCCCGGTGCCAACCTTCCCCTTGCCACCCTGGGAACCTTTATCCTCTGGCTTGGCTGGTTCGGATTCAACGGCGGATCAGAACTTAAAATCAGTAACATTGAAGAAGCGAACGCGGTATCCATGGTTTTTGTCAACACCAATACGGCTGCAGCAGGCGGTCTCGTTGCCGCTCTGATTCTCTCCCAGCTCTGGTTCGGAAAGGCTGACCTGACAATGGCCCTTAACGGTGCCCTGGCCGGTCTGGTTGCCATTACGGCTGAACCCCTAACACCAAGTCCGTTGCTTGCCACCATGGTAGGTGTAATAGGCGGACTCATAGTTGTCCCCTCAATCGTTTTCCTTGATAAAGCAAAAATTGACGATCCGGTTGGTGCAATCTCTGTCCATGGCGTTGTCGGAATATGGGGACTCATAGCCGTTGCATTCACGAACCCTGAAGGATCACTCATTGCCCAGCTTACCGGCATCGGCGTTATCTTTGCCTGGGTATTCGGCGCAAGCTTTGTTACCTGGCTCATCATCAAGGCTGTAATGGGAATCCGTATAAGCGAAGAGGAAGAGCAGGAAGGTGTCGACATCTCAGAATGCGGCCTTGAAGCCTACCCTGAATTCACGACAAACAAATAAACCACAATTTAAAGGCAAAGCCCTGCCTCAATATTACCTTGAGGCTGGGCTCAGCAGTACAACCACACTCCCACTGGTCGCCTCTTTTTCCTCCTCTCCTCAAGGGGCGGCTCCCCTTACCCCACTCAGTCATTTCCAGGTGTCAATCTAATAAAATACAGTAAAAAGCCTCTCTATATTTTCGCAACCACCTTGACTGTAGTATCACGATGTAGTACTTTAATTATGAAACAATTATTATTATTGTATATGAAACTACACATATCATCATACATAGTCCTTCTACTGGCCCTGACTATTGTTCACACCGGATTTGCCCAATCTGAATTCCTGCTGTGCCAAAACAGGTGCGAACAAGCTCAACAGACAGAAACTGAACTTCCTCCCTGTTGCATTGAAAAAATGGGCAATAGCCACTCCTCGGCCCAGGCAGAAAGTCACAACATGGACACTTCAGGCTGTCCCCATGTCAACACCAACAAAAAAATTACAGACCCATTACCCCTTCTAACAGTATCAACAGCATCTCCTTGTCCGGACACATCACCGGCTTTTTCTGGAGTTATTCTCTCCCCTTTTATCCAGCGGAACATATTCACTCCTGCTGTACACCCTAAGCGCTCCGGATTACCGCCACCGGGATCTACAGTGCCACCTTATCATCTTCACTGCTCTCTTCTTATTTGATACACGTACCCTCCCTGTCTGCGTGAGATACTATTCCGCGCATTTTTCCGAAAAAATACACATCCATCCCAATAGGTTCATCCCTTTTGGGCTGATATATGTATGGTTTTAATCTTTACCACGAGGGTACTATCATGAAAAATTTGTATACAGCTCCATTACTTCTAGGTTTTTTCGTCAGCAGCCTGTTCCTTCCTTCCATCGGCAATGCCCTGTTTGGACCATGGGCGAGCAAACACCAGCAGATTAAAGCGGAAAATGGCATTGTCCGCATTCCGGTTAATACAATCAACAATGGCAAGGCCCATCATTTCTCGTACAAGGCGGAAGGACTTACCATCAATTTTTTCGTCGTAAAAAGCAGTGATGGAATCATACGGGCAGCATTTGATGCATGTGACGTCTGCTTTCCAAAGAGAAAAGGATACACCCAGGCCGGTGATTTTATGATCTGCAACAACTGCGGGCAACGATTTCATTCCACCAAAATCAACGTGCTGAAAGGCGAGTGTAACCCTGCTCCCCTACGAAGGGCAGAAAAAAATGGAGAACTCATTATAGCAGCTGCCGATATCCTTCGCGGCTACCGCTATTTCTAGGAGGTCACCATGAACATATTAACCATACCCCTGCGCAATACATGGCGCAAACCATCAAGAACCTTTCTGCTCCTCATGGTGTTTACCCTGGGAGTCATGTCCATTGTTGCCCTTTACCAAGTGTCTCTTGTCATCGGCAGCAGCATGGAAAAAAAGCTTTCTACCTATGGGGCAAATATTCTCATTTCTCCCAGTAACGAAACACTGAGTGTCAGCTATGGGGGATTTCATCTAGGCGATATGCTCTATAATGTGGAACCTCTGTCAGAAAAACATACTGTTTCTGCGGTGAAATCCATTGAACTGAAGGAGCGGATCAGCTCAGTCGCCCCCAAACTTGTTGCAACAACCAAAATTGGCGACACCGCTGTAGCTGTTGTCGGGGTTCGCTGGGAAAACGAACTCCCCATCAAAAGCTACTGGGCGACAAATGGTGAATTTCCGTCATCACCCGATGAAATTGTCATTGGCAGCAAAGCAGCTGAAAACCTGGGCATACATACTGGCGACACAGTTAATTTTTTTGGCAGCCCCTTTCGAGTGTCAGCAGTTCTGTACCCAACAGGGGGAGACGATGACAACGTCATCCTGACCGACCTCGGCGCCCTCCAGACCATTACCAACCGACAGGACGAGGTCAGTTTTCTGGAAGTGGCGGCACTCTGTTCCGGCTGCCCCATTGACGATATTGTTGCCCAGATTCGAAAACAGCTTCCCGGGACCGATATCAAGGCGTTGAGCAACGTGGTCAACCAGCGGATGGCATCCATTACTTTTGTCCAGAGACTGGTCCTGTCGATCAGCCTTGTCATCCTTGTTACTGCCGCCACCATGGTTGGCCTGTCCATGCTTTCCGCTGTCAACGAAAGGAAAAAGGATATCGGCCTCCTCCGTTCTCTGGGTTACAGCAAAGGAAGGGTCTTTTTCATCTTCTGCCTGGAAGCAGGCTTCATCGGCATTCTTTCCGGCATCATCGGTTACTTTTCCGGATTTGCCGCCAGCTTCAAGGCATTAAGCCTCCTGGCCATGGCCGAGGGAGCCAGTCCGGTATTTGATTTTAATCACCTTCTTATCACATGTTCAATTATCGGGGTGATAACTGTCCTTGCTGCCTCTTATCCTGCCTGGAAAGGAGCTAGCATCGAACCATCTCAGGCCCTTATGGCACTTTAAGAGGAGGACAATATGCTGCAGGCTATAAATATAAACAAGATTTTCAAATCAGAGGGACAGGAGACGCAGGTCCTCAAAAATATATCCTTGGAAATACCCCAGGGAGAGTTTCTTTCTATTGTCGGACGATCGGGATCAGGCAAGACGACTCTGTTAAATGTTCTCTCTACCCTTGTGCGCCCGGACGACGGAGAACTGCTTTACCATGGCGACGACCTGACAAGTTTGCCGGAAAGTGGCCTGAATCGGCTGCGTTATGCCGATTTTTCCGTTATCTTCCAGTTTCACCACCTTGTCCCATACCTCACTGCTCTTGAAAACACCCTGCTCCCCTTCATGAGTTCACTCAAACCTGCTCCTCGAGAACTCGTCGACAAGGCCAGCGACTGTCTTGGCCGGGTCGGGCTGGCAGGCAAAGAAAACAGGCTGCCTGGAAATCTTTCGGGTGGGGAACAACAGCGGGTAGCCATTGCCCGAGCGCTTGTAAAATCTTCACGTATCCTCTTTGCAGATGAACCGACCGGAAGCCTTGACAAAAAGACCGGTGCAGAAATAATGGACCTGATAGTAGACTTGAACAGCGAAGGGATGACGGTCGTTATGGTAACCCACGACCCGGAGTACGCCAAACTGGCAGGCAGATCAGTCAACATGGAAGACGGTGTTTTTGTTTAAGACACAAACCTGCCACTCATCCTGGGTTGACCTTCTGAAGCACTATCCGTTCAGTTACTATCAAATACCGGGGGGAATATTCTATGCTCCCCGGTATTTTCATGTCCACTCATTTAATCATCGTGTTCTATTTGTTTTTTCTGCATGATAATCCTGTCGAGATTCTCATAATTTTGACCATTCAAGGATATTATATTATATCCAAATTATGAGAATCAAAACACACGGCTGGACTGGAAAAATTCTTCATATAAACCTTTCTACAGGTGAAACTGATAGTATTTATCCTGCTAAGGAAGTGTACATGCAATTTATCGGCGGCAAGGGCCTTGCCGGTTACTATCTCCGACCCCACATAACGCTCCCATGGAACCACCCTGACATGCCGGTCCTTATTTTCACCGGTCCGCTGGTCGGGACAGCTGCGCCAACCTCCGGCCGCTCAACAGTCATGTCCCGCTCACCTCTTACCGGAACGGTAGCTGACAGCTCAGTTGGAGGAAGGCTTGGGTTTCAGCTCAAACGGGCCGGCTGGGATGGAGTAATCATCACCGGCAGGTCTGCTCTTCCACAGGGAATAGAAATTACCGATAACAGGATTCTCCTGACTGATGCCTCCAAACTTTGGGGCCTGGATACAAAACAATGTTTTCAGAAAATTGCTGACAATAAATGCTCTGTCGCCGTTATTGGACCGGCTGCAGAAAACGGTGTCATGTTTTCCGCACTCATGGTGGACAAACATCATGCTGCCGGTCGTACCGGAATTGGGCTCTGCTTTGCGGAAAAAAATCTCAAATACCTTACTGTCCACGGGACAGGCAGAATTGCCGTGCATGACAAAGAGAACCTGATGGCGGCCCGTGAGGAAATCCTGCGTCTTACTGCAGCCTCTCCCATCCTCATGGGCAAACACGGTTTTTCCTGTTTTGGAACCGGTTCCATCTACGACCTCATGGATTCCAGGCGGATGATGCCCACAGACAATTTTTGCAAGACCCATTTTGACAAGGCCGGAGACCTCAACGCCTACGCATATAAAGAGACCTATACGCCTGAAAAATATGGCTGCATGGGCTGCCATATCAGGTGTAAAAAAATTGCCCGAAACGACACAATGGCGGGAACATCGATGCCGGAATTTGAAACCATGTCCCACTTTACCGCCCTTATCGGCAACAACGACATGAACCTGGTCATGCAGGCCAACGACATCTGCAACAGGATGGGGATGGATACCATCTCTGCCGCTGCGACCCTTGCATGTTACCGGGAAATTTCCGGAAACGCTGACATATCCGGACAACTGCTTGACCTGCTTCATGCTATGGCTAACGGCTCAACAGAACTGGGTAGATCGCTTGCACAAGGTTCCCGTTACTATGCCCAGTCAAAGGGTTGCCCACAAGCTTCCATGAGCGTCAAGGGTTTGGAACTGCCTGCTTACGACCCCAGAGGGGCATATGGCATGTCACTGGCCTATGCCCTTTCCACCAGGGGAGGATGTCACCTGCGGGCCTACCCGATCAGTCACGAAATCCTGCGCAAACCGGTAGCCACTGATCGTTTCACCTTCAGCGGCAAGGCCCGGATCATTAAAATTGCCGAAGACCAAAATAGCATTATTGACTCCCTCACAACCTGCAAGTTTATCTTTTTTGCGGCAGGACTGGAGGAATACGCCAAGGCCTTTTCTGCAGCAACCGGTATACAGGCAACAGCCCAGGATCTGCTCAAAACAGGCGAACGTATTTATTACCAGGAACGAATCATGAACAGCATGAATGGTTTCAACGCAGAGGACGATGACCTGCCAGCCCGTTTTTTTGATGAACAGGGCAGCGGTGGCAACGCCATAGAAATCAAACCCCTTGAGCGTGAAGACTTCCTGGAGGCCAGATCCAGATATTACCATATCCGGGGCCTCGACGAGCAGGGACTCCCCACCCCGGAAAAAATTGAAGAACTGGGACTGTCATGAAGGCACTGGTGGATAAGTATGCCCGAAAAATGGTCAGTACTGGCCTGACCGACGACCCTCTTATCTGCGGACTTGACGACGAGCTTATCTGGAACCGTGAAGACGAGAAGATACCAACGCTGAGCAGCGTGCTTCAAGGCATGAACATTAATTCGCTCATCTGTTCTGAACCTTCCGAACCGTACCGATCCATTCTGCGCTATCTTGCCGGGCGCTATCCTGAAACCATACTGCCGGGTGACTGCGAGACACGGACCTTTCTACACGACCTGCCGGTTACCCACACCTTCTCACCGGAAGCGATCCTGACG
>Ga0209344_10005077_pt1 | contig 11578 bp, 11 predicted proteins | sample Cruoilmetagenom6_FD_187293 | JGI IMG/M metagenome (GOLD analysis project Ga0209344, IMG submission 187293) | Oil polluted marine microbial communities from Coal Oil Point, Santa Barbara, California, USA - Santa Barbara Oil Seep Sample 6 (SPAdes)... | ecosystem: Environmental > Aquatic > Marine...
CTATGCGGATATATTTTATGATCACGACCCGACACTGGAAACTGCCGTTGAAGTGCATTCCGCATGGGGTACGTTCGAGTGGATATTAACTGATGGCTTCGCGCTTGGGCGGCGCGTCGGTGTTGTTTGCAACAGTGACGGTCACAAAGGACGGCCGGGGGCGAGCTATCCCGGCGACAGTATTTTCGGTTCGCTTGGCGGGCTGACCTGTTTTCTAGCTGGTAAAAATGATCGCGACAGTATCTTTGAAGCACAACGCCGCCGCCATCATTACGGCACCACTGGGTGCCGAATGTTCATGGATGTAAGGGTAAATTTGCCTGAAATCAGCACAGTATACGAACGCAATCCAGATGCAGTGCCCGATACGGTTACGCATCAGGTGAACAGTGCCATGATGGGCGATATCGTGCAAACAAATGCAGATGAAGTTGAATTGGAGGTTTCGATAAAAGCGCATGCGGGGATTGAGCGGATAGAGATCAGAAACGGGGCAAAGGTGCTGGAAACCCTGCGGCCTTATAGTGATAGTGATCTTGGTAATCGTATCCGGGTATTATGGAGTGGGGCGGAATACCGTGGCCGCGACAGGATCACGACTTGGAACGGTCGGGTGCAATTTAACGGCACGGTGATCGAACGGTTTGAAACCATTAACCAGTGGAATCCAGATCAGCTGTTTGAACAGCGTGGCTCGGATACGGTAATCTGGAATACGGTAACCACGGGTAATTTCATGGGCTTTGATGCGTGGCTGGCAGATGACAGCGGGTGTATTTCGGTGACAACCAACCACGGGGCTATATCACTTGATCTGGCAGATGTCGGTCTTCAGGATATGGTGTTGGATGCGGGTGGATTGGAACGGAAGCTTAAAATTTCGCGGTTGCCATCGGCAAGTCTGGTAAAAGAAATGGAATTTACACGCAACATTTCTTTATGTGCCACAGGCGATAACCCTATATGGATTTGTGTGTTCACCGAAGACGGCTTTCAGGCCTGGTCCAGTCCGATATATGTATTCCGGTCATGATGTTGTTAATTACCCCTTTCCATTTCCTGCCATCCATGAGATAGGGCAGCGTCAATACCGATAACTTTTGGAGATACCAAATGGAAATTCGTGAGGCCCTTACCTTCGATGATGTACTACTTGTTCCAGGCGCGTCCAGTGTGTTGCCGTCTGATGCAAACACTGCCACCCATGTGACAAAATCCATAGCGATGAACATTCCGCTTCTGAGTTCCGCGATGGACACCGTCACAGAGGCGCGCATGGCGATTGCCATGGCACAGGCGGGCGGCATTGGGGTTTTACACCGCAATCTAACGGATCAGGAACAGGCAGACCAGGTGCGTCGGGTTAAGCGGTTTGTCAGCGGCACTGTCTATGCGCCGATAACTTTGAATGCCAATCAGACACTTGCGGATGCGAAAGCTTTGCAGGAACGTTACCGGATCACAGGCTTTCCTGTTGTGAATGAGGCAGGGGTTGTGGTCGGGATCGTAACCAACCGCGATATGCGTTTTGCTACGGATGACAGTACACCTGTTTCAGTGATGATGACATCAAACGATTTGGCAATTGTCCATGAACCTACGGATCTGGATGAAGCAAAAAGCCTGATGCAGGCGCGGCGTATTGAAAAGCTTTTGGTTGTTGATGATGCAAATAAACTGACCGGGCTTTTGACCCTGAAGGATCTGGAACAGGCCGTATTGAATCCACAAGCCTGTAAGGATGATATGGGGCGTTTGCGCGTTGCTGCGGCCTCTACCGTTGGGGACGCGGGTTTTGCGCGGGCCGAGCAATTGATTGATGCAGGCGTTGATCTGGTTGTCATCGACACGGCACACGGGCATTCGATTTCAGTGGCCCAAACTGTTGAACGCATTAAGAAACTAAATAACGACGTGCAGGTTATAGCCGGCAATGTTGCCACTGGTGAAGCGACCAAGGCTTTGATCGGGGCGGGTGCGGATGCGGTCAAGGTCGGCATCGGGCCGGGCTCGATCTGTACCACACGTATTGTGGCCGGTGTGGGCGTGCCGCAATTGACTGCAATCGACGATTGCGCAACAGCGGCAAGTGCGACAGGCACGCCCGTAATTGCGGACGGCGGCATCAAGTTTTCGGGTGACTTTTCCAAAGCAATTGCCGCAGGCGCGCATTGCGCCATGGTTGGCTCTATGTTGGCGGGCACAGATGAGGCCCCGGGCGAGATTATCCTTTATCAAGGTCGCAGCTTTAAGTCTTTTCGCGGTATGGGCAGTGTCGGCGCCATGGCGCGCGGCTCGGCAGACCGCTATTTCCAGAAGGAAGCCAGCACAGATAAATTGGTGCCAGAGGGCATCGAGGGGCAAGTTCCGTACAAAGGCAGCGTTACGTCAGTGGTTCACCAGATGATCGGTGGCTTGCGGGCCTCTATGGGCTACACGGGTTGCGCAACTGTTGAAGAGATGCGCAAGGATTGTCAGTTCGTGAAGATATCAGGTGCGGGTCTGAAAGAAAGCCATGTGCATGACGTACAAATCACCCGCGAAAGCCCGAATTACCGGATCGGGTAGGTGACACCCAACGCACGATATGCGTCAGCAATAGATATTCTGGGCTGTGTTCTGGATGGCGAGCCAGCCGAAAAAACCCTGACCAACTGGGCACGATCCAACCGTTATGCGGGTTCAAAAGATCGTGCGGCGGTGCGTGATATCGTGTTTGATTGTCTGCGGCAGAAACGTTCAATGATGCATTTGGCCGGGTTTGAGTGTGCACGCGGGCTTGTGGCGGGGCATATTATGGTCGCGGGCCAAGCGGTGGAAGATGTGTTTACGGGCGAACGATTTGCACCGGATGCATTAAGTGAGAATGAGCGCGCAAATCTAAAACGAGCCAAAGAAACCCCACCTGATGCTGTGCGATTGGATGTTCCTGACTGGATGGAACCCGAATTGTGTGCAAGCCTGGGGGATGATTTTGAAGCAAGTTTAATTGCACTGCAGTCCCGTGCGCCGCTGGATTTACGCGTGAACCGGAAGAAGGCCGAACTGGCACAGGTACAAGCGGCACTTTTAAGTGACAATATTGAAACCGATGCGATTGAAAGCGTGCCAAATGCTTTGCGCGTTACAAGCAATCCCAGACGTGTGGCGCTGTCTGCTGCTTATCAAAGCGGTTTGGTTGAAATTCAGGATGCCGGATCACAATGCATCGTTGATACCCTGCCGCTGGTGGGTGTTAATAGCGTGCTGGATTATTGCGCAGGTGGCGGCGGTAAAACTCTGGCGATGGCAGCCCTTGCGGGTAATAGTGTTCGGTTCGATGCTTATGACCAAAACAAAACGCGGATGAATGATTTATCTGTGCGGGCAAAACGGGCAGGGGTATCGGTTAAGATATTGCAGACAGATCCGGTTTCGCTTGAGAAAGCATACGATCTGGTCTTGCTTGATGTACCGTGTTCCGGAACCGGGGCTTGGCGGCGCAATCCTGATGGAAAATGGCGGTTTACAGATACGGATTTGCAAAACTTACTAAGCGTGCAAGCCGAAATTTTGGAGAAGGCACATAAGCTGGTCAAGGACGACGGCGTGCTGGCTTATGTGACATGTTCATTACTGCGACAGGAAAATGAAGATCAGGTTGCGGCCTTTTTGGCAACGCATACTGATTGGGTATCAATCAACGCTAAGCGATTTCACCCCAGCGATGGAACAGATGGGTTTTTTGTAACACTTTTCAAAAAGATACAACTATAAGTTGCATATGCTAGGTGTTTCCCCTTATTCTGACGATTAGGAAGAGGATAGCTTATGCAACAGACCGTCACAAAAAATAAAACCCCGTTTAAATTGGACTGGTGGATACTATTATCTGTTATCTGTTATCTGTTATCTGTTTTTATGCAGGCATAAGTCTGACTTTATCGTACTTGCCGCCAGTTTTAAAACCGGTGGCAGTCATGATCCCACTTGTAATGTTTGCCTCTGCCGCTTGCGCGTATTGGATGTTAATACGCTCTGTGGAAGTAATGGATAAAACGAATGCAATCGTACCAAAGCCAGCTGCTTTATCCAAAGTAACACCTATAACCGTACAAGAGCTGTTTGATGAATTGCCTATCGCTTTGGTGCGTATTTCCCCAAACGGTACAATCATGCAAACGAATGCATTTTCCCGTGAAATCCTTGGCATAAAGGAAGGGGCCGCGCCAAATCTGTCAGAAATTGTCTCTGGTCTTAGCCGTCCTGTTGATGAATGGTTAGGTGATTTAAGCCAACGTGCTGCGAACGGCGACCCTAAACTGGTTCAGGTCACCGGGCCAAAGACAGAAGTTTTCTTGCATGTCTCGATGATCAGTCTGGACCCAAGGGGCGGTTCAGATCTGATAGCGGTGATCAGTGACGCAACTGAGTTGAAAACGCTTGAAGCACAGTTTGTTCAAAGTCAAAAAATGCAGGCAATCGGTCAATTGGCCGGTGGCGTTGCGCATGACTTTAATAATCTGCTGACAGCGATTTCCGGCTATTGTGATTTATTGTTGTTGCGCCACGACAAAGGTGATCCGGATTACAGCGATCTAACGCAAATCAACCAAAACGCGAATAGAGCAGCGGCTTTGGTCGGGCAACTTCTGGCTTTTTCACGCAAACAAACCCTGCAACCCAAGGTATTGGATGTGGATGAAGCTTTGGCGGATATGACCCATTTGTTAAATCGGCTGGTTGGTGAAAAAATCGAGTTCTCGTTGCATTACGCCGAAAACCTGCCGAATGTTTATGCCGATAAGCGTCAATTGGAGCAAGTTGTGATGAACCTTGTTGTGAATGCGCGCGATGCTATGCCGTCCGGTGGCAGCGTCGATATTCACACGTCGGAAATTCACTTTGACACAGACACTGAAATTGAACGCGCGCGTATTTCAAAAGGCAGTTATGTCGAGATCAAAGTGCAAGATACCGGTCTTGGCATTGAAGCAAAAAATCTGTCACATATTTTCGATCCGTTCTTTACCACCAAGGATGTCGGCGAAGGTACCGGATTGGGCCTGTCCACTGTTTACGGTATCATTAAACAAACGGGCGGGTTTATTTTTGCCGACAGTACGGTGGGTGCCGGTACGACATTTCGCATTCTTTTGCCCGCAACGGAACATGTTGAAGGCCCGATCAAACAAGAGACACATTCTGTTAGCCTTTTACCCGATACATTAAAGGGGATTACCGCATTGCTGGTCGAGGACGAGGTCGCTGTACGCAGTTTTGCCGCGCGCGCATTGGCTATGCAGGATATAAAGGTTTTTGAAGCGGGATCGGCAGAAGACGCTTTGTTACTGCTCAATGACCCCGATATGAAAATTGACGTGATCATCTCTGATGTCGTCATGCCCGGCCAAGACGGCCCTACATGGGTTCAGATTGCATTAAAAGAACGGCCGGATGTGAAGGTAATTTTTGTCTCGGGTTATGCAGAGGAAACCTTTTCTATGGAATTTGACAAAATCACCGGAGCACGATTTTTGCCAAAACCGTTCACTCTATCCAAACTTGTCCAAACGGTGCACGACATGTGCAGTTAATCGCATTTGATGAGATATTCGCTGTACAGATGGACGAAATTTTGTGTTACGATAAGGGATGAAGATTATCACCCAATATCTGCTGCTTCTATGTGCCATAAGTATGCCGGTTCAGGCATTTGAAACAATCCTGCCGGATTTTTCCAATGATCAGGCTGAATTCGGCTTTCTGCGTACCCGGATTACCGAAGCGATGTTGCAAGGCCCGAATTTCGCCGGGCATTATACAGTTATAAAAGTTGGCTGCGGAACACAGTGTACGATCGGGTTCGTAGCCGACAATAAAACCGGTGAGGTTTATGATTTCCCCTATGGCGGTGAGGAACACAGCCAGATGCATTTGGAATACGGCTTGGATACGGACAGCATCCTGGTTTCTTTTAAAACGTATTCAACCGATGAAGCGGGCGATAATCAATGTGTTGCAAAACAATTGCGTTTTGATGACGGTGAATTCATAGAGGAACGATCTAAATCAACCGCCGAAGACAGTTTCCTGTGCTCAACAGCTTCCGAGCTGCTTGGAATGGATTGAAACGGTTCTTTTAAACGAAATATAAGAAATTCCTATGAGCGTATTAAAAAATTCGACATAAGCCTCTTTGTCTATTAGCCTTGCTGGATAATGCTGCAATTATTGAACGGGGGCCTGTATGACTGACGTGAATAACAAAAAACCTACAAACAAGAAAATAGCAAATTCCAAATATGAAGCAGAACTTGCGCGACTTCAGATCGAACTGGTTAAACTACAGGAATGGATCAAGATCAAAGGTCTGAAGGTTGTGGTGATCTTTGAGGGCCGTGATGCGGCCGGCAAGGGTGGAACGATCAAGCGGATCACCGAGCCGTTGAATTCTAGAACTTGCCGTGTTGTGGCTTTGCCCGCTCCAACCGAACGCGAGCAAACCCAATGGTACTTTCAACGTTATGTGGCGCATTTGCCCTCGGCCGGTGAAATGGTGATCTTGGACCGGTCATGGTACAACCGTGGTGGTGTAGAGCGCGTAATGGGGTTCTGTTCAGATGAAGAGCATCAGGATTTTCTGCGCAGTTGCCCCGAATTTGAACGCATGCTGGTGCGTTCCGGTACCTTATTGATTAAATACTGGTTCTCGGTCAGTGACGAAGAACAGGAACGCCGTTTCCAAAAACGCCTGACCACGCCGACAAAACGCTGGAAACTTAGCCCGATGGACTTGGAATCGCGCAAACTTTGGGTGGAATATTCGAAAGCCAAAGATATCATGTTTGCCCATACGGATATAAAACAAGCCCCCTGGTATGTGGTGAATTCCGACATCAAAAAACACGCAAGGCTGAACTGTATCACCCATCTTTTAAGCCAAATTCCCTATGAGGATACAACACCGGAACCGATTGTGCTGGAAGAACGCCCGCCACAACAAGGCTATGTGCGCCCGCCGATGGGTGACCAGACCTTTGTCGAGGAAATTCACCACAAGGTTTAGGCAGCAGACCTATACACCGATAGTATCGTATATCTCGAAATCCCGTGCGTAAGCGTTTTGCAACTCTTTCAACAGGTCAGGGCTTAGGGACAGTTCTGCCTTTGGTGATACATTGATTTGCGGCAGCTTGATCCGTTTGTTCAGACGGTCTTCCAAAAACGCAATCATTGTGTTGATTTTGTCATAGCGGAACAAATGGGACATCCCCAATGTACCGTTTTTGGTTGAAACAAATCTGGCCTGAGAACCAACATTGGCAAATTTTGGTTGGTCATCTTGTAAATAGGCTGCAACGAACTGATCGAAAGTGATACCATGTGTGCTGTTATCTTTACCTATAAGCGATTGCCGCCCACGGTATCTGTACCAACTGCCTAGCCAATCAACCGGCTCGCGAAAGGCGGCGATACAATCCGGCGTGTCGTCAATTATAGCGACAACATACGGCTCAAGTAAACGTTTGTATCTGCGATATGTTGTGTGTTTAACAACTGATGGCGCGGAAAGTTTCATTGAAGACAGGTTTTGCAATGTTGTTTCAATCGAGGTTGATGCTGTTTTCGGTGTTGCAAATAACACCAGGCGTTCTTTTATAAAAATCAACATGATTAAATCCTGATACCGTTTGGTATTTATTACTTTTCTTTATTATTGATTATAAACCATCGCCTGCTTTAGTGAAGTTAAATTCAAGTATTTTTCGCAATAAGCGGTGGTTATGTATAATATTAAAATGCAAATAGAGGTGATATAATATGCCACCATTAAAAATACTGTTGGTTTATGTATGTGTGTGCCTGTTTTTTGCCACTCCATTTGCAGTTCATGCCGGTGCTTTTGAAAACGGGATGAAAGCGAATAATCTGGGGGATTATGAAAAGGCCGCAATTTTTTATCACCAAGCGGCAGCACAAAGCCATGCCAAAGCGCAATACCAATTGGGCATTCTGTATATAAATGGGCAGGGGGTCATACAATCCGACGATCGGGCCGCAGAATTATTTCAGCAGGCTGCAGAGCAGGGGCTTGCTGATGCGCAATATGCACTTGGTGTGCTTTACCAGATGGGGCGTGGTGTTGATAAATCAAATCAGCGGGCTGCCGAATTGTTCCGTGTCGCCGCTGATCAGAACCACCCGGAGGCACAATATGCATTAGCGTTCCACTATTTTTATGGCCAAGGTGTTCCCCAATCAAAAGAGGTTGCAGTGATGTGGTTGAAAAAAGCTGCGGCATTGGGGGATTACGCTGCGCGCTCCAAGTTAAAACAGCTTGGAATTCAGTAAGGTTGTTTTACTGCAAACACATGCCTTAACGGCTTTTTAACTATAAATACATAAAGCTAATTCAGTTAGGTGATCACGTGAATTCTTTGCGGAAAATCACTTATTGAAATTTATAAGTGAAAATTTTTCTTGAAATGTTCTCTTTTTGGTCTCATAAGGTGAATAAGAACATAAATAGAACAAACCAGTCGTTGTCGCACAGGCCGCGATATGAAATAAAGGGTAAAAATATGGGCGCGACTTTACTAGATATGAACGATAAAAAAACAATGGATAAGCAAAAGGCACTTGAAGCGGCGTTAGGGCAGATTGAACGTCAATTCGGCAAAGGGTCAGTCATGAAACTGGGCCAGGACAATCCCGCTTTGGATATAGATGCAACGTCAACAGGGTCTTTGGGTCTGGATATAGCTTTGGGAATAGGTGGCCTGCCAAAGGGCCGTGTTATAGAAGTTTATGGACCGGAAAGTTCCGGCAAGACCACATTGGCGTTACATGTCATTGCCGAGGCACAAAAAGCCGGCGGTATTTGTGCCTTTGTCGATGCGGAACACGCGCTTGATCCGGTTTATGCCAAGAATCTGGGTGTTGATCTGGATGAGCTGTTGATCTCGCAACCTGATGCGGGTGAACAGGCGCTGGAAATTACCGATACATTGGTGCGCTCTGGTGCGGTGTCCGTGGTTGTCGTTGATTCGGTGGCGGCTTTGACCCCGAAATCTGAACTTGAAGGCGATATGGGCGATCATCAGGTTGGTGCACAGGCACGCTTGATGTCGCAAGCCATGCGCAAACTGACCGGCTCGATTTCAAAATCCGGCTGTATGGTGATTTTCATCAATCAGATCAGAATGAAAATCGGGGTGATGTTCGGCTCGCCTGAAACCACGTCGGGTGGCAATGCGCTGAAATTCTATTCATCCGTCCGTCTGGACATCCGCCGGATCGGTGCGATTAAGGATCGTGATGAAGTTGTCGGCAACCAAACCCGCGTAAAGATTGTGAAAAACAAAGTAGCCCCACCGTTCAAACAGGTTGAATTTGATATCATGTACGGTAAGGGCATCTCTAAACGTGGCGAATTGATCGATTTGGGCGTAAAGGCCGGTTTGGTCGAAAAGTCCGGTTCGTGGTTTTCTTACGGTGATGAACGCATCGGACAGGGCCGTGAAAACGCCAAGAATTATCTGAAAGAAAACCCCCGCATGGCACTGGATATCGAAGACAAAATCCGCGCCGCGCACGGGCTGGATTTCGATATGTCGTTTGAAGAGGCAAAGCTTGCCAAAAAAGACGACGAGGACGCGGTTGTAGAAGCTTAAATCACAGTAAACAGTAAATTGAATGAATAGGGGTCAGGGCCATGCCTTGACCCTTTTTTTGTGGATTTTAAACTGACTGGCAGGAAAAGAACTTTACAGAGTTCAGAAATCATGGCTTGTTTTTTCGTGCAATGAGGGACGTAATACATTGGAATTCAATATCTGGCTGGCATTCGTTGCCGCATCAACCACCTTGCTGATTATCCCCGGCCCAACAATTCTGTTGGTATTAAGCTATGCTCTAAGTCAGGGGCGGCAAGTGGCTTTGGCAACAGCTGCGGGTGTGGCACTGGGCGATTTCATTGCTATGACAGCATCGTTAATGGGCTTGGGCGCATTGGTTTTGGCGTCTGCCGAGTTGTTTATCAGCCTGAAATGGATTGGGGCTGCCTATCTGATCTATCTGGGAATAAAGCTGTTTAGAAATGCCTCATCCGCAAGCATTAGTGGTATAGGCGCAAATGCGGCTTTACCAGCAAGAGGTGTGTTTAGCCATGCAGCGACCGTAACCGCGTTAAACCCGAAATCCATTGCATTCTTTATCGCTTTTGTGCCGCAATTCATGCGCCCCGAAAATCCGCTATTACCGCAATTCATTATATTAATTGCGACTTTTGTCGGTTTGGCAGCCCTGAATGCGCTGGCTTATGCGCTTATGGCAGACCGCATGCGTGCGCGTATAGAGCGACCTTCGGTCATTGCGGGTTTGTCGCGATTTGGTGGTTGCACCTTGATTGCTATGGGCATTATGACGGCAACATTCAGACGTATCAGCGCATGAGGGAAGATATGAACCAAGTTACCATGGCAGAACTGCAAGCGGCTTTGCCAAACGTTCTTGCGGCACCTAAGGATAATGCACCGATTGAACAATTATGTTTGCGCCCGGATTTCGGGGAACGTAATTTCGTTGATGAAATGCAGTTGACCAAAGAATTTGGTATCCCCGGTGAACGCTGGAACTATGCGCCTTGGCTCAAGCATGAGGATGGCACAACCGACCCACGTATTCAGGTGTCAATTTTGGGAACGCGGGTTTTGGATCTGGTATGGCGTGATCGGGAAAATACACTTCATCCCGGCGACAGTTTTATGGCTGATATGGATTTTTCGCATGCGAATATGCCGGTTGGGACATTGCTGAATATTGGCAGCGCCACTTTGCGTGTCTCTGACAAGTTCAATGATGCCTGTGTGAAATGGAAAGTGCGCTACGGCAAGGACGCCAAGGACTGGATTGTGGTGCCTGAAAATATCACCCACCGTCTGCGCGGTGTGTTATGTGAAGTGGTGAAAGATGGTTGGGTGAAAACCGGCGATCTGATCCAAAAGGCGTGAAGCCCCTGTAGACACCCCCCAAAGCCTTGGTTAAAACGCATTTAACCAGATCAGCGGAATAGCACATGACCAGCGTAAATGACATTCGTTCAACATTTTTGAACTTCTTTGAAAAAAACGATCATCAGATCGTTCAAAGCTCGCCTTTGGTGCCGCGCAATGACCCGACTTTGATGTTCGTGAACTCCGGCATGGTGCAGTTCAAGAACCTGTTCACGGGGCAGGAGAAGCGTGATTATGTGCGTGCTACATCGGCGCAAAAATGTGTGCGCGCCGGCGGCAAGCACAATGATCTGGACAATGTGGGGTACACCGCGCGCCATCATACGTTTTTTGAAATGTTGGGCAATTTTTCCTTTGGCGATTATTTTAAAGAACAGGCAATTATGCATGCCTGGGATTTAATCACCAAGGATTTCGGCGTTGATAAAGACCGGCTTTATGTCACGGTTTATCACACCGATGACGAAGCGGCGGGTATCTGGAAAAAATACGCGGGCCTGCCCGATGATCGCATCATCCGTATTGCGACGGACGACAATTTCTGGCGTATGGGGCCAACCGGGCCTTGCGGTCCTTGTACC
>Ga0209344_10005078_pt1 | contig 11568 bp, 7 predicted proteins | sample Cruoilmetagenom6_FD_187293 | JGI IMG/M metagenome (GOLD analysis project Ga0209344, IMG submission 187293) | Oil polluted marine microbial communities from Coal Oil Point, Santa Barbara, California, USA - Santa Barbara Oil Seep Sample 6 (SPAdes)... | ecosystem: Environmental > Aquatic > Marine >...
CGTAAATATTGCCAACCGTAGCCACTGGTGCGGACGGGATGAACACAGCAGAGCGCTCGTTCGGCAAGTGCTCGATTAGAAACCCAATCGCTCTGGCGCCCGAGCCGTAAAGATCCACTTCGACAGGTGCGAATTTGTTGCCATCCAAGCCAGCAAATCGCTTGGTCAAACTGGCAATTGCGTTATACATCGGAATACGTCGAGCGATATTCTTCCGCATCCAGTAGCGCAGCGCCTCGCCGAGCTTGGTTCTTACGACTAGTCCGGTCAAGAAGCACAAACCGATCAGCGAAGCAGCAGCGATGCCGAAGCCTATTAAAGCGTCGTCCACCTGAATGCCAAGCTCTCCCATCAGTTTTCGTGACAGCGAATAGAGTCCATAGAAAAGCTGCGCCATGATGGAGAGAATGATGGCGATCGGGACAATGACGAGCAGCCCGCCAATAGCAGTGGTCTTGATGAAGTTAACTACGCGCGTCATTATTCGGGCTCCCATTGCAAAACTCTTGATTCTCCGCGATGTCTTGGATCAGAGGCAGCCTTGGTTTCATTGTTGCCGCGATGGATGAGCTGCACGTCGCCAAACTCCCAGCCATGTGGGAGAGCCCGGTAGCCGGCATCACCGAGTGAAGAAATGGTTTCATCTGGCAGTGGCATACCGGGACTGTAAGTGATCAAATCTGGCGGCAATAGTTGGTGGTGGAATCGACTCGCGGCAATGGCGTCCGCCGGTTCCATGTTGAAGTCGTAGATATTTAGAACTGTCTGAAAAACTGATGTGAAAATAGTAGTGCCGCCGGGCGTTCCGATCACCATTTCGACTTCACCGTCACGCAGTAACATTGTTGGTGACATCGATGACAGCATGCGTTTGCCGGGTTGAATTTCGTTGGCTGTGTTGCCGACGGCACCGAAAATGTTGGGTACTCCAGGCTTTAGGCTGAAATCATCCATTTCATCGTTCAAAAGGAAGCCGGCACCCCCGACTACGACGCCGCTACCAAAGGTCCAGTTGAGTGTGTAAGTGTTGGATACGGCATCACCGTTGGCATCCATGATGGAGAAATGCGTGGTGTCTCGTGACTCGATACCGGGTGCGACGCTCTCGAGTTTCGAGATCCCGTTGGGGTCGATTTCTTGTGACCGTAATTCCAGGTACTCGTCGTTGATGAGTGTCGCTATCGGAACGCTGACGTAGTCTGGGTCTCCCAAATACTCAGCCCGGTCAGCAAAAACGCGTTTTTCGATTTCTGCAATGAGATGAATGTACTGCGGAGAATTATGTTCGAGTCCCTCAAACTCATAGTCGAGATAGTCTTTCATTTTGAGGAGCTGGATGACCGCAAAGCCGCCAGAACTGGGTGGTGGCGCAGAGACGATTTCAAGGTCGCGCCAATTTGCTCGGAGTGGCTTTCGAACCAGGGCTTCATATTGCGCAAGATCGTCGGCCGAGATCAGACCGCCGCCGCGCTGCATTTCGGCGACGATCAAGTCGGCAGTTTCACCGCGATAGAATTCGTCGGCACCGTTGCTCGAAATGCGTTCGAGCGTTCGCGCCAGGTCTTTCTGAATGAATAACTCGCCCGCCGTCAAGCGTCCGAACGTAGCCTCAAAATCCAGCCTACCCTCGTGCCATTCGACAGTTTCTGTCGCGTACTTTGCAAGTCCGGGCGCTACTACGAAGCCTTCACGGGCAAGCTCGATCGCAGGTTTGATGAGGTCGGCCCACGGCATACTGGCGTAGCGCTGGTGAGCGAGCCATAAACCGGCGACGGTTCCCGGCACACCTGCGGCGCGGTGGCCAATCAGGCTGGATTTGGCGACGACGTCACCATTTTCGTCCAGATACATATCTCTATGAGCAAACGCCGGCGCTGTCTCGCGGTAGTCAATAAAGTCGGACTCGCCATTCATGTGGACGAGCATGAATCCACCGCCGCCGATGTTTCCCGCTTCGGGGAATGTCACGGCGAGCGAGAATGCGACGGCGATCGCCGCATCAACCGCATTTCCACCGGCATCCAGAATATTTGTTGCGACTTCTGCACTGTAGGTGTCCGGCATGGCGACCGCAGCGCTCGAAGGTGAAACTGATGCCTGGCGCTCGCAGGACGAAAGCAGCAGAATGATAAAAAAGATCTTAGTGAGTATTTTCAAGTTACTTGATACCAGTTTACTTCGTCGCGGTTTTCCACTTGCAGTTCTCCAGCGAGAACCAAGTAGTTCAAATGTGATAGCGCTTCACCCGTCGCCATAATTCGATTCCTGTCATCGATCCTGCTCTTGAAAAGCACGGGGAAAACGTCCACCGCCCGTTGTGGCTCCGCGCAGTACGCATGTAGCTTGACCAGGTTCTGTTCGTGCTCTTCGATCATCACATCGATCCGTTCATGAGCGCCACGAAACGGCTTGCCGTGGGCTGGCAACACCAGTACATCCTCAGGAACCGTCGCACGGAGCTTGTTCAATGAATCGAACCAATCTTGCAATGGATTTGCCAGAGGCTCAGTCGGCCAGACGCTAACGTTGGATGTTATCGTAGGCAGCAGTTGATCGCCGGAGATAAGGACGTTTTGTTGCCGATCAAAAAGACTGGCATGTTCCGGTGAGTGTCCGCCGCCGCTTACAACCTGCCACTGGTGCTGGCCTATTGTCAGTTCGTCGCCATCGCTGAGGCGCTTATAGGATTCGGGCAGTGGTTTTACATAATTGCCGAAGTGTCCTAAGGCGGCTTCATACGTATGCAATTGGTCGTCAGAAAAACCGGCTTCCTTGTAGAAAACCACACCCTCTTCGGGTGCGCTACGACCAGTGTCTGCAACGAGAATGCGGCACATCGTGTATTCATCGCGGGACATCCAGAGGTCGACATCAAAGTGCCGGGACAGGAATCCGGCGCAGCCGACATGATCTGGATGCATGTGCGTCGCGATGACATGGGATGCCGGAGCGCCCTGCATGGCATCGTTGAAGACAGTTTTCCAAAGCTCGATGGTTTCGCTTGTGCCGACGCCGGTATCGACAATAGCCCACTGCTCTGAATCTCTAAGCAACCAGAGGTTGATGTGATTCAATGAAAACGGCAACGGCATCCGCAGCCACTCTATGCCGTCAGCAATACTAAGGGTTTTTCCGTTGTCCGGACGGGTTTCGAATTCGTAGCTAAGGCTCATTAGCCAATGGTGGCATGCCAAAGAGGAAAAAGCGTTATGTTGTCAAAGAAAGTTGGCCTTTTTCGCCACTTTCTCTCGGACGACTGTGACCGACTCTTCCTTGACTGGGCCGTATCCGCGGATATTCATAAATAGCTGAACAAGCTGAGTCGCTGCGCCCAGATTTTTCGCATGTAGCGCGGGTAATACCTGCTCCAGCAATGTCTCAAACTCGACAATCAGGTCTCGCTCCATCTTTCGTTCACCGGTATAGCCGAAGACATCGAATGCACCGCCACGCAGGCCGCGCATGCTGGCCAGCACTCGGAAAACCGGCAGCATCCATGCGCCGAACTCTTTCTTGCGCGGTCGGCCGCGAGCATCCTTTTTCGAGCTCAATAGCGGAGGAGCGAGATGGAATCGGAGTTTGGCCTTTGCGCCAAATTCCTCACGCAGTGAGTCTGCGAATTCTTTTCTGGTATGCAGTCGCGCGACCTCGTACTCGTCTTTGTAGCTGAGCAATTTGAAGTAACTTCTTGCGACCGCATTCGCGAACTCGCCTGAGCCACCGGCCTCGGACTCGCTTGCGCGCGCTCGATCGACCAGTGCCTCGAAGCGTGCTGCCAGCACATCATTCTGATAGCCACGCAAAAAGCCTTTGCGCCGTTGGATTACGTGGTCGAGGTCAACGTCATCCACTACATCGGGTTGCAGCGCGCTCTTGATCTGCTGCGGGTCGGTGGCTGCAATGCGTCCCCAGCGAAATGCGAGTTTGTTGTTGTCGACGGCAACGGCATTTAACTCTATCGCCCGCATTAACGCGTGCAATGAAACGGGCACAAGGCCCTGTTGCCAAGCGAAGCCCAGCAGCAATACGTTGGCGTAAATGGTGTCGCCCATCAACTGATTGGAGACGTCGTTCGCATTGAGCGTCGCAAGGTTTCGCTCACCAATCGCATCGGCGATGGCGTCAATTCGGTGGTCTGCTCGAAGGTTTGCGTCGCGGTGTTTGATGAAGTCTGCAGTCGACATCTCCGCTGTATTGACGACCGCCCTGGTGTGGCCCTTTTTATAGGTGAGCGACGCCTTCGGCGATGAGCTGACGACAAGGTCACAGCCTATCAATGCATCGGCTCGGGACGGCTCGATTCGCACTTGATTGATGCCAGCGGGCTCCGGCGCGATTCGAATGTAGCTAAGGACTGGCCCGAATTTTTGAGCGAAACCCATGAAGTCGAGAACGCTCGCGCCTTTGCCTTCAAGGTGAGCTGCCATAGTAATGAGAGCACCCACCGTGATGACGCCAGTACCGCCGACGCCAGTGACCAGTAGGTCGAAGCATGGGCCTGTTTCTGGAATGTCGGGCTGCGGAATCTCACCACTCGGCTCGTGGGCCTTGCTCTCTGTCTTCTTAACGCGAGCGACGTCTCCTTCAACAGTAACGAAGCTCGGGCAAAAACCGTTAACGCAGGAGAAATCGTTGTTACAGTTATTCTGGTCGATCTGACGTTTGCGGCCGAACGGCGTTTCTTTGGGAATGACCGACAAACAGTTCGATTCAACGGAGCAATCTCCGCAGCCTTCGCAGACGAGGTCGTTGATCACAACGAATTTCTTCGACTCTGGCATTTTGCCGCGCTTGCGTCGACGGCGTTTTTCCGTGGCGCAGGTCTGCGCATAAATCAGCACAGTCACGCCGGGAATATCGCGTAGCTCACGCTGCACCGTGTCCATGTCGCGACGGTCCGAAATCGTTGTACCGACTGGGAACTCATTGGCTTTAAAGAACTCGGCTTCGTCCGAAACCAGCGCAATACGCTGCACACCTTCGGCACGAACGGTGTTGGCGACTGCCTGGACTGACAGTGGCCCATCGACCGGTTGGCCGCCAGTCATAGCGACAGCATCGTTGTACAATATCTTGTAGGTGATGTTTGTGCCGGCCGCAACGGCCTGGCGAATCGCGAGCGATCCGGAGTGATAGAAGGTGCCATCGCCAAGATTCTGAAAGATGTGTTTGTCGCCATTGAAGCGTGAACGCGCGATCCAATTGACTCCCTCGCCACCCATTTGGATTAAGCCATCGGTGTCACGATCCATCCAGTTCGACATGAAATGACAGCCGATACCGGCCAGCGCCTTGGAGCCCTCCGGGAGTCGGGTGGAGGAATTATGCGGGCAGCCGGAACAGAAGTACGGTATGCGTTTGGCGCCCTCGATGTCGATAATCGTACAACGATCTTGAGCGAGGCCATGCGCACGGTCGCGATAAGTGCTGCCGCCGAATTCCTTATCTAGTCGGTGCGCAACAATTTCCGCCAACTCCAGCGGCGATAGCTCACCAACCCAGGGTACGAGACGATTTCCGTCCTCATCTTCTTTTCCGACCATGCGCCTTGGCTTGCGCCCCGGATAGTCGTAGAAGTACTCCTTGAACTGGCTTTCAATAATGCCGCGCTTTTCTTCCACAACCAACACTTCATGTTTGTTTTTTACAAACCCAAGAGCACCGTTCGGTTCGAGTGGCCAGACCATTCCAACCTTGTAGATGTCGATACCGGATTTCGCCGCATTGCTCTTGTCGATGCCGAGCAAACGCAAAGCTTCGACCAAGTCGAGATGTGCCTTACCTGTCGTGACAATGCCGAAGCGCGCGTCGGGAACATCGAAGATCTTCTTATCAATCGGATTGGCGGCGGCAAATGCGAGTGTCGCAGCCTTCTTATTCTCGAGCCGCTCCTCAATTTGGGGTCCTGGAAAGTCCGGCCAGCGATAGTGCAGGCCGTCAGCGGGCACTTCAAAGTCTTTTGGTATGACAAACTGTGGGTAGGGTGGTAGTTCGACCGACATGGCCGATTCAACGGTTTCAGAGATCGCTTTGAAGCCGACCCACATACCCGAGAATCGCGATAGAGCGAGGCCGTACAGACCATACTCAAGATATTCCGCAACACTCGACGGATTCAGGTTCGGCATCATGAAGGTCATGAAGGCTACATCTGATTGATGTGGCATAGAGGACGAGACGCATCCATGGTCATCACCCGCAATGACTAGCACACCACCCGTTGGCGAACTTCCATACGCGTTGCCGTGTTTGAGTGCGTCACCCGAGCGATCAACGCCAGGTCCCTTTCCGTACCAGAGGCCAAAAACGCCATCGACATTCCTGTCCGGGTCACTTTCCACTTGCTGTGTGCCGAGGACTGCGGTTGCTGCGAGGTCCTCATTGACGGCAGGCAAAAACTCGATATGTCGTTCGTCCAAGAACGATTTCGCACGCCAGAGCTCTCGATCAACGGCCCCGAGTGGCGAACCGCGATAGCCGCTGATGAATCCGGCAGTGTTCAATCCAGCCGCCTCATCCATAGTGCGCTGCATGAGCGGGATTCGTACGAGTGCCTGGGTTCCTGTGAGGAAGACCCGCCCGGATTCGCGACGATAGCGATCGTCCAGTTCATAGTTATCGAGGGGAAAAATCATCCGCGTAGTGTCGCAGAGTTCGTCCGGGCGTTGGTACCGATCATCCCGGTCTATGCGATAAAATCGGAATGGCATACCGAAAAGAGGAGGAAAATGGCAAACTATCCCGAAATACCATTTCATGGAGAATTTCGGTGCTTGAGCTTAAGGATCAGCATTTGTTGGCAGAATTGCAGCGGGATAGCCGTCTGACGATGCAGGAGCTGGCGGACAAGGTTGGCATGTCCACGTCAGCGTGTTGGCGTCGCGTAAAGTCACTGGAGAGCGACGGTGTTATAAGTCGCTACGCCGTAATCGTTGATGCAAAGAAAGCAGGCTTCGGACTATCTTTGATGGTGCACGTTTCACTGGCCCGGCATGAGCAGAAGAACGTCGATCACTTCATACGGGAAGTGTCGCGTCATCCTGAGGTTCTGGAGTGTTTCGCCACCAGTGGTGAGGCCGATTTTCATTTGCGCGTGGTTGTCGAAGACATCGATGCCTACAACGTGTTTCTGGACGATTTCGTCTTCAAATTACCCGGTGTTTCCCAGGTACGTTCAAACATCGTACTCAAGGAAATCAAAGCGGATACGGCGCTGCCTTTTCGAGTCTAGTTGACCGATGCCCAGTGCTCATTCGTCGCAACCATCGTTAGGACGTCGTATTGCGCCACCACCTCATCGTCCTGATTGGTAACCTCTGAGTCCCAGCGCACTTCACCATAGCCTGTATTCGCCCGCAGAGTTTTTTGTTTGCAGCAAAGCCGAACCTTGAGCGTGTCGCCGTAGTTCACGGGCTGTGCGAAACGCAAATCGTCGATACCGTAGTTCGCCAGCACCGGACCAAAATCCGGGTCGACGAACAGTCCTGCGGCGAATGAAACGATCAGATAACCGTGCGCAACTCGACCATCGAAAAACGGGTTTCGGGCGGCGGCATCTTCGTCGGTATGGGCATAGAAATTATCACCTGTGAACTCGGCGAAATGCTGGATGTCGTCAAGCGTAACCTGTCGCGAGTTAGTGATCAGTGTGTCGCCCAGCTCGAGTTGCTCGAAAGTCTTACGGAATGGATGTACACCAGGGTTGTTCTGATCAGCACCGCGGATCCATCGATGTCCGATGGTGGTCAGTGTTTCGGGTGAACCCTGAACGGCCGTGCGCTGCATGTAGTGTAAAACGCCGCGAATCCCGCCCATCTCCTCGCCACCGCCAGCGCGCCCGGGACCACCGTGAATCAGATGCGGAAGAGGGGAGCCGTGGCCGGTTGATTCGCCAGCACAATGTCGATTGATGACGACCATTCGCCCGTGAAACGCCGCGGTGCCAAGCACCAGCTCTCGTGCCACCTTGTTGTCGTTAGTGATGATCGATCCAGCGAGGCTGCCGCCGCCGAGTCGCGAGAGTTCGATTGCTTCTTCGAGGTTCTTGTAGGGCAATACCGTACTAACGGGCCCAAAGGCCTCGACCGAATGCACCAGTTGAGACGTCATCGGCTTGTCGCAGTGCAGCAGCGTCGGCATGAAGAAGGCGCCCTTACTGACATCGGCGTCGACGACGTCGAAGTCGTCAGTGCCGCCGTAAGCTACGCTGGCTTCGTGAGAGAGCTCCGCGACGCGATCGCGGACTTCATCTCGCTGGCCCTGACTGGCGAGCGCTCCCATGTCGACATCCTTGTTAGCTGGATTGCCGATTCGAATTTCGCTGAGCGCGGCAGACAGTGCTTCGACGACCTCCGAAGAAATCGCAGCGGGCGCGATGATGCGACGAATAGCCGTGCATTTCTGGCCGGCCTTGGCGGTCATCTCACGCGTTACTTCTTTGATAAAGAGATCGAACTCGGCTGTGCCGGGAACCGCATCAGGTCCAAGAATTGACGAGTTGAGCGAATCGGTTTCTGCTGTAAATGCGACAGACTCGCTGACAATTTTCGTATGTTGCTGCAAATACTCAGCCGTGTTCTTGGAGCCCGTAAACGCGATCGTGTCCTGGCAATTCAGGTGATCAAAAAGGTCGCCGACACCACCACAGATCAACTGCAATGCTCCGTCAGGCAGTATGCCGCTGGCACTGATTTGTCGAACCATGAGCTCCGTCAGATACGCGGTGCTCGAAGCTGGCTTAACAATTGCCGGAACGCCTGCAAGCCACGTCGGCGCGAGTTTTTCCAGCATTCCCCAACACGGGAAGTTGAAGGCGTTGATGTGTACGGCGGCTCCAAGTTTCGGCGTGCAGATATGCTGCGCTGTGAATGTACCGTTCTTTGAAATCTGCTCGGGCGGCCCGTCGAGGAATACATGGTCATTCGGCATCTCTCGTCGACCCTTGCCAGAGTAGACAAACAAGGTCGAAATGCCACCGTCAATGTCTACCCAGCTGTCGCCACGTGTGGCACCCGTCGCCGTCGAAAGTGCATACAGCTCTTGTTTGTGTTCCAACAGATACTTCGCCAGCGCCTTGAGCATCTCGGCACGTTCATGAAAGGTGTATTTACGGAGGTTCTGTCCGCCGACACTACGGGCATGACTGAGCATGTCGGCGAAATCGAGGCCCTTGCTCGTGATGCTGGCAATTGCGTCGCCGTTCACTGCGCTTGTCAGGATATTGCCATCACCATCACCGTCGACCCAACGGCCCAGTACCAGATTGCCGAGTTTTGATTGCATACAAAAATCAACCAGATTTGAAAAAAAGTGTATCAGATTGTACGGTCGGCTCGACTGAAAGCAAGTGAGTACTGAATGAAGGCCGAAACGGCATGCCAAGAGCTCATCGCCGAATACAGTTCCAGGCCGACGCTGCGGTCCGGATCATTGATAACCACTGTCTTTGGTGATTCGATCGCGCCGCGAGGCGGAAAACTGTGGCTAGGAAGCCTTATCAAGGTCATGGCCGATTTTGGTATCAGTGAGCGTCTGGTCCGGACATCCGTGTTTCGGCTGGCCCGAGACGGCTGGTTGCAGTCCGAGCAGGTCGGACGCCGTTCCTACTACAGCCTTAGCGAGGCCGGTCGTGAGCAATTCGACCAGGCGACGCACCGAATCTATGGGTCTGCGGTGACCGAATGGGACGGGCGATGGTGTCTGTTGTTGCTATCGGGTCTGGACACGGCTGACAAGGACAGCGTACGCAAGGAATGTGGCTGGCTTGGCTTTGGTGCGATGTCTGCCAATGTGCTCGCGCACCCGGCACCCGACCTCAAGGATCTCGACGTGACCTTATTGCGATTGGGTGTCACTGAGCAGCTGGTGGTGCTGGAGGGTCAAACGGTTCGCAATGAGTCAGGCATGCGGCGATTGGCCCACGCCAGTTGGAATCTCGAAGACCTTGACACACGCTACGGAGAGTTTGTGGCGATGTTCAGGCCCATCGTTCGTGCTTTGGCCAACGATAGCCAACTCTCTGAAAAAACAGCATTTATGACACAGACCTTGCTGATTCAGGAGTATCGAAAAATACTGCTGCGCGATCCCCTGTTGCCCGATGAGCTTCTGCCGTCCGACTGGCAGGGCAAGGCGGCTTATCAACTTTGCCGGAATCTCTATCTGGCAACGTACGAAGCGGCAGATCGATATCTGACGGAGACGGTCGATACGGCGGACGGGCCACTGCCACCCCCGACCAAAATATTCTTATCGCGGTTTGGCGGTCTTAAGGCAGGCACTACAAGGAAAGTCAGCAATGGATGAGAACGAACTCGCTCGCCGATGTGCGGATGCGATGTGGAATGACGACAAAGCATCGCACGCCCTTGGCATCGAAATTGAGGTTAGTGAGGCGGGCGCCGCGACGGCGCGAATGACGATTCGTGATGACATGGTGAACGGCCTGGAGGTATGCCATGGCGGCTTGGTATTTGCGCTGGCCGACACCGCTTTCGCCTTCGCCTGCAATGCCTACAACGTGCAGTCATTTGCCGCTTCCTGCCAGATCGAGTTCCTGCGGCCGGCGAAACTTGGCGACGAGCTCTGCGCCAGTGCGTCGGAAGATCACCGCGGCAGGCGATCGGGCTACTATACCGTTAGCATCAGTAATCAGCGCGATGAGCCGGTCGCACTTTTCAGAGGCCGCTCTGGCAGCAACGGCCAGCCACTACTGTCCGAGCAAAGTGATACCGAATAGATTGAAATAGCCAAAAAACCGTGACACATTAGCGACGCGACTACCGGAGTGAATGATGTACACACAGGGTCTGGACCAAGCTGGCAATGACCAGAGCGCTCATGTTGAGACGGACGAAAACATAGCGGCCTTTCAGCAACGCGTTGATGCTGAAGAGAAAATTGAAGCCAAAGACTGGATGCCGGAGGCATATAGGCGGACGCTCATTCGGCAGATTTCGCAGCATGCGCATTCGGAAATTATTGGTATGCAGCCCGAAGGCAACTGGCTGACGCGCGCGCCTTCCCTGAAACGCAAGGCGATCTTGCTGGCGAAGGTGCAGGATGAGGCAGGCCATGGCCTGTATTTATACTCGGCCGCAGAGACACTTGGCGTGTCCCGTGACCATATGGTCGCAGATCTTCTCAGCGGCAAAGCGAAGTATTCCAGCATCTTTAACTACCCGACCGTGTCCTGGGCCGATATAGGCGCTATTGGATGGCTGGTCGACGGTGCGGCCATCATGAACCAGATTCCGCTGTGTCGGTGTTCCTACGGTCCCTACGCTCGAGCAATGGTTCGCGTCTGCAAAGAAGAGAGTTTTCACCAACGCCAGGGTTTCGAAATCATGTTGACGCTTTGTCGCGGCACTGAAGAGCAAAAGGCGATGGCACAGGATGCACTGAATCGCTGGTGGTGGCCATCGTTGATGATGTTCGGTCCCAATGATTCGAGCTCAAAGCACTCCGCACAGTCGATGGCGTGGAAGATAAAGCGATTCAGCAATGACGAACTACGGCAAAAGTTTGTCGATGTCACTGTGCAGCAGGCCGAGTTTCTCGGTATCAGCG
>Ga0209344_10005083_pt1 | contig 11555 bp, 7 predicted proteins | sample Cruoilmetagenom6_FD_187293 | JGI IMG/M metagenome (GOLD analysis project Ga0209344, IMG submission 187293) | Oil polluted marine microbial communities from Coal Oil Point, Santa Barbara, California, USA - Santa Barbara Oil Seep Sample 6 (SPAdes)... | ecosystem: Environmental > Aquatic > Marine >...
GGCTTTGCCGGGCCACCCTCCCCATCAAGGGGAGGGAAAAGGGGGCATGCCGCAAGCTTAGATGCGTTCCTTAGGGCAGATACCTGTCGCTCTGGATTGCCGCGCGGTCTGCGACCGCTTGCAATGACGGTGCAGCAATGCCGGCGCTGACCGCTTCAGCTGACCCGGCGCCGGCCCGACAAATGGCTGGCCAGCACAACCGGTATCAGCCCGGCCAGCACGATGGCCAGGGCCGGTAGCGCGGCCGAGGTGAAGACTTCGGCGCTGGCTTGCTGATAAACCAGCGTGGCCAGCGTTTCGACCCCGAGCGGGCGCAATAGCAGCGTTGCCGGCAATTCCTTGACGCATTCCACAAAGACCAGCGTTGCCGCGCTGAGAATGGCCGGGGTCAGCGTCGGCAGGTCCACCCGAAAGGCCAGCCGCCAGCCATGGGCACCTAGTACCTGCGCCGCATCCAAAAGCGAGGGGCCCCGGCGTTTGATCGCGGCATCGAGCGTATTATGGCTGACCGCCAGAAACCGGATCGAATAGGCATAGACCAGCGCAAAGAACGAGCCGGAAATGACCAGTCCCGGCATCCAGTCCAAAGTGGCCCGCGTGAAATCATTGAGCCAGCCATCGAGGAGCCCGAGTGGCGCGGTGAGCCCCAGCGCCAGCACGGTGCCGGGCAGGGCGTAGCCCAATGTGGCAATGCGCAACATGCCCTTGGGTGCCCGGCCCACATGCTTGTTGTTGAATTGGCGGGCCGAATAAAGCCCGATAATGACGCAGACCAGCGCCCCCATGAAGGCAAGGGTCAGCGTGTTGAACAGGGCCGGCAGCACCCCGGCAACACTGCGCCCCGCCATGAGATATTTGACCGACAGCGATACCAGCTCATATACCGGCACCCCGAACCCGAGGGTCAGCAGCACAATGCAGGCGGCGCTGGCGGCAAAGGCACGCCAGCCATAAAGCCGCTCCAGCGGCGGCGGGGTTTGCGAATCCCGATGCCCGAGATAGCGCCGCCGTTTGGCCTCGTGCTGCTCGGCCCAGATCAGCACGCCGACAATCAGCACAATGGTGACGGCAAGCTGCGCCGCGCCGGCGAAATTGGCCCGGTTGAGCCAGGTGGAGTAGATGACGGCGGTCAGGCTGTTGACCCCGAAATATTGCACCGCGCCCAGATCATTGAGCACTTCCATCAAGGCGAGGGTGACCCCGACGACAATGGCTGGACGCGACAGGGGCAAGGCGACGGTGAAAAACGTGCGATAGGCGCTGGCACCCAGCACCCGCGAGGCCGCCGTCATCGAGCCGGACTGCATCAGAAAAAAGGCGCGGCAGCTCAAATAGACATAAGGATAAAGGACAAGGCTCATCACCAGCGCGGCACCTGCCGGTGTCTGGATTTCGGGGAACCAGTAATCGCGGATCGAACTGGCCCCGGTGAGCAGCCGGACCCCGGCCTGTATCGGGCCGGTGAAATCGAGAAATTCGACCCAGGCATAGGCACTGAGATAGGTGGGGATGGCGAGAGGCAGCACCAGACCCCAATCGAGCAGCCGGCGGCCGGGAAAATCGAAATGGGCGACCAGCCAGGCGGCGAGCAGGCCGATAATGCCGGTGGCCAGCCCCACTTGCAGCATCAGCCAGCCGGTATCGCGCAGGGCAATCGGCAGCATCTGGGCCAGGAGCCCGCTATTGCTGGAAGGGGCTTCGCTAAAAGCGGCAATGATCAGCGAAATAATGGGCAGACCCGCGGCGAGCACCAGCACCAGACTGCCCAGCGGCAGGCGTCTTTTGCCTTGCGCTTTTCCCGCTATGTGCCCGGCAAATGCTATCGCCACTGTCTCCGGCCTGATGCCCCGTTTCGGTGAAACAGCAGCACTGTCCTTGGTATTGCCCCAAAGCCATCCCCGCAAGCGAAGATGGCTTTGGAAGTTCGGCTTTTAGTTCTGCGGCCCGTCATCGAAGCGCAATTCGTCGACCAGCGTGCTGGCTTCGGCCCGGTGGGACGCGATCTCGCCAAGAGGCGTGGGATCGGGCACAAGCGGGCCCCAGGCGGCAACCGTTGCCGAAGGGGCAACACCGGCGACCACCGGATATTCGTAATTGGTCTCGGCATAAAGCGACTGGCCTTCATCCGAGAGCAGAAAATCGATCAGCTTTTCAGCATTGGCCTTGTTGGGCGCATGCTTGGCCAAAACAACGCCGGACACATTGACATGGGTACCGCCGCCTTCAAAGGTCGGGAACACGATCCGCGCTGTGGCGGCCCAATCCTTTTGCTCCGGCTCTTCCTCATTATTGAGCATCAGGCCCATGTAATAGGTATTGCCGATGGCCATGTCGCAGGCGCCTGAAAAAATGGATTTGACCTGTGTCCGGTCGGCACCGGTGGGCTTGGACACCAGATTGTCACGCACCCCGGCAACCCAGTCGCGGGCCTTGTCGACGCCGTTATGGGCGATATAGGCGGCAATCAGGCCGATATTATAAACATGCTGGCCCGAACGGGTGCAAAGGCGGCCCTTCCATTCCGGCCCGGCAATATCATCATAGCTGATGGCGTCTTCGCTGACCCGGTCGCGCGAGGCGTAAAACACCCGGGCGCGCAGCGACATGGCAACCCAGGCCCCGTCCGCATCCTGATAGGCTTGCGGCACGCGCGTCTTGACGCTGTCGAGCACGATCGGCTGGTAAATCCCGGCATCCTTTGCGGCGGCCAGATTGCCGATATCGGTGGTCAGAATGAGATCAGCCGGCGAATTTTCGCCTTCCGCTGCCGCGCGCTCGATCAGGCCGCTATCGGCGAACAACACCACCGGCTTGATGCCGGTTTCTTCTTCGAAGCGGTTGAGCAGCGGTTCGATCAGATAGGGCTGGCGATAGGAATAGATATTGACGCTGCCCTCGTCCGCATGGGCAGGCATGGCCGCCATCAGCGCCGTGGCGCAGAGGAGGGAAATAGAGGCGATTGACTTGGCTGACATGATTTCTCCTTCCGACGGGGTTCAAGGTCCCGCGCAAATGCGATCCTTTTCGCCGCTTGCAGCTATCGTGTCAAGAAATGAAGCAAAAACAATACGTTACCAACCATATGCAGCTTAGAACCATTCAAAACCATGAGGTGATTATGGTGTTAAAACAGGGGATTAGCCGGGCCAAGAACCGGGCATCGGGCGGCGGGATGTCGCAGAGGATCAGGTGCGGTCCACGGCCATGTCGGCGGGGATGACCAGACTGAGCAGGGTGCCGGTGCCGGAAGCTGGATCAATGGTCAGGGTGCAGGTGTTGACGGCCAGAAGGGACCGGGTCAGCGCCAGCCCGACGCTTGACTGGACCGGCTTGCGCACGGCACCACTTTGATCGACCCCGTCGCGGAACACAACGAAGCGCTCGGCCATGTCCGTGTTCGAGCTGCCGCTGTCGCGCACATGAATGGCAACGGCCCCATCATCCTCGCGCTGGGCCGAGAGCACAACCTGACCGCCCTGCGGCGTCTGGTCGATGGCACTGGCGAGAAGGTTGAGAATGGCCTGACCGAGGGAAGCTTCATCGGCCCTGATATGCGGCAGGCGCTCGGAAATGGCGCTGCGCACCAGAACCCGCGCCGCACCGGCAGAGCCGCGCACCCGCGCCATGCATTTATCGAGCAACAGCCCCAGATCGAAATCCACCGGGGCGGCCTGATATTCGCCGGTATGCAGGCGCACGAAATCCTCGAGCTCGTCAATGACGCCGACAATCTCCTGCCCGGCAAACTTGATGTCGCGGGCATATTCAATATAGCGCTCATTCTCGATCGGGCCGAAGGCATGGCTGCGGATCAGTTCGGCAAAGCCGATAATCGTATTGAGCGGACGGCGCATGCCCCGGCTGAGGCGGCTAAGGATTGAAGGATCGATGCCGCTGTCCTGATCCCGATCCTCGGGGAGGACCGGGGTGAGGCGCGCAACGCCGTCGCCCTCAATGGCTGCCGGGCGCACGAGGGCGAAATAGCCGGTGACAATGCCCGCCTGACCTTCGGCAAACAGGATGATTTCCAGCTTGGGATCGATGCCGCGCACGATCAGGCTCGGGCGTGCCGTGCCGGCAAACCGGGCCGGCTTTTCCAAGAATTCGCGCAGTCTGGCCGCTTCCTTGTGCCCGATCATCAGCACCAGGGGCCGGCCGATCAAAACCTCGGGCGACCGGCCAAACAGGGCGGCGGCTTGACCGGACACGCTGGTGATAATGCCGGCGCGGCTGGTTTCGAGAAAACCACGGCCCTCAACGGCGGCAAGGGATTCAGCAAAGCTGCGCACCGCCGCTTCCGGACCAACCAAAGGCAGTTCGTGACGGGCAGTGAGCATGAAGGCGGGACGGCCCTGCCATGTCACCGATTGCAGCCGGGCAGCAACGGGCACCTGACTGCCGTCGCGATGGGCGAGGTGATTGACCGGACCGGCATTTTCGCCGCTCTGGGCCGGTGAGGGGAAGATCGCCCCCATCCCGGCGGTGCGCAGGCTCGCGCTATCGGGATAGCCAACCAGTTCGGTCAGGGCGCGATTGGCAAAGAGGATTTGCTGGTCGCGGAAAATCAATAGCCCGAGCGGCAGCCGGTTGAGCACCAGGCTTTCATCGCTGAGATTGACCAGCGACCCTTGCTGCGATTGGCTCTTCTTGACGGGCCGGGGCGCTGTCTCGTCCGGGGTTGGTTCTGTCGCGGGCCGGTCGCCGCTGACCCGGTCAGAAAGGATGCGCGACAATTCCTCGAAATTATAGCGCGAGCTGACATCGGGTTCCGGGGCCTCGGCAGGTTTTTCGCTATCGGCCACAAAGCCCCGGCCAACGATCTGCCACATGCTGGCCGCAACTTCCGGCAGCGTTGCGCCAACGGGTGGTTCGGCCGTCTCCGGCTCGGTGGTTTCATCGGTTTCGACAGGCGCAGTATCATCTATAGCGTCGTCATTGGCGCTGGATGCGGGTTCAACCGGGGGCTGGGGTATCGGCGCGGTGATCCCTTCCGGGATGGCGTCATCTTCAGGGCCCAGGGGGGCGAACAAGGCATCATCCCCGGCTAGCCGGTCGAGAAGCGAGGCGAGGCCGTGGGCCCGCCCGGTATCCTGCTCATTATCTCGTGCCGCCGATGGCGTGTCTGCCGCGATCTCTTCTTCTGGAGCGCGAAGGCTGGCGTCAAACAGTAATACCTTGGTTGCGCCCGGTCCCGCTGTCAGGCTGACGGCATCTTCCGCCTCCGGGTCAAGGCCCTCGGCATGGTCCGATGCGGCCATGACATTGCCCTGGGCATCGCGCACGATGAAGCCGGTCTCGGGCCCGAACAGATCGGCCGTGACCTCAGGGCTCATGCCGTGTTCGGTCATGATATCCTTGTCGATCCGGTCGACGGCGACGATCAAAAGGGCATTTTTCCCGTCTTCAAGCGGCAGGGGGGTGCAGGTGCAGGTGGCTGAAACCGGTTTGTTGCCCGCCAGAAACTGGATGCGCGAGAGGCTGGCCCGTCCAACCGAACCCAGCCGGATGATCCGGGCGATCTGGCCTTTGATTGGCACCGCCGGTGGGGCGAGTTTGAGCCCGTGCCGCTTGGATTTGGCGCGAAATAGCCGTGCCGCGGGGTTGCACCACAGCAATGTGTCGCCGTTTGCGGTCCACAGCCAGACCGGGCGGGGATCGGTCAAATAGCCGATGGCGCGCCGTCTTGCTTCTGATTTGACCCAACTGAAACCCATCACTACTCACAACACCACGCGCCCATGTACCATTTTGGCACAAATTGCGGCAAGAATTTTACCAATCCTCAATATCGTGTGGAAGGGCCCCGGTCCACCAATGACAGGGTGTGGCGGGCAAACAATCGCCTGCATGGTTAAGTTCAAAGGCTTGAGGGGTAGCCGCGAGGGACAAAGCGCAAATTCGGCCTTGTCAGGTGGGGCAAGTCGCCCTATGTTCCGCCCGGCTTCGGACCTGTTTCCGAAGTGGTGTGCCGCCTTAGCTCAGTTGGTTAGAGCGCTAGAATGTGGATCTAGAGGTCCCCCGTTCGATCCGGGGAGGCGGTACCACTCTCCCCGGATGATTTTTGCAGCCCTTATTGTGCCAGTCGCAGATCCGACAGCTGCAGCGCGATTGCCTCAAACACACTCGTCAATTCAGAAGCGTTGTTCGGGAAGTACGCCTGCGATGCATCCTTGGCGCAAGTCGTCAGCATGGACTTCACACCAGTAGGAGACTCGAGGCCGATGGTGAAGATATCGATGCCTGCATCCTTCATGTTTTCGCACGTGAGCAGCAACCGCTCATCCACCAGAGCTTCCATCTGGCCATCGTTCTTGTACTCATCACCCATGCGCCGGTTCACCGGCCACCCATAGGGCGCATAGTAATAGGCACCGTTGAGTTTGCTCGTGTCGCCGTTATTGCTGTAATAGGTGTTCTCGCCGTCGGTCATCAGGATCATGACCTTATAGGTGGCGGTCTCGTAATTCCGGCCTTCCTTAAAGGGTTCCGTTGGCGACAGGGCATGGAAGCCCCAGATGGCGCCCTGATGAATATTGGTGGCCCCATCCGATTTCATGGCCTTGATGGTATCGATCACCGATTTACGCGTATTGGTCAGCGGCAATAACGGGGTCGAAATGCAGGCGGCATTTGGGCCAAAACGGCTCGAACTTGCCCGTATGTCGGCATTGGTATTGTCATATTTGCACAGACGTTCCTGACGTTCGCGATCATTGAGCTTTGCCCAGAGCGAGATCCTGGTGAAGCAGGTGCGCACGCGTTCGCGCCGGTATTCGGTGCCGGAGTAGTAGGAAACGTATTTAACAACCTTGTCACTGACATTGGTTGTTGTCTCGCCGGCGCAGGAACATGCGGTATTGTCATTGTTCGTCTGGCCGTCGCCGGTGACGCCGGAATATTCATCAATGTCGGTTCTGTCGTCATTGCTGCAATTATATCCGTTGGAATTGCAGTACCGATCACTGTGCTTCCACGTGCAGGTGCCATAGGATTGGCAACTGGCGGGGTCGTCATTGATGTAGTCATTTGTGTAACTGTCATTGTCCGGCTCATCGGGTGAGAAAGTTGGCACGAACAAGGTGTCCGGTACGGCTATACTGGGCACAGTGTCATTAACGTCATAGGGCTGGGGCCGTGCTTCCACGCATCCGGCCCATTCCACATTCTTGATCTCGTCATAATACGAAAAGCGCGGCGCCGGTTTATCGAACACGGTGCCTGAATCGTCATCGTCGTCAAAATTATCCTGGGATGCAGACGAGAGACCCTGCGTATCCATCCAGGCGGCATTCTTGTTGCCCTTACCGATATTGACCCAGAAATTGAACGGCACAACGCTGATAAACGTGCTGTCGGAAACGCTGCCATCACCACCCTTGTTGGGGTCTTTATACTCATAAAGAATATCGGTCGCGTTTATGGCGGCTTCCTTGAGGTTTCCCATTCGATTTTTCTCGTCCATGGAACCGGAATTATCCAGCACCATCGCCACTTCGAGGAACAGCTTCTTGCGCGTCGCCTTGGATACGACCGCTGGGGTAAAACTCTTGAAGCCCAGGAGCGCCACGAATGTTGTGGGGACTGTCAGGCGGGCCTGGATGAAAAGCGTGCCTTCATTGTCATTGGTTTGCACAGTTTCGATGACGGCACCGATGCGCTTGTCGTCAACCTGCTGGTCGACCAGCGCCCGTATCAGCGTTTTCAGCTCGGCATCGGTCTTGGTGTAAATCGAGGGTTGCAGCGATAGCGCGGCGGCATCAAGGGCGACCTGGGCGCGGTTGCGCGCCTGCTCAAGCATCACATAATCGACAACGGCACCCGAAAGCGCCACCAGAACAATGGCCATGACCCCGAACAGGACGAGAAAGGCGCCATCCTCATTGCGGGCAAACCGGCCGACAAGTTTAAAAAATTTGCGCATTATATCCAGCACCCAAAATCAACAAATGTGGCAGTGTGCCGTAAATTCGTAACTAAAGAACCACTACTTTCGCGCCAATTTTTATGCGGCCGTAAAGATCAATAATGTCGTCATTGGTCAGCCGGATGCAGCCCGACGAGACATTGCCGCCGATCGTCCAAGGCTGATTTGTGCCATGAATGCGATAGAGCGTGGAGCCGATATAAAGCGCGCGCGCCCCGAGCGGATTGTCCGGGCCGCCTTCCATGAAATGCGGAATTTCGGGCTGACGGGCGATCATTTCCTTCGGCGGGGTCCATGTCGGCCATTCGCGTTTGGCCGAGACCTTGTGCGTGCCTGACCATTCAAAGCCGGTGCGCGCAACGCCAATGCCATAGCGCATGGCCAAGCCATTGCTCAACACCAGATAGAGGAATTTTTCCCCGGTATTCACGACAATTGTGCCCGCCCGCTGGGTGGAATGATAGGGCACCACCTGACGCAACAGCTGGGGATTAACCCCGTATTTGGAGCGCAGCATCAACCCGTTGCTGGGATTGCCCTTGGTCAGCGTCATGCCCGGCGGCGGCGCATAATAGATGGTTCTGCGGTGCTGATTGGCAAAACCGCCGGCGGCCATGGCCGGGCTGATCGTCAGGATTGTGGCCAGCAAGGCGCTAACCGTGCGGATGGCACGAGGGGATTTCTGCGACATGGCAATACTCACTACATTTCTGCCCGGCTGGCACTTTGACAAAAGGCCAGCAATACTCCTCCCTATGGTTACGCAGATTGGCCAAGATTAGGTGAAGGGGCATGGTAAAGCTTTTGCCACTCTCCATGGTTGAGAAGACGTAAACGGATTGGCACGGGGCTGGTCTATCCTGACAGTTTCTGGCTTCAGGATATGCCAGAATGTGCCATTGGGAATCGAGTAGGGGGATTGAGAACAGTGGAACGGTGTTTCTGGGCGGGCGAGGATCCGCTTTATCAGGCCTATCACGATCAGGAATGGGGACGTCCGGTTACCGGCGATTTCCGCCTGTTCGAGAAAATCTGTCTGGAAGGGTTTCAGTCGGGCCTGAGCTGGTTCACGATTTTGAAAAAGCGCCCGCGTTTCCGCGAAGTGTTCGAGGGTTTTGATTTCGAGCGGGTCGCCCGCTTCACCGAAACCGATATCGAACGGCTGTTGACCGATGCCGGCATTATCCGCCATCGCGGCAAGATTGCCTCGACCATTAATAATGCCGCCCGGGCCATTGAAATGCGCGATGAATTCGGCTCGCTGGCCGCCTATTTCTGGGGGTTTGAACCCAAGGCGGCAGATAGGCCGGATGTCTTTACCGCCGACGTGCTGAAAACCCTGGCGCAAACCGATGCCTCGCGGGCGCTCTCGTTTGATCTTAAAAAGCGCGGCTGGTCTTTTGTCGGGCCGACGACCGCCTATGCCTTCATGCAGGCAATGGGGCTGGTCAATGACCATACCGAATGTTGTTTTTGCCGCAGTGAGGTGGAAACCCTGCGCCAGGATTTTGCCCGCCCCAGCTGATGCAAAGCTGCAACAGCGACCATAAACCTGCGACATGCTGCCACATGCAGGCTTGTCAGGATTTAGCCGCCAGTTTAAAAAGCGCGGGTCTGTTAACCCGTGATTACACGCAACAAGGGAGACTTCACATGATGTATTATGTTGTTACTCCGCGTAACGGGAATAGCGGCAAAAGGGTCCATCGAGCCTAACGGCTTACCCTGTCGCCGGGATTTCATCCCGTGCCGGACATTTTACCAAAACATAACTCAACGACAGTCTGACCCAACGGCACCATACCGTTTGGCGTCTAACTGATCATCAAAGCTTTCAATCAGGAGCCGGTTTGCGCTGATACGCGAACGCGGGATAGCTATGTCGATTCAACAATTCGAGGGCCGCCGCCGGCGCGTCCGCACTCTATATATATTCAGGCTTTTGCCCCGTTTCGCCCGCTGGGTGATGGCGCTTTTGCGGGCCTATCGGCGTCGCCGGGCCCTGCGTATCCCTGAGTCCTTGCCCAATAGCCTGCGCAAGGATGTCGGCCTGCCGCTCAAGCCTGAGCGTCTGGACGTTTGGGACCTGATGAGGTGGTAGAACAAAAGCATGCGTGCAAGCCTTCGAGATTAAAGGAGGGCTTGCACCATGCCTTGCCCCAAACCGCTCAATCCGCTAGGAACGGCGCGAGTTTCGGGGCAATTTGCGCCCCTCAGGTTTCAGGTAAGACCCATGTCCAAGAAAAATGCGCTGATCGCCCCGCGCCTGCCGCGCGGGTTTGAAGATCGCACCGCCACAGACGTGGCTGCCACCAATGCAATGATCGCCAAAATCCGCGAGGTCTACGAGCGCTACGGCTTTGACCCCGTCGAGACGCCGTTTTTTGAATATACCGATACGCTCGGCAAGTTCCTGCCCGATACCGACCGGCCCAATGCCGGTGTGTTTTCGCTTCAGGATGATGACGAGCAATGGATGAGCCTGCGCTATGATTTGACCGCGCCGCTCGCCCGTCATTTCGCCGAAAATTTCGAGACCCTGCCCAAACCCTATCGCACCTATCGCCAGGGCTATGTGTTCCGCAATGAAAAGCCGGGGCCGGGCCGTTTCCGCCAGTTCATGCAGTTTGATGCCGATACGGTGGGCGCGGCGGGGCCGGAAGCGGACGCCGAAATGTGCATGATGATGGCTGACACCATGGATGCGCTGGGATTGCAGGGCAAATATGTTGTCCGGGTCAATAACCGCAAGGTGTTGGACGGGGTGCTGGAAAGCGCCGGGGTGACCGACGAGGCGCAAAAGCTGGCCGTGCTGCGGGCGATCGACAAGCTCGATAAGTTTGGCGTTGAAGGTGTGAAGTTGTTGCTCGGCGAAGGCCGAAAGGACGAAAGCGGCGATTTTACTGAAGGCGCAAATTTGGATCCATCACAGATCGAAGTTCTCGAAAAGCTCTATGGTCACCAAGAACATGGTGGCCAAGACTTTTTCATGAATGAGATAAAGCAAGATGTATTAGAAGACGACCATCTGTTGGACCCAGGCAGCAAAGTAGCCCAAGTTATTGGCGATCCGAGGTTTCTTGACGTTTATATGGAGCTTTTTGGCGAAAATGAAAAAGCTCGGGAAGGAATTGAGGAACTGGGGCACATTAGTAGCTCTGTTCGTGCCGCAGGATACGGAACGAAACGTATACGGATGGACGTCTCTATTGTGCGTGGCCTCGAATATTACACCGGCCCGGTCTTCGAAGTGGAGCTGACCTTCCCGGTCACCAACGAAAAAGGTCAGGAAGTCGTCTTCGGTTCTGTCGGCGGCGGCGGACGTTATGACGGGCTGGTGTCGCGTTTCCGCAAGGAACCCGTGCCCGCGACCGGCTTTTCCATCGGCGTATCGCGCCTCGCCCATGCGCTCAAGCTGACCGGCAATATCGCGGCCGAACAACCTGTCGGCCCGGTCGTCGTTTGCGTCATGGATAAGGATCAAAAACCCGGCTACCAGAAAATGGTCGCCGAGCTGCGCGCTGCCGGCATCCGCGCCGAAATGTATCTCGGCAATCCCAAAAATGTCGGCAGGCAATTCGCCTATGCCGATCAGCGCAATGCGCCCGCCGTGGTCATCGAAGGCAAGATC
>Ga0209344_10005084_pt1 | contig 11555 bp, 14 predicted proteins | sample Cruoilmetagenom6_FD_187293 | JGI IMG/M metagenome (GOLD analysis project Ga0209344, IMG submission 187293) | Oil polluted marine microbial communities from Coal Oil Point, Santa Barbara, California, USA - Santa Barbara Oil Seep Sample 6 (SPAdes)... | ecosystem: Environmental > Aquatic > Marine...
AACACCGTTAAATCTCAAAAGCGTATTGCTTATAAGAAGCTAAGGCAAGCGCTTGGTAGCCTTCTGAATATTTTTTAATTCTTTTTTGCTCCCTCTTTCTAACTTTTGCCGTTTTGGTGTTATAACCCACGGTTTAACATGACAATTTTTAGAGACTTATTTAAACTCAGCAAGAAGCTATCTAAAGCCCTACTTGAAAATAAAGGCTTACAAGATTTGGAAGCGTCTGATTTGTTTTCAGATGACGCTAAGACGCATATTAAACAACATTTATCTAGTGAAGCCATTAAAGAAAACTTAGAACAATTTAAAGGAATTGAACTTGACAAAAATTTTGGGATTTATGAAATAACATTCGCATCTGATTTGACAATTAAAAGTGTTACTGAAATAAGTGGATTTGGAAATCCGATAGACCAAAAACTAACAGGAATTATCAAGCAAACGGAATGGACAAGTAATGACAATGGAATTAATGACAAAATACCTAACAATAGTAAATTAATAATAGGAATCTAATATTACTCTGAAGAAAAAGGAAATCCGAGTTTTTTAAGTCAATATTATCACTAAAAAACTGGTGGCAACACCGTATATAATTTATTGCTTGGTTCTAGCCTACTTGTGAAAATTCCTGCGGAATTTTCACGGGTTCGTAAATGTTTATTAATTTAGTTGCTTAACCACGCCACTAACCATACACAAACACGTTACCAGCCATTAAACCAACTGAGACGGGAAAATATTGACATACTGATTTTTTGCTTCATCAGTTAAATATGGATAAATACTTTGGCTAATAAGTATTGAATATTCCTGAATGGACTCTTTCGATAAAACATCAGCTTGAATTAAAATAGAAGAAAACCAAAAATTACTGATTACCTCTATCCTCTTGAACAAACAACGATATTCATTTTTGAGTAATTCTTCACGAAATAATCCATTTTTAATAAGAACATCAATGACTTTCAAAGATTCTATCTCTCTTCGTTTTGAAAGTTCAGAATAATGACTTTTTATCTTCTGATTTCTTCTTGTAATAGCAACAAAATCCAATAAGAAAAAATTGTATTCGTAGAATATTTTATAAATTTCTATTGAGATATTTAAAAATGATTTCAATAAATCATCGGTTGATATAACAAAAACATTATCGATTTTCCCAACTAATTGAAAATAGAGTGCTTCAATTATATCCTCTCTCTTTTTAAAATGGTATTGTAAATTACCAACACTAATTCCAACTTCATCAGCAATATTTCTTAAAGATACATTTGAGATTCCAGTAGTATTAAAAAGCTTTAAAGATTTTATTAAAATCTTATGTTTTGTTTCATTCATTATAACAAAGATATAATTTTTAGTACAATTGTACTAATTTAGTATATTTTTAGTACGTTTGTACTAAAGCAATAAGGAGATTTATGATTATAGATATTATTGGAGCAGGAATAGGAGGATTAACTACTGCAATTGCACTTGAACAAAAAGGAATAAAAACAAGAATATTTGAACAAGCGGAACAAATAAAACCAGTTGGAGCAGGAATTATTTTAGCCAACAATGCGATGCAAGTTTATGAAAAGTTAGGCTTGCGAAAAGAAATTGAGAAAAATGGAAATCCAATATCATCAATGAATATTACCAAACCAAACCTAAATCCACTTTCAAAAATTGACTTGACCTATTTTGAGCAAAAACATAAAACCAAAAACATTGCAATTCATAGAGGAACATTACAACAGATATTAATTGATAAATTAAAATCAACCGAAATTAATCTCAACTATAAACTTACCTCAATCGATGAAAACACAAATGGATATTTTTTGAAATTCCAAAATGGAGAACAAATTCAATCCTCAACTGTTTTGGGAGCTGATGGACTGAACTCTATTGTTCGACTAAACATATTCCCAAATAATAGCATAAGAAATGCAAATCAAATATGCTGGAGAGGAATTACGGAATGTGAATTACCGATAAATTTCAGAAACGAATTGAACGAGGCTTGGGGAAAAGCGGAACGCTTTGGTTTTGTTCAAATTGCAGAAAATAAAGTCTATTGGTATGCTTTAAAATCGTTCAAAAAAAATGCGAATGAATTTTCTATCAACAATATAGAGCAATATTTTGGCGATTATAATTCAGTAATTAAAGACATCATAAAATCAACGAAAAAAGAACATATAAATACTGCCGAAATTTCAGACTTAAAACCAACAAACATTTGGTTTAAAAAAAATGTATGTTTAATCGGAGATTCAGCACACGCAACAACACCAAATATAGGACAAGGTGCTTGTCAAGCTATCGAAGATGCTTTTGTGCTTTCAGAATGTTTAAACAAATACGGAATTACGAAAGCCTTTTCGGAGTATCGAAAATTAAGATTACCAAAAGCACATCAAGTAGTTAAAGCAAGTTGGCTTGTTGGAAAAATGGCACATATTAAAAACCCAATATTAATTGGGTTACGAAATCAAATGTTAAGATTAACGCCTTCTTCAGTTAATAGAAAACAGAATGAACAAATTTTTAAATTGGCAGAAATATGATGACAACAATATTATCTATTATTATATTAGCCATTTTTACTGCACTAGGTTTAATACATTTTTATTGGCTTTTTGGCGGAAAATGGGGATTGGAAAAGGTAATTCCAACAAAAGAGAATCAGACGAGTACGCTTTCAATTCCTAAATTTGCGACTTTAATTGTTGCTCTGGTTTTACTTCTATTCGGTCTGATTTATCTTGTAAAATCTGGACTTATAAATGTTCAAATTCCAAATTTGGTAACTAAATACGGATATTGGATAGTTCCTTCTATTTTTATTTTAAGAACAATTGGAGATTTTAAATATGTTGGGTTTTTCAAAAAAATAAAGGATACTGAATTCGCCAAAGCTGATTCAAAATGGTTTGTTCCTTTGTGTTTGACAATCGGAATATTTGGAATACTGATACAACTTATAAATAAATAACTGGTGGTAACAATGTATAAAAAACATAGGGAGTTCGTGCTGAACCGAAAGGTCTGTGCATATTAACAAAATCCGCTAAGTATAAAATTTGGCGTTTATAGTAGAAAAGATAAAAGCAAAATATTTATATTTAACTAAGTAATAAACCGAAACGATAGTGCTTATCACCTGCCCTACGTTTTTTATACTAACCGTTAGAGGCAATTTAAAAAAACACGATAGGTAAATAGGACAATTCTGGAATTATTTTTGATTTTGTCAATTAGCCAAAAGAAATAATTATAAACTAAAACCTAACCGAACAAATGAGAAAGTCTAATGTTGTAATAACCATAATTACCCTGTTCCTATGTTTCAAAGGAATAGCACAATTTAATCAAAATAGCGAGAAGCAAATAGTAGTTGGGAAAGTTGATAGTTTATATTCCAAAATACTAAAAGAACAGAGAGAAATTTGGATACATACACCAGAGGACTTTAATAGCACCAAAAAATATCCAGTTATTTATGTATTGGACGCATCTCAACAATTTTATGTTATTACAGGAATGCAAAAGCAACTAACGCCTTTTAAAATTCCTCAATCCATAATAGTTGGTATTACCAATACAGATAGAACAAGAGATTTTACGAATACTAATGTTCCTTTTCAACGCGGACACGAATCGGAAACTTCTGGAGGTGCCAGTAATTTTTTAAAATTTATAAATCAAGAATTAAAACCTTATATAAACAATAAATACCCAACCGAGAACAACAATACTATTATTGGTCATTCTACAGGAGGTCTTTTTGTACTTTATTCATTCTTACATCACGAAAATTCTTTTGATAATTATTTGGCAATTGATCCAAGCCTTTGGTGGGATAAAGAAAGTTTGGTTAAAGAAACACAAGAACTACTAAATAAAGGTAATCGAAAAGAAAAGTCATTATATATAGCTGTGGCTAATAGTATTGGCAAAGCAATGGACACGGTTAAAGTTAGAAAAGACAAAACAGTTCCTACTGAACAGATTAGAGCCAATTTAAAATTTCACGACCTATTAGTGAAAAATAATAAAGAGATTAATTTTAAATGGGAATACTTTGAGAATGAAGACCACGGAAGCATTGTTGTACCAGCCCAATATAATGGATTGCGGTCTATTTTCTCTTGGTTTCCATTCCCAGAAATGTGGCGTTTTAACACTCCAAAAGAATATTCAGCCAAAGAATTAACAGAACCTTTCAAAACGCACTATAAAAAATTGAGCATTCGAATGAAACGTGAAGTAAAACCTGATTGGGAATTATTAAATCAAGTTGGGTTCTTTATGTTAGATGGACATAATCTTCCCAAAAAAGCTTTAGCATATTTAGAACTGAATGCTGATTTCTATCCTAATGAATCAAAAAGTTTTGTTGCTTTGGGGAATTACTTTTTATCTCAAAAAAACAAATCAGAAGCAATTAAATACTATAAAAAAGCACTTGGAATAGACGGAAATCAAGAAGCTCAAGCTAAACTAAAGGAATTAGAAAAGTAATAAAAACTGCCTCTAACATCGTGTAAAATTAATTGCTAGTTCTAGCCTACTTGCGAATATTCCTGCGGAATATTCTATTCGGTTTTTATTTACTAAATTAGGTGCTTAATCACGCAACAAACCATATACAGAACCGTGGTGCATTAAAAAAAATAAATTATGAAAACAAATAACTATTTCTTTCTATCTGCCTTTTTCTTTGCTGTTTACCTAATTTTTGAATTTACTGAAATATTTGGTGACAGCAGTTGGTTTAAATTTTTTTTAGTAATACTATTTATTACTTTTTTAATTAGTGGTATATCTATCAAACTAAAGAAAAACAAAAATAAATCATAAATCAAGTAGACTGCATATTAGACCTTTAACTGCAAATGATAAAGAGTCTGTTTTTAGATACCGTTCAGACCCTGAAATCAATCAATATTTGAGCTTGATTCCAAAATCTGAAGATGATATTGTCGAATTTATCAACAAATCGTCAAGCGAAATCAATGTTTCAGGAACTTGGTTTCAACTTGCTATAATTAAAAAAGCTACCAACCAATTAATAGGTGATATTGGAATTCATTTTTTGACTTCAAACTCCAAAAATGGGCAAGTAGAAATTGGCTATACACTTAATAAAACATTTCAAGGAAAAGGATATGCAATTGAAGCAATATCTGCCGTAATAGATTATTTATTTAACACTTTAAATAAACACAGAATTATAGCTTCTATTGATCCGATAAATTTGATTTCCTATAGTTTTTGCCTCGCTTTTGCTTTTGGCGTAAACGCTAAAGTCGTCTGCGTAGCGCACATAACGCAAGCCCATGTTTTTCATTTCTTTGTCCAAAACATCTAACATAATGTTAGATAATAAAGGACTAATGGGGCTACCTTGCGGGATACCTTTTCTGCGCTTTTTGAGTATTCCATCTATTAAGATAGGAGCTCTTAGTCATTTTCGGATTAATCGCAAGGTGGTTGGACATTTTACTTTGCGGTAGATAAGTTGTAGTAAAATACAGTGGTTTACTTGATCGAAGAATCCTTGCAAATCAATATCTACAATATCTTGGTAACCAGCATTGATATACTCTTGTGATTGTAATACTGCTTTTTGGATGTTATTTTGTGGGCGAAAACCATAACTAACAGGTTCAAAATCATATTCAAAATGAACCATTAATTGTTGGCATACCGCCTGTTGTAACCACCTATCTACTACCGTTGGTATTCCTAATAGTCGGGTTTTACCCTGTCCTTTTGGAATGTTTACTCCTAAAATTGAATTTGGCACATAGCTATTTGTGCGAATAGTAGATAATATAAGCGAACGGTTTTCTAATATGTATGCCGAAAGTGCCGTTGTTTTCATACCATCTACGCCGCTAGCCCCTTTATTGCGCTCCACTTGTCATGTCGCTTTAAATAGGTTTGTTGCCGATAATACGTGTTCAATCATAAGGTTAATAATTCGTGTACTCCTGTTAGTTTAAGAATAGGCTAGCTAAGCATCCTAATCGAATACCAACGTAATTTAATGTTCAGTCCTTCTTACTCGTGAGACCTGTACAATTCTTGTTGCACCTCGTTTCCTGTAAGTACTATGACTTCTGCTAACTTCTCTATATAACCAACTCGTAGTTGTAGAGATCACCCCAGGTAATGGCATCTTCTTTCCCTCAATCACTGCCGTATCTACATACTTACCCTTTTGTTAATCTTTGGGCGTTACAATGATGTGCTTGCTTACCCAAGTAAATATGCCTCTGTATACGATTTCTGTTCGTCAGTACCGAGTTTTGTAGTTCCGCTTCCTTCACTCCTTATCTCACGACAAACGAGCTTGCTACTTACTAATGCTTCAAGACGTTACTCCTGCGTATAAGGGACTTGCCCCCTATAGATTAATTATTTACCTTTCAGTGAATAAAAGAGACCCATGCTGGGCACACACACCGTGTATAATTAATTGCTTGTTCTCGCCTACTTTGAAAGTTCCGCAGGAATTTCCAACTTGGTGTGTACTTGCAAAGTTCAGTGCTAACCCACGCAACTACTCATAGCCGAGACCTTTGTGTGTAATTAACCTAACGAAATGGAATTGAAATTATCAAACGATGACGTACGAAAATATTGTAGGACAAACCGCAAAATAGTAAGCCTTTATAGTATTGCCTCTCAAGATTATATCGCAGCAAGATGCTGTTTTCACAATACACTAATAGAACAATCATATGTGTTAGCTTGTCAAGCAATTGAAAAAGTATTAAAGGCAATTTTACTTTGCTTAAACCCGAATGAAAATATTCGAAAATTTAGTAATCATAAGCTGGTCCCTTTAATAAACCGAATAGAAATATTGGGAAACTATAATCTTCAAAAGCACTCAGAAATAGCATTAAAACTTTGGGAAACATATGAAATGTTTAGATATCCGGATAATAAACTAGAAGGTGTTTATCCTAGATATTCGTATGGAGGAGATGAAATAGATTTAATTGATAGTTTTTTCTTAGAATTATTAGATCTAATTACAATTCCAAATGAAGTTAAATTTCGAATAGGATTATACGTTTCATTATACGAAGAGAGTTTAGTTAAAAATATACCGCAACAGAAACAATGGGCTACTCACAGAAATAAAACTCTTGCAAAGAAAAATGAAGAATTACATAAAATTTTTTTATCAGTTAGAAATCATTTATATAAATAACTACAAACTTAAGCCGTATATAATTTATTGCTTGGTTCTAGCCTACTTGCGAAAATTCCTGCGGAATTTTCACGGGTTCGTAAATGTTTATTAATTTAGTTGCTTAATCACGCCACTAACCATACACAAATACGATAGCCACAAGCAAAAAACAATATGAACGAAATCAGAAAGTTTATTGATAATATATCTCCAATGAACGATTCTGATTGGGAATTTTTCTCTTCGAAACTACAAAAAGTGGAGCTTGAAAAAAATACTATAATATTAGAAATAGGTAAAACTGAAAATTATTTATCCTTTATTTCAAAAGGAATAATCCGACTTTATATTCCAAGAGAAGAATCTGATTTAACTTTCGGCTTTCTTTTTGACAATGAATTTGTTACCGCCTATGACTCTTTTTTAACCCAAAGTCCATCCGAATATCAAATTGAAACTTTGACAGAAACAATCTTGTGGAAAATTTCGAATAACGACTTACAAGAAGTCTATGAAAAAACAAAAAACGGAAATATTATTGGAAGGAAAATGGCTGAAAAAATGTTTCTAATAAAATCAAAAAGAGAGCTTTCCTTATTAAATAAAACAGCCGAAGAACGATATTTGGACTTATTCTCTGACAGACCAAAATTATTACAACAAATTCCTTTAAAATATATTGCCTCATATATTGGGATTACTCCACAAGCCTTGAGTAGAATAAGAAAACGCATTAATTAACTTGGGTTCATTCTTTTTATTTATTCTTTTCTAACCTTTGTATTTCCAAAATTTAGAAAAATATGAAACCATTAATTATACTTCTATTAACTTTTATAATCTGTCTTTTTGTAATTAAGTTTACAAGGAAAGAATATGACTTTGCATTATCTGCAAGGGTTGCAATGTCTATGATGCTAGTGTTTACAGCAATTGGACATTTTGTCTTTACAAAAGGAATGTCAATGATGATACCTCAATTTATTCCTTTTAAAGAAAGTTTTGTTTACCTAACAGGCATCTTTGAGGTTTTACTAGCAATAAGTCTTTTAATTCCTAAATTAAAAGTTATATCTGGATGGACATTAATTATTTTCCTTCTCTTAATGTTACCTGCAAATATTTATGCTTCTATAAATAATGTGAATTACCAAAAAGGAACGTTTGATGGAAATGGTCTTGCCTATTTATGGTTTCGAATCCCATTACAAATTCTGTTTATTATTTGGACTTATATTTGTACAATCCGAATTTAATGAAGAAAGCCAGTGGCTAACAATGTATAAAAAACATAAGGCATTAGTGATAAACCTAAAATCTGTGCTTATTTACAAAGTCCGCTAATTATAAAATTTGGCGTTTATAGATTAAAAGATAAAAGCAAAATACTTATATTTAGCTCAGTAATAAACCGAAACGATAGTGCTTATCACCTGCCCTACGTTTTTTATACAAACACGTTACAAACAATTTAAACCCAAAAATACGAATGAAAAAACTGAACTTATTTTTTTCACTTTTAATCGGATTAACAATTTTATCTTGCTCTTCGGACGACGACAACGGAAATCAAACAAATGTTTCTGGAGAATTAATTGTTAACGGACAATCATCTGAATTGACAAAAGGGTATATTATTCCTAACACACCTGAATCTGACCCAAGAAGATTTTATTTCTCACTAACAAATGGAGATATGACATATGAAAATAATGAATTTACTTTTTCTGATAATATAACTCAATTAATTGATTTCAATATGTATAGTTCTGTAGAAGGCGATGGCAATATAGAAAATACAACTTATCCAATTTATGATTTTTCCGACCCAAATTTCGACTCTGATAACGCTTGGATTGACCATTCAGGAGTTAATACGAATGTTGTTATTGAAAACGGAAACTATGTTTCAGCGAACTCTTTAAGTTCTGATGATATGGATGGTCAAGCAACAATGACAATAAATAATAACGACACTTACACAATTACATTTTCTTATACAAATGACCAAAATATAGTTTCTGGAACTTTTACTGGACCATTAACAAATTTACTTGAATAAAAACTGTTTGTAACAAAGTATATAATCCATTGCTAGTTCTAGCCTACTTACGAATATTCCTGCGGAATATTCTATCAGTTTTTATTTGCTAAATTAGGTGCTTAAACCACACAACAAACCATATACAAACACGTTACAAAACATTTGATGAAACCATTCTTTATAATAACATTTTTACTTATATCGACATTTTGTTTTTCACAAAAACAATATGACTTTGACTATTTAATCGAATATGAATTAACAACATATAAAGATTCTGTTGAAAAAACCATAAAAATATTCTACTTGACAAATTCAAGAAGAAATAACTATTTAGCAGTTGTTACAGAGTTGGATAGTTTGAATTACATAATGGATTTTAAAGACGAAAATGGACTAGCATTTAATGTCAATTTATTAAAATCTGATTTAAATAAAGCTGAATTTATTAATATAGATTGCGACTATGTCAGAAATTATCATAATCGATTTAAGTTTCGAATTAAAGAATATGATTTTTTGAATATAAAAGACACAATAATTAACGGAACTGAATACAATAGATATAAATTGACCTCTATAAAACCTAGAAAGAAAGAAAGAAAAAAAGAAAAAAACTTGCAACTGAATTCTATATTATTGAAAAGCAAACTGAATTCCACTTACCTGTATTTTATTTTCCTACTGCCTATGAAGAATGGAAAAGCAAAAAAAACGTTCCCAATGGAATTTTTAAGGAAAGGTATTTAATTGACTTTTATGGAAATTTAGATTCAAAAGAAAAATTAATAAACTATACAAGAATTGACAAAAAAGTAGTAATCGAAGATGAATGTGATTACACAAAAAGTAAATAAAAACGTTTTGTAACAACGTGTATAATTAATTGCTTTGGTCGTTGCTTATTTGGAAAATTCCTTCGGAATTTTCTCGCGTTCGTTTTTGTTTACTAAATTAGTTGCTTAACCACACAACTAACCATACACAAAACCGTTGCATTCATTAAAAATAAGACACAACACGACATCTCAATTAGGTGCTGTTTCCATTAGGCGCCAAAGACGACGACTTTACGAAACAATGGAAAAAGAGAAAGCGAAGACTTTTAGCGCAAATAACTTCAAAAAAATAAAATTTATTTATACAGCTAATTTCAAGATTTTTCTTCCAATTTAAAATCTATATCAATTAATTCCTTTGGGTGAATATTTAAACCTTGAGCCAATTCAAATAATGTAGTTAGTTGAATACTCACTTGACCCTTTTCAATTTTACTAATCTGACTATGATCTACATCACATTGTTGAGCTAATTCACGATAACTCAACCCTTTATTTAATCTGACTTTCCTTAACAATTGTCCAAATGAAACTAATAACTTCTCTTTGATCAAACTCTCCATAACAATTTAGCTTTTAGGAAATATCTAAGAAATAATCACAAAAATTGTAGTATTATGATACCACAGTTAAAGAATTTTGTTATATTTGTTTTAAATAATATAAATTTGCGATTCTTCGTTTAAAAACATTTGAAGTCATCGCTTTAAGTCTCACGTTAGAAAACTGGTAATTTTTGCAGAGAGATGATAAGCAGATAGGCTCACGACCCGGGCGTGAGCTCTCTTATCTCTGCACGGTATACCAGTACCTCTAATGTGATAAGTTGAGTTCCACGCCCTTTTTTTTACTCTTTCTAAATTTGAAAATCTTAGAACGTTTTAAATCAAAATGCTTGGTACTCTCCATTAAACAGGACATCTAATAGAACTTCCTTTAAATACCTATGTATTATGTCTACAGGCCAAGTACACCGCGCAAGTATGGTAGGGTTTAAATCCGTTTTTGAGACCCTCTACCCTTCGTTGTGCTTATTTGCCAACACCTATCTTAGTGATATAGATACGGCTAAGGACATTGTACAAGAGGTATTTATTAAGATCTGGGAACGCGATACCCCATACCCTAATTTTTATGCGATAAAAGCATTATTGTATACAGCCGTTAAAAACCGCTGTTTGGACTATCTGAAAAGTAAATATCATAAAAGTATGGTGCAATCTCTTGATATTGACTTTGACCACCTATTAAGTGATGACTTTTTCTATACCCAATTAACACTTACAGATACCTATGCCCAGCTAGAGACCGCCATTAAGCAACTGCCCAAAAAAAGTGAAGCTGTTATTAGGTTAACGCTAAATGCCTATACTAATAAAGAAATCGCTGAAGAACTCTCCATCAGTAAAAACACCGTTAAATCTCAAAAGCGTATTGCTTATAAGAAGCTAAGGCAAGCGCTTGG
>Ga0209344_10005085_pt1 | contig 11554 bp, 12 predicted proteins | sample Cruoilmetagenom6_FD_187293 | JGI IMG/M metagenome (GOLD analysis project Ga0209344, IMG submission 187293) | Oil polluted marine microbial communities from Coal Oil Point, Santa Barbara, California, USA - Santa Barbara Oil Seep Sample 6 (SPAdes)... | ecosystem: Environmental > Aquatic > Marine...
TTGATGTTTCACAATTAACAGCAGGTTTGTATCTCATTCAAATAACCGCTCACGGCAAATCGCTTACCGAGAAATTTATCAAACAATAAGTCAAGAAGCCTGCCCTTACCGCAGTCAAAGAGTCCGTGTCACAAAAACCTCCACAGTTGGTGGAGAGAACTCTTTACTTGAGTGAGAAACCTCCTCACTCGAGGAAGAACGCTACACACTTGAGTGTGAAACCTCCTCACTAGAGAAAGAAACCTTTCACACCCGAGGATGAAAACTCCGTACTTGAAGGAGAAAACTCCGTACTTAGTAGAGAAATCTCCGCACCCGAGGAAGGAAATTCCGCACTTGAGATAGAAACCTCTGCACCCGAGAGAGAAACCTCCCTACGTAAATCACCATATTACAAGACCCTTCCGCTTTTTTGATTGGAATTTAGAATTTGTTTTTTAAAATTTATTTGGTCCCGAAACGTCGGGAGGAGCTTGTAATTTGGAGCTTCCTATTCAATCACCTTCGCAGTAATATAAATATTGCTCAATGGCCAATCCCCATCATCTACCTTCACTTTTGAAATTTCTTCCACCACGTCCATACCTTTGGTCACTTTCCCGAAGATGGTGTATTTTCCATTCAAATGTGTTGTTGAGGATTTTGGCCCGAGAAAGATAAAAAATTCATAAGGCGCCGTTCTATTGTCTGGGTTTTCACGATATTCCTTTGCGCCCGAAACTGTTCCATATTCGTGAACACGTCCTGGAATTATTTCAGCAGGCAGTAAATATTTATTTCCCAAAGCGTTCCGTTTTCTTGGGGTTGAAACTATATCGCTATTTCCAGCTTGAATTATAAAATTGGGGACTACACGATGAAAAAAGGTTTCGTCAAAATATTTTTGCTTCACCAAATAGATCATATTGGCGCGGTGAAGGGGCGTATCTTTATAAAGCTCAATTTCAATATCGCCAAATCGGCTTGAAATTAGAACTTTAGTTTCTGGGTTGTTTTTTCCGTATTCGGTTAAAAAGGCAACCACATTTTCATTGGTGATTTCAGGATATTCTGGTCCAGACTTTTTTTCGACTTCAACTTCAACTTCATCTTCGTTTTGAATTTCGTTTTGGATTTCGTTTTCATTTTGGGAAGCCTTTTTCTTATCTTCACAGCTTCCGAAGAACAGTACAATTCCGAACAAATAAATAAACAACTTCATCATAAATGGATTTCCGCGATTTTGAAAAACGGATTGTAAAAGTAACAAAAATGGAACTTCCTGGCGAAGCTGTCCAATTTAAAATGGCGCCCATAGAACGCCTGCAAGAACTGAAAAGAGTTGCTCGAGAAAAGAATACCGCAAAACAAGCAGGAGTAATGTCACTTTTTTATCCTTCGGAAAATTTTGAAACAAAACTGATTTTAATCCTTCGGAAAACATATAAAGGAGTCCATTCTGCCCAAGTTGGTTTTCCTGGAGGTAAGCTGGAAGCGCAAGATAGAACCATTCAAGATGCGGCATTGCGAGAAACGGAAGAAGAAGTTGGCGTTTCGCGCGACACTATTTCAGTATTAAAAAAACTTACAGAAATATACATTCCACCAAGCAATTTTTTTGTGCAACCTTTCTTGGGAATAACTTCAGAATCGCCAAAATTTGTTCCACAGGAAAAAGAAGTAGAAGCATTGATAGAAGTAACTTTGCAGGATTTTATGAATGATGTAAATATTATCACCCAAACGCTTTCCACTTCATATGCCACAAGCATTGAAGTTCCTGCCTTTAAACTGAACGGCCATATAGTTTGGGGCGCTACTGCAATGATGCTCAACGAAGTGCGTGAATTACTGAAAATGACTCTGTAATTGCTTATTTTAGTATCTTTGCTTCCGATTTTATTATGTAGAATGAATAATGAGTTGCTAGACTATAATTACCTACTGAATACTGGCTACAGAATACTGAACACTAAAAAATGACTCTTTTCAAAAAAAATCCTTTTGGACATTATCTTTTTTTAAAACTCTGGTTAATACGGATTGCTGGACTTTTAACGCATCAACGCTTTAAAGGTTTTAACAATTTGCAAATTCATGGAAGTGAGATTTTGAAAACACTTCCGGATAACAATGTACTTTTTGTAAGTAATCATCAAACCTATTTTGCGGATGTTGCAGCAATGCTTCACGTGTTCAACGCAAGCTTAAGCGGAAGAGACGACAGTATAAAAAATGTTGGTTATTTGTGGCGACCTAAGCTAAATATTTATTTTGTTGCCGCGAAGGAAACAATGAAAGCGGGCTTACTGCCTAAAATTCTTGCTTATGCAGGTTCCATTAGTATAGAACGCACTTGGCGCGAAAAAGGTCAAGATGTGAACAAGCAAGTGAAAATGAGCGATGTTAGCAACATCACCAAAGCGCTTGATGATGGGTGGGTAATCACTTTTCCGCAAGGAACGACCAAACCTTGGAAGCCTATTCGTCGCGGAACAGCACATATTATCAAAAAAAATAAACCTATTGTAGTACCCATTGTAATTGACGGTTTCAGAAGATCTTTTGACAAAAAAGGCATCAGGATTAAAAAGCGTGGCATTCTTCAATCCATGGAAATTAAACCACCTTTGGAAATTGATTATGAAAATGAAACGATGGACCAAATTGTTGAAAAATTGGAATATGCCATTGAGCAGCACCCTTCTTTTCTAAAAGTAATCCCCGCTTCAGAAATTCTTAGTGAAGAAGAGCTTAACAAGGAGCGTCAGTGGCGTTATTAAATGAGTTTTCATTCGCAGAAACAGTTTTCAATATTTTAAAGGGTACTATAGCCGCCTAATGCAACTGAAAACTGCTACTTTTTCACATTTCTATCTTCTTCAGTTCTTTGTAATTTTTGTGAAGTCGTCTCAATAAAATTCCATAAACAATTCTGTAAAACAACAAGACGAAACCAATCATTATAATTCCAAAAAGCATTTGAATAACAAAGAACATTTTCATAAACCTTTCTTGGGAAATGTTTGAAATGCCATAGTCTTCGGTCATAAACCTAAATACCATATCCTGGTTTACGTAGTAAAAAATATTGATACCGATTATCAATACTATTGAAGCAGTTACATTGTAAACCACAAAATATTTCACAGTTTTGCGGGTTCGCAAAATATTTCTCATCAAGTCTTTTATAGAATCTGTAGCAGAAATTTTACGATAGTTTCTGTAAAAAAGAATTATGAAAACACCAAAAACCACATAGTTTAGCACATTAACGCCCAACAAGATATTGTGTAGGCCAATGTCGTCACTAAACTTGGTGCTTGATTCTGGCACAAGAAAGGAAAGGAATGTCCAAAAAAGAATTTCTGCAACGCTTATGAAAAATATCCACTTTACTATAGAGGAGGATTTTTTCAACAACATTTTATAAATGTCTTTATAGGACAAATGCGGTAGTGCCTGCTCTTGGTTTTGCCATTGTTTTTTTAATATTTCAAGTTCATCCATAGTGGGTTACGGATTTAAAATTGTTCGTAATTTTTCTTTTATCCTGTTCATTTTTACTCTCGCGTTTACTTCGGTAATACCAAGTGTTTCTGAAATTTCTTTATAATTTTTATCCTCCAAATAAAGAAACACCAAGGCTTTATCTATATCGTTTAAATTTTTTACGGCACTATACATTAATTTCAAATGTTGTTCGGTGGTATCGTCATAAGGTTCTGAAGAAATTTTAAAACTAACACCTTCAAAATCTTGTGTCTTTATGCTACGTTTTGATTTTCTATAAAGTGTTATTGCTGTATTTAGTGCCACTCGATACATCCACGTGCTGAATTTGGAATCGCCCCGAAATTTCGGGAATGCACGCCAAAGCTGAATGGTTATTTCCTGAAACAGATCGTTGTGCGCCTCACTGTCATTGGTGTATAACCTACAGATTTTGTGTACAATGTTTTGGTTTTCCTCCAATTGGGTCACAAAACTATGTTCCAGTTCCTTGTTCAATGGTTTCTTGTTAGCTTTTAATTAGTGTTCCTTAAAATTGGTTTGTTACAAAAATCCTAAAAAATAAGGTAACTCAATATACAAATCGTACTTTTATAGTATATAAAAAAACGATGAATATTCCTGAAACTGGCGTCCCTCGAATTATTGTGATAGGTGGCGGATTTGCTGGCATTTCCTTCATAAAAAAGCTTCAAAAACAAAAAGTGCAGATCGTGCTTTTTGATAGACATAACTATCACACTTTTCAGCCTTTATTATATCAAGTTTCAACAGCTGGTCTTGAACCTGATTCCATAGCTTATCCACTTCGAAAAGTTTTTAGAAAAAATACAGATTTTCACTTCAGAATGGCCGAGGTTGAAAAAATCGATACTGAAAATAGTACAATTTTAACTTCAATAGGAAATCTTCGGTATGACTATTTAGTGATTGCCACAGGTACGCGGACAAATTTCTTCGGAAATAAAAGCATTGCCGAAAATAGCATGCCAATGAAAACAGTACCGCAGGCTTTGAATATACGTAGTTTGATACTTCAAAATATTGAAAAAGCTGATATAACTACAGATGAAAGGGAACGAAAAAGTTTGCTCAATTTCGTGATCGCCGGCGCAGGACCAACGGGGGTTGAGCTTGCCGGTGCTTTGGCAGAATTCCGAAAAGGAATTTTAGAAAATGATTACCCCGAACTTGATGAAGATGAAATGCAGGTGCACCTTATTGAAGGTCAAAATAGGGTGTTGCCACCAATGAGTGAAATCGTTTCAAAAAAGGCACAAAAATTCCTTGAAAACCTTGGTGTGCAATTACATCTTGAGACATTTATCAGTGATTATGACGGCAAAACGGTCACAACCAAAGATGGTAAAAAGTTTGAAACCGCAACCTTTATTTGGGCTGCAGGAGTCACGGGAGCACCAATTAAAGGTATAGATGGGGAAGCTTTGGTTGAAAAAGCGAATAGATATAAAGTTGATGGGTTCAATAAAATAAATGGTTTTGAAAACATTTATGCTTTGGGCGATGTGGCACTAATGGTAACCAATGAATTTCCCAAAGGGCATCCACAAGTTGCGCAGCCGGCAATTCAACAGGGAAAACATCTTGGAAAAAATTTCAGAAAAATGCTGAAAGGCGATAAAATGGAACCCTTTAAATATTTTGACAAAGGAACCATGGCCACAGTGGGAAGAAATAAAGCGGTCGTGGATATTGGCAAAATGCACTTTGGCGGTGCCATTGCCTGGTTTTTATGGATGTTTGTTCACCTTTGGTTTTTGGTAGGTTTCCGAAATAGGGTAGTTACCTTTTTCAATTGGACGTACAGTTACATAAACTATGATCGTGCTGCAAGATTGATTATTCGGCCGTTTAAAAAAGTTTAAAAGAGAAAAGGAGTTAGCGAAAAGCGAAAAGAATAATTTTACCATCAACCAGCAACATCTATTGAACCTTAACAGGAATAGGCCCACCGTTTGAAACCCAACCGCCGCCAATTTCATCAATATTTACATCCAGTTCGTCAGTGGTTTCAATTTTCTTTAAGTTCACTTTCACTTCGTCATACGTATCTACACTTTTTAGATTTACATTAAGCTCGTCATAAGTGTTTATATCCACCAAACGAACGTCCATTACTTCGCTTACAGGCTTGTTTGCAACATTTTCAGAGGCATGGGCTGAAGGAATAATTTCAAAATCCTTTAAAACATTGATGGTTAAACAAATGGCAATGATAGTCAAAATTGTTTTTGTGTACTTGTCTGTTTTCATAATTAAGGTTTAGAAGTTTATGAGTTTATAAGTTTAGGAAGTTGGATTTCAATTATAGTGGCTATTTACCAATGACCACTGGAATTTCAGCAATTTTTGTATTTATCGTGAAGTCCCTTTTTTTCTTTTATCATAGGAATACATTTTTCCAACCTGCTCAGTTTGGTTTTTTCCTGTTTCGCTTCGGCAATATATTCAGCATATTCCCGCTGGCAACTTGGGCTAAGCGCACTGAATTTTTCGGAAAGCTGTTTATCACTCTTAAAGGCTTCTTTCAGTAAACTTGGAATTTCAACGGGCTTTTTTGGACTTTTCTTCAACTCTTTTCCGGCTTTCGAATTTGCGATTGCTTCATTAACATATTCCAAAACAAGAGCGGAATCAATTTCATCTTCCTCTTCAAAACGCCATTGGCGCAGTGCTTTCGTTACACCTTCTTGGGCATTGATGAGTTTTTTGTGTTTGTCTTTTAAAAACACACCTTGGTGAAACCAAAGCGCCATATGGTTTTTGAAATCGGCCATTGCAGCCACTAATTTTCCATCCAAAGTATATGTGGGTTTGCCCCATTTCACTTCTTCCTTTAATTCTGTTTTTTGGAATACTGCACGCAATTGTTGCAATTTTTCTTTCCACTTTGCTTGTTTTGCTATAAAAGCATCTATTTTTTGCGAATCGTCCATCTTGCTTTGTTTCTTCCGAAGATACAATTTTTCCAATTTTTCGCTTCAGAAAAAATTAGGTTTGAATTTTTATTAAGTGCCAATAAAATCAAATATTCAGCCACTTTTAAGTCCGAAAAATTATGAATTAATTTTTTTATTTGTTGAAAATTAAAATAAATTTATTGTTTATCAATAAATATTTATCTAATTTCGCAATGTAATTTTAAATCAGTCTTATATGAAAACAAATATTATTATGAAAGTTATGAATGTTATATTTTGGATAGTATTCATTGGTTTGTGCATAAAAACTGGAGCTTTGTTAGTCTCTCTTTTTGTGACCCTTTTTATAAATTCAAATGGTGCGGAAGATACTTATATGGGGCTGGACCTATTGGATGTTTACAGTTTTAGCGTGGAATATTACATTGGCGTGGCCAGCTTTTTAATTGCTATAACAGCAATGAAGGCTTATCTTGCCTATCTCGTGATAAAACTTTTTATAAAGTTTGATTTAAATTATCCCTTTAATGAAAAAACAGCTTCGCTAATTACACAAATGAGCCATTATGCCCTGAGCATTGGCGTTGTGGCCATAATTGCCGAAAATTATGCAAACCGTATAATGCGGCAGGGGCTAACCCTTCAAATAGACTGGGGTGCTGAACAATTCCTGTTTTTTGCGGGTATTATTTACATTATAGCGTTGGTCTTTAAAAAAGGCGTGGAAATTCAAAATGAAAATGAACTAACAATTTAATTATGCCAATAGTCGTAAACTTGGACGTGATGATGGCCAAGCGAAAAATGTCATTGAATGAACTTTCAGAAAAAGTAGGGTTGACCCTTTCAAACCTTTCCATTCTGAAAACTGGTAAGGCAAAAGCAGTACGCTTTAGCACGCTGGAAGCCATTTGCGAGGTTTTGGAATGTCAGCCAGGTGATATTTTGGAGTTTGTTGAGTAAGTTTTATCCAAAAAATATTTCTCCTAAAACGAAATACTACAATTGAGACATCCATTTTTACAATTCGGTTTGTTTTTTTCTGAAATGATACCACCAAATTTCACCTTTGACCAGAAATTAAAAATCAACCAATCCATGAAAATCTTTACAATTACTTTTTTAGCACTTTTTTCACCCTTTATCTTTTTTGGTCAAAATACGGTTGTAGGAATTGTTACCGATACTAACAACATGCCAATAATCGGCGCCAATGTTTATTTAGAAGGCACTTACGATGGAAGTACTTCTGACGATAACGGAAAATTTTCATTTGAAACTTCTGAAATTGGCACCCAAACATTGACCATTTCATACGTTTCGTTTGAGCCCTTTACGCTTGTTGACGATGTTTCAAAAATGAAAAACTTAAAAATTACTCTTCGCGAAGATGTAAATTCCTTGGAAACCGTAACCATTTCCGCAGGTTCGTTTTCTGCGGGCGATAACAGTAAGATTTCAGTTTTAAAACCTTTGGATATTGTTACAACAGCAAGTGCTTTGGGTGATTTTGTTGGCGCTTTGCAAACACTTCCCGGAACAACAACTGTCGCGGAAGACGGCCGTCTTTTTGTTCGTGGTGGCGATGCGGGCGAAACGCAGATTTTTATTGATGGTATCCGCGTTTTTACACCTTACAGCCCAACGACCAATAATGTTCCCACGCGCGGGCGTTACAGTCCGTTTCTTTTTGACGGCATTACTTTTTCCACGGGCGGTTATTCCGCAGAATACGGGCAGGCACTTTCCTCGGTTTTGCTTTTGAATACTATTGACGAGCCCACACAGGAAAAGACGGATATTGGCATTATGAGTGTGGGCGGTGCGTTGGGACACACCGAAAAATGGGAAAAAAAATCATTGAGCTTAAATGCTTCCTATATAAATTTGGCGCCATACATAGCGATTCTTCCAGACAGAAATGATTGGCAAAAACCTTTTGAAACAGCTTCGGGCGAAGCCGTTTTCCGTCAGAAAATAGGGGATGGGCTGCTGAAAATTTACGGTGCTTTTGACACTTCCGATTTTGAACTTACGCAGGAAGACATCAACCAACCCGAAGGAACGCGGTTTAAATTGAACAACAAAAACTTTTATACAAATGCGAGTTTCAGTGAAATGCTTGAGAATGATTGGACCATTTTTGCAGGTGGAAGTTATACCTACGGAAATACAAAAGTTGGTATTGATGACGCTGATATAAAAGATGTGGAAAATTCAGCACATTTTAAATTGAAGCTGAACAAACGCTTTAACAACCGCTTTAAACTGAATTTTGGCGCTGAACAGTTTGTAACCGATTTCAACGAAAATTATAACGAACCAAATTTTGCCGCAAAGCTTGGCTTCAACAATAATATTTCAGCGGCATTTACGGAAACCGATATTATTTTCTCTCGAAAACTGGCTTTAAAATTGGGCGTTCGCGGAGAATACAGTGAATTGTTTCAAGAGTTTACAATTTCACCGAGAGCTTCTTTTGCTTACAAAACCGGAAAAAGTAGTCAACTATCATTGGCTTATGGAGATTTTTTCCAACAGCCAGAAAACGAGATTTTGAAATTCACCGATAAAGTTGAAGCGCAACACACGCAACATTATATTATGAATTATCAATATTCGGCCAATAACCGTATTTTTCGAGCGGAAGTTTTCAGAAAACAATACAGTAATCTGGTAAGTTATAATGACGAATTTCCTGATGTAAACACCTCCTTTTCCAACAATGGAGACGGTTACGCGCAAGGTTTGGATCTATTTTGGCGCGATAATGAAACCCTAAAAAATATAGATTATTGGGTAAGTTATTCCTATTTGGATACGGAGCGCAAATACCGAAATTATCCAATAGAAGCCACTCCTTCCTTTGCGAACACGCACAATCTTTCATTGGTTGCAAAATATTGGATCAACGATTGGAAAAGTCAGATTGGGTTTAGTTATCAATTTGCCAGTGGCAGGCCTTATACAGATTTGAACAAGCCTGGTTTTCTTCAGGAAAAAACAAAAAGCTACAATAGTTTAAGTTTGAATTGGGCCTATTTAATTTCGCAACAGAAAATACTGTATGTTTCCGTAAATAATGCGCTGGCCACAAAAAATATAAATGGCTATCAATACGCAAATGCTCCCGACGCCAATGGAAATTTTGCGCGAAGAGCTTTGCGCCCGGCGGCAGACCAGTTCTTTTTTGTTGGCTTTTTCTGGACCATTAGCGATGATGGAAAGGACAATCAGTTGGATAATCTTTAAGGTTACATTTCAGCTGTAAAATTCAACAGTTCGGTTTTTTCAATTTTAATAGGAAAACATTTTATAGGAAATTTGAATATCAATTAATACTAACTAAAAATAGAAGTCATGCAAAATGTAGTCACTTATTTAATAATTTTTTTCACAGCCATTGTGATGCAGGCCCAAACTGAAAACACGGTAAATACAGATGCCGCACCTACAAAATACCAACAAGGCATGCGCAAAGCATTCCAATTGTGGCAGGAAGACAAATCCTGGGATGCCGCAAATGTGTTTGAGCGCATCGCTTCAGCAGAACCGGACAATTGGCTTCCGCTTTATTACGTGGCCCAAATTAACGTAATCAATAGTTTTACGGAAAAAGACGGAACCAAGCTGAAGGCGCAATTGGACAAAGCGCAGGATTTTATAAACCAAGCAACCACCCTTTCAAAAGACAACCCAGATTTATTGGTTTTGCAGGCGCAATTATATACGGCCTGGATTGTTTTTGACGGCCAGCAATATGGAATGACCTATTCCGCGAAAGCTTCTGAACTTTACAACAAAGCGTTGGCATTGGCGCCCAACAATCCGCGGATTATTTTGGCCAAAGCCGAATGGGATATGGGTGGCGCCAAATATTTTGGACAGTCCGTGGAGCCTTATTGCAAAGACATTCAACGCGCCATAGATCTTTTCGCTACCTTTAAACCAGCGGGTGAATTTTACCCAACCTATGGCGAAGAACGGGCAAAGCAGATACAGGCGGAAAGCTGTAAATAAAATATAAATTTTAGGAATGAAGTTTTTTTTAAAAGAATTCGGCAAGGCATTTTTTATAGGTTTTCTCATCTATTTGGTTTTGATGGCCATCACCTATATTTCAGTAGGCAGTTTGGGAACGCCGCGTGAAATGCTTGTGAATTTTGGTTACAATCAGCTTTATTCGGTCGTGCTTTATTTGGTTAACGTGCCTTTGTTTCGGTATTTCATTAAAACCCATAAAGGCGATTTTTTCAAACTGAAGAACCTGCTAAAAAGTTTTTTCGGAGCTATTCTTTCAACTTTAGTGGGGCTTTTTGTGCTTCAGGTTTTTTTAAATGTAATCATTGAAGGAGAGGATTTTTTAAAGTTCCTTTCCGAGCAGAAAATTGATTATTACTACGTTGCCTTCATTATTGCAATGGTGGTAAGTATTATTTTTTACATTGCCTACTATTACAAGTTCAAACAGGAAAATAAGGTAACCGAGCAGAAAATAATCGCGGGCACGGCATCGGCAAAGTTCGATGCGTTAAAAAACCAACTGGATCCACATTTTCTCTTCAACAGTTTGAACGTTTTGACCAGTTTGATTGAAGAAAATCCCGAAGCCGCAACGCGTTTCACTACTTCGCTTTCAAAGGTGTATCGGTATGTTTTGGAGCAGAAAAGCAAGGAGCTGGTTACGTTGGAGGAAGAATTGAAATTTGCGGAACTCTATATGTCGCTTTTGGCCGTTCGTTTTGAGGACAGTATCGTTTTTACAACACCTAAAAAATTGGAAAACCCACAAGCAAAGGTGGTTCCTTTATCGCTTCAGCTTTTGTTGGAAAACGCTGTGAAGCACAATCAGGTTATGCCTTCCAAGAAACTTCACATAACTATTTCCGAGGAAAATGGCAATTTGGTTGTGGCCAACAACAGTCAGCCAAAGCAGGTTTTAAAGGAAAGCACGGGCGTTGGTTTGCGAAATATCCGCGACCGATATGCGCTATTAACGAAACGCCCGGTACTTATTAACGAAACCCAAAAAGAGTTCCGAATTGCAATTCCCGTTTTGGGAGAAAATATTCAAATTATGAATACAACGGATACATTTATTTCAGAAAAAAGATACAAAC
>Ga0209344_10005086_pt1 | contig 11554 bp, 11 predicted proteins | sample Cruoilmetagenom6_FD_187293 | JGI IMG/M metagenome (GOLD analysis project Ga0209344, IMG submission 187293) | Oil polluted marine microbial communities from Coal Oil Point, Santa Barbara, California, USA - Santa Barbara Oil Seep Sample 6 (SPAdes)... | ecosystem: Environmental > Aquatic > Marine...
CCGCCGATGACGTTCACCTTGCGCCCGATCGGCAGCTTGGCAACGTCAGAAGACTGGCGCAGTTCGGCGATAAAATCGATGGCGTCGCGCACCCCATCGGCACCCTCGCCTTCGGCCCGTAATGCATTGACGCCCGCAAGACCCAATCCCAGAAACACCGCGTCATAGTCTGCGGTCAGCTCATCGAGATTAAAATCGCGCCCCAGCGCCTTGCCGGTTTCAATGGAGATGCCGCCAATCGAAAGGATATAATCCACCTCTTCCTGGGCAAAGCCGTTCGGGGCCTTGTAGGCGGCAATACCATATTCATTAAGACCGCCCGGTTTGGGGCGTGCATCAAGCATGGTCACGTCATGGCCATGCATGGCCAGCCGATGGGCGCAGGCGAGACCGGCTGGTCCGGCGCCGACAATTGCGATCTTTTTGCCGGTCGCGGCGGCGCGGGTATAAAACTGCTTGTCCGCATCCATGGCGATATCGGTGGCATAGCGCTGGAGCTGGCCGATCTTGACCGGTTTGCCTTCCGCTTCCATGCGCACGCAGGCTTCCTCGCAAAGGGTCTCGGTGGGGCAGACCCGGGCGCACATGCCGCCCAGAATATTCTGGTCGAAAATCGTCTCCGCTGCGCCCAGCGGATTGCCAGTCGAGATTTCGCGAATGAACATCGGGATATCGATTTCGGTGGGGCAGGCCTTCTGGCAGGGCGCGTCATAGCAGAAGTAACAGCGGTCCGCCTCGACATGAGCTTCATGCCGGTCGAGCGCCGGGTGCAGGTCCGAGAAATTCTCGGCATAGCGGCCGGGCTCAAGCCGCTCCGCGGCGATACCCTGTTTGAGAAGACCTTCGGTCATGCCATTCCCCCGCACTATTGTCCCAAGGGAGGCTAGCGCAGATAAAAAATTTTATCAATTGGTCAAAAATAGGAAAATGCAGTTTGACCGGCACCGGGTAGCTGGATCACAAATGCGTGCTCTGAGGGGGCTTTTGGCGTCTTTTCGTGCCTTCAAAGCCACACTGGACCCGCGAAGCCGCCCCAAAGGGTGAGCGGCCACATTGCGGCCAAGTTACGCTTATAGGCGGCGCACTTCGTCAACGATCAAGTTCTGGATAGTGTGTGAAGAATAAAAACTTGCCGGCCCTGCTGATGAGCATGGGGCTGATGCTCGGTGCAGAGGCCGCTATGGCTGCCGGCACCGATACCTGCGGGCGCGCCTCATGGTACGCCTTAACCTCAATGACAGCCTCGGGGCAGATGATGAATCCCGACGCCATGACCGCCGCCCATCGCTCGCTGCCGTTTGGCACCAAGGTCACGGTGGTCAACCAGAATAATGGCCGCGCGATCACGGTGACCATTAATGACCGCGGCCCGTTTATCAAGGGCCGGATCATCGATCTCAGCCGCGCGGCGGCCAGCCAGCTTGGCTTCAAGAATGCCGGCGTGACCAAAGTGTGCATTGCCTATAGCTAGGTAACGGCCAACAGGCTGATGGGTTCCAAAAATCCCTGGGAAGTGGCGGGTACGCATGACCTTGATGGGTTGGGACCCATTCTCATTTGTTGGGTTTTATCACCAAAAAGCCGTCCATCTGCCAAAAATCCATTGGGTCGGGCTGGCGCGGATAGCCAATATCGGCGCGTAACCGGTCATCAAGATGCGCGAGATCGCGGGCTATCCGCCGCCGGCGATGATAGGCCGTGAAATGCCGGAGACCCCGCATCAGCCAAAAGCGTGAGGGCTGTACCGGAATGGTATCAGCCCTTTTCTCACTGCAATTCATCTTTTCAAATTCGGCATACATCTCGATCTCCAGCAAAAAATATCGACGCTCTGGCAAAGCCATTCTGGATATTGATGCCGTAACAATTGCACTTGCCGTGTAATCGGCGGTAGATTGAATGCCGGAATGCATTTTTCAAAAATGAAAAATCATGGACTGGAATGACCTGAAATTATTCATCGACGTCGCCCGTCTGGGTGGACTGAGTGCGGCGCGGCGGGTGACCGGCCTGAGTGCGGCAACGCTTGGCCGGCGGATCACTGCGCTGGAAAACCAGATTGGTGAAGCCTTGTTCATCCGCTCCCAATCGGGCTACCGGCTCACCGCTGCGGGCGAAGCATTGCTGGAGCGGGCAGGAGAGGTCGAAACCGCCATGGCCGGGGTCAGCCACTGGCAAGCGCAAAACCATGGCGTGCGGACTGTGCGGATTTCCGCGGGGAGCTGGACCTCGATGTTTCTTGCCAGCAACATCGACAGCTTATGGACGCCCAAGAGCCCGTATCGCATTGAACTGGTCACCGCCAATGAAAAGGTCGATATCGGCCATCGCCATGCCGAGCTTGGCATCCGCAATGCGCGTCCCACAGAGCAATGGCTGGCCGGACGCCAGGTCGGACGCGTAGCCTTTGCCCTCTATTCAGCGCGTGTCCTTAACCCCGGGATAGAGGCCGGCTTGTTTGTAGGGCTTTCGGGGGCGGCTATCACCCCGTCGGCGCGCTGGCTGCAGGCACGGCACGGGGACCGGATCGGGGTGCGCGGCAATGATCCCCAGAGCATTCTGGAATTGGTCGCAGCGGGGGCGGGAATGACCGTATTGCCCTGTTTTGTCGGTGACAGGGATGCCCGGCTCGTGCGGGTCGCCGGCCTTGTCCCCGAACTGACCAGCGAGCAATGGCTGGTCTCGCACCATGATGAGCGGCATGAACCAGCAGTGCGGCGCACCGCCGATTCGATTGCCCGGCTGTTGTTGCACCATGATGGCTTATTTCGGGGTGCCACCCCAATCCGATAACCAAATCGGGTCCGCAGGCTCGACTTTTCCGGCGCTACGGGTTAAGCAGTCTTGGCAATATTCTGCCTAGGACGCAAAATATTATGTTTTCAAATGCTTTTGTCGTGGGTGCTCATAATAGCCCCATGCAAGCGCTTGCTGAAGCGGCTGTTTGTGCCGATTTCCAGGCGATTGCTCCATTTACGAGACTCGGTGCCGTCGAGGACGCTCTTTCAAGCGTGCCGAGCTGTTTCTTTTTGTTTGCCCCGGTTCCCGATATTTCCCGCATGACTGAAATGGTGCGCCAATTGCGGCAGAGCAAGCGGGACGATATCCGCTATGCACCGTTCATTTATTTCTGCAATACGGCGACGCGGGAAGTGATCAGGGGCTGCAAGGCGCTGGGGTTTGATGATGTCATCACCATGCCGTTTTCGCTGACGCATTTCAAAGACCGGCTGATGACCCATATCGATACCCCCGTGACCTATTGCGAAAGCCGCTCCTATTTCGGGCCGGAACGGGTGATGAACAGCGAGGGGCAGCGCCGCGGGGATTGCTGGACGATAAAATTCCATCGCGATTTTTCCAGCGGTATCTGTATCGAGGACAAGTCCCGATATGTAGCCTGATCGCTCAGGCAAGCCTTCCCGGTCCCCGGCCCCTTTTGTCACGCAAAGAACCTCTACCTTGACGGCATTGTCCGTCGGGGGCAGCGGTTTTGCGCGATTGATATTGTGGGCACCGGGCGGAGCTTCTAGTCTCCGTTAGTCAACGGGAAGTCACACAATATGCGTTTTGGTCTCAACCTTGCGCCACAGATTCGCATCTATGGCGCGTTTTTCATCTATTCACTGGCGCTGGGCGGGCTTTATCCGCGCCTTGGCGACCTGCAATTGGCCATGGGGGTGGGTGAAAGCGCGCTCGGGCTGGCGCTGACCGGGGCGGGTATCGGCACCATGATTTCGCTGACCTTTGCCAGCCCCCTGCTCGACCGCCTCGGCTACCGACGCACGCTGACCTACGGCATTGTGCTGCTCAGTATCCTGATTGCGGCGACCAGCTTTGCGCTTAATCCGGCCATGCTGTTTTTCACCCTGCTGGTGATGGGGCTGGTGGTTGGGGCCATTGAAGTGGTTGCCAATGTGGAAGCGGACCGGACCGAGCATCTGGTGGGGCGGCGCATCATGAACCGCTGCCATGCGTTCTGGAGTTTCGGGTTTTTCTCCGCGGGCATTATCGGGGCCTTTGCCAAGCAGGCCGGGATCAGCCCGCATGTCCATTTGCTGGCCATGGTGCCGGTTGTTCTGGCCGGGGTGCTGCTGGTGCTGGGGCGGATGACACCCGCAGCCGCGCGCCTGCATGCCGCGGGGCAGGCCAAGCCCCCAAGATTTGCCGTGCCCAGTCTCGGCATTCTGGCCCTGGTCGCCTTGTCCCTGTCGGCCATGTTCCTTGAGGGGGCCGGTGCCGACTGGTCGGTGATTTTCATGCGCGATATTTTCAACGTCGCCCCGTTCATCAATGGGTTGGCCTTTGCCACCGGTGCTCTGGCCCAGGCGCTGGCGCGGTTCTTTGCCGACGGCTTTATCGAGCGGTTCGGTCCGGTTGCCGTGGCCCGGCTGCTGATTGTTACCCTCGGGGCCGGTGCCATTGTCATCACCACCGCCCAGCATCCCTATATTGCCCTGTTCGGGTTCGCGCTGGCGGGGATCGGCACCAGCGCGATCTTTCCGCTCGCCATGTCGGCGGCGGCCCAGCGCAGCGACCGGCCGGCGGCGATCAATGTGGCGGCGCTGGCGCAATTGTCGTTTGTGGCCTTCTTGATCGGGCCGCCATTTTTGGGCTTTATTGCCGAGCATTATGGCGTGCGTGTTTCCTTCGGCATCTGTTTGCCGCTGGTGCTGCTCAGCTGGTTCGCCATTGCCGCGCTGAAGCCGCAACCGCCAAAGGATGCCCATGGCTGAACTTCCGCAAATCATCGACAGACGGCAATCGGCCACCGCGCTGCGGGTGCAGCGCGGGGTGATGCGGTTCTTGCGGGCGCGGCATGATCTTTGCTGTTATGCCGAGGTGCCGCTGGCCAATGGGCGGCGCGCCGATATCCTTGGCGTCGGGCCGAAGGGACAGATCTGGATTGTCGAGATCAAATCGAGCCTTGAGGATTTCCGGGTCGACAGCAAATGGCCTGAATACAAGCTGTTCTGCGACCGGTTCTTCTTTGCCAAGCCGCCGGAACTGGAAGCGGAAATATTTCCCGAATTTGAAGGGCTGATCGTCGGTGACGGACATGATGCGGATATCTTGCGCGCCGCGCTGGACGATCCGCTTCCCCCCGCACGGCGCAAGGCCATGCTGTTGCGCCTGACCCGGCTCGGGGCCGACCGGATCCATGCATTGATGGATCCGGGGCCGGTTTAGGCGGCGCTTTCGAGGGCTTTTTTCAGCGCCTGCATCAGTTCGAGCCGCTCGCGGTCGGTTTTTGCGTCATGCAGGTGCTGGCTCAGCTGAATGGTGAAGTCCGAAAACTCATTATGCCAGTCGCGGCTGAACTGCACCGGATCGATGCGGCGGGCCAGCGGCTTGGTGACCTCGCCGATTCCAGAAGCGCGCAGTTCAAAGGCGTCGTCAAGCTGCGGCATGATCACCTGATCGCCGCCCATACCCAGATGGATCAGGGCCTCGCGTATGGCATTGCGCCCCTTGTCCTCGCCATGGGTGAGAAAGATCGCCCCATGGGCGGGCAGACGTTCGCGGATCCAGTCCATCAGTTCGGAATGGTCGGCATGGGCGGAATAATTGGTGATGGTGCGGATGGTGGCGCGGACGGGCACCAGCGAGCCATGGATGCGCACTTCCCTGGCACCGCCCTGAATGACAGAGCCCAGCGTGCCCGGGGCCTGATAGCCGACAAACAACACCGTCGCGTCATGGCGGATCAGATTGTTGCGCAAATGATGCTTGATGCGCCCGGCATCGCACATGCCCGAGGCGGACATGATGATGGCACCACCCTTGATATTGTTGATGTCCTTGGATTCCTGCACGCTTTCCACAATGCGGAAGCGATTATCGGAAAACAATTCATCGGCCCCCAGTTCGGTATCCTCGAACATGGCGGCGTATTTCTTGTAGACCCCTGTGACCTTGCGGGCCAAAGGCGAATCCAGAAATACCAGATGCGGGGTGATCTCGCCGCTTTTGATCAGGAAACCGATATCGTGCAGCAATTCCTGCGAACGCTCGACCGCAAAGGTCGGGATCACCAGATTGCCGCCGCGCTTGAGCGCGTCAGTGATTTCAGTCTTGAGGGCAAGGCGGCGCTGATCGAGGGTATAATCATCGCGCTCGCGGCCGCCATAGGTGGATTCAGAGAGGATATAGTCAAAGCCGGAGGGCGCGTCGGGTTCTTTATAAAACACCTTTTCATCCGGACCGAGATCGCCTGAAAACAGGATACGGATCGTGCCGCCCTCGCCGTCTTTCACCTCGACCTCGATCGAGGCGGATCCCAGAATATGTCCCGCATTCCAGAAGCGGAAGCGGACACCCGGCCCCGGCTCGATCCATTGCTGATATTCATGAGTGACGCGGTGCTTGAGCGCTTCCTCGGCGTCTTTCAATTCATAAAGCGGTTCAGCTTCCGGCTCGCCGCGACGTGACCGCTTGCGGCTCGCGCGCTCGGCTTCGCTTTCCTGAATGCCGGCGGAATCCATGAGCAGGAATTCCAGCAGCCCGCTGGTCGGCGGCGTCGAATGGATCGGCCCGCGATAGCCCTTGCGATACAGTTTCGGCACCAGACCGCAATGATCGATATGGGCATGGGTGAGCAGCAGATAATCGATATTTTCCGGGTCGAAAGGCAGTGGTTTGAGATTGAGCTCACGCACCGTCCTGTTGCCCTGAAACAGACCGCAATCGACCAGAAACTGTCCGCCCGGGTGCACGACACGATAGCTGGAGCCGGTAACCGTGCCGGCAGCACCGTGAAAATAGAGCGTGACGGACATGAAAATCTCCTTGGCGCGGGGCCGCGAAGCTAGGGCGCTATTGGTATTATTTCAAGGCAGGCGCGCGCGGCACAGCCCAGTTTCGTCGGCAGACAAGTGTCTAGCGCGGTGCCCGTTTGGCCAGAATCCGCTGCAGGGTACGCCGATGCATGTTGAGGCGGCGGGCGGTTTCGGAAACATTGCGGTCGCATAATTCATAGACCCGCTGGATATGTTCCCAGCGCACCCTATCGGCCGACATCGGATTTTCCGGCGGCTCGGGCTTGTCTTCGGTATCGGACAAGAGCGCCTTGATGACGTCATCGGCATCGGCGGGCTTGGCGAGATAATCAACGGCACCGAGTTTGACCGCCGTCACCGCCGTGGCGATATTGCCATAACCGGTCAAAACCACGGCGCGGGCATCGGGGCGGCGCGCATGCAGGGCCGAAACCACATCCAGCCCATTGCCGTCTTCAAGGCGCAAATCGACAACGGCAAAGGCGGGCGGCGAGTCCGCCACCGCCGCAAGACCGGCGGCAACACTGTCGGCAATGCGGACCTCGAAACCGCGCCGCTCCATGGCGCGTTCCAGCCGGGTCAGCCAGGGCTTGTCATCGTCGACAAGCAGCAGCGATCGGTCACGGTTCAAAAGCTCATCAAGCATCATGACGGTTACCCCAGACCCCGGCGCATTTGAGATATTGTCGTTTTCCACTCGCGCCTCGTCTTTCCTGTTTTGCCATGCGGCCGCATGACCGGCTTGTGCCACTGCAGAATTTGTACACACTGATATATAGGATTGCATGGATAAAAGGTCAAAAACACCTGCTCAATTATCCGTCTGACGTCATCCCCTCCGGCCAGCGCACGACAACCTGCGCATGCCCTTCGTGATCGACATTGCGAAACGTCAGTTGCGCGCCGGTCCGTTCCAGCAATGTCTGGGCGATAAAAATCCCGAGGCCGAGCCCGCCGGCCCTGGCCGGGTTCTTGGTGGTATTATGGGCGCGGGTGGTCAGATAAGGTTCGCCCAATCGTGTAATCAGGTCAGGCGGAAACCCGGGACCGTCATCCGTGACTGAAAGGGTAAAGCCCCCCGCCTCCCAATCGATCTCGACCGTAACGGTGGTTATGGCGAAATCGGCGGCGTTCTCGATGATATTGCCAAGGCCATAGAGCAGGCCGACATTGCGCACCACGACCGGCTCCGGCCCGGTGCCATTCCCGGGCAGAATGATAATGGTCTTGCCCGGCACCTGATGGATATTGGCCACTTCCGCCACCAGTTCATGCAAGGGCACCTGCTCGAAGGGCCCGCCATGGTCGCCATCAAGATTACGCAATTTCCCAAGGATGGCGCGGCAGCGTGCGGCCTGTTCGATAATCAGCTCGGCATCATCAGCCACCGCGCCCGGCGGCAGTTCCGAGCGCATTTCCTTGGCGGCCAGCGCAATGGTTGACAGCGGGGTCCCCAGTTCATGGGCGGCAGCGGCGGCCAGACCGTCAAGGGCGGAGAGCCTTTGCTGGCGGGCAAGGGTCAGTTCGGTCGCGGCCAGCGCATCGGCCAATTGCCGGGCCTCATGGGCGACCCGGTTGGTATAGGCGGCAATGAAAGCAACGCCTAAAAAGAAGGCGACCCAGATGCCGGCCACATAAAGATCATTGAGCTGCAGGGGGGCATCGGGGTCCCAGGGCAGCGGCCGGTGCCACATCAGCAGGCCCGAGGCAATCAGCACAACCAGTGTGGACAACATGAAGGTCGCCCGCTGGGTGAGGGTGGTGGCTGAAACCGAAACCGGTGCCAGCAGCAAAAGCGAGAAGGGATTGCCAAGCCCGCCGGTCAGCCACAACAGGCCGCCCAATTGCAAACAGTCATAGCCAAGCTGAATGGCGGCAAAGCCGGGGGTCATGCGATGGCCGGAACCCAGCCAGAGCAGAAGGCCGATATTGAGCGCGCCCGAGAGGCCGATCAGGATAATGCATTCGACCAGCGGCAGCGGAAAGCCGATGACAAAGCCGACAAACAGCACGCTGAGCGCCTGCCCGACAACCGCCAGCCAGCGCAAACGCACCAGTGTGGCCAGTCGCAAGGGCCGCCATGCAGGGGTCAAAAGAGGCTCTGTCGCCATGTTTTATCCTTGTTATCAGCCCTGCCCGGCATTGGAATCGCTGCGGCGCGCCAAACGCATGGGCCTTGTAGCACAGCGTTTCAAGACCGAAAAAACCAAAAAAACCGGCTTGACCGCGGTTCGACACGCCCCACATCAGTCAGGTTCGTGACTGGGAGAGTTGAAAATGAACAATGCACTTATCAAACCTGAATGGTCTCCGATCACCATCGGCCTGATGGTTCTCGGCTTTATCTTTTTCTGGCCCTTGGGCCTTGCCATGCTGGCCTACATCCTTTGGGGTGAAAAGTTCGGCGGTTCGGCTGAACGGGCTCAGGCCTGGGTAAAAGACAAGAAACACTGGGCGAAAAACTGTGGCACTGAGCGCCGTGGTTTCCGCCATGCCAGCGGCAATGCCGCTTTTGACGACTATCGTCAGGAGCAGATGAAGCGGCTGGACGAGGAGCGCAAGCGCCTCGATGAAGAGGTCCACGCGTTCCAGGAATACATGCGCAATCTGCATATGGCACGTGACCGCGAAGAGTTCGACCGTTTCATGCGGGATCGCAAGGCACCGCGTGACAGCCATGAAAATGGCAATAATGACGGTCATGATTATCCCGGCAACCGCGATTAAGCGGCTGCCGCCTCCAAGGTCTCCGAAGTCTGGCGGTTTCCCCCGACCGTCCGGCGCAGGACCGGCGCCCCTTCTTTACGGAAGGGGCGTTTTTTTATGCCGCCCCTTCCAGCGTTCCGGCTGGCGACCGCCATATTCGGGACGTAGAGAATCGCCCATAATGACTACCAAACGAATCAGGTAACCCCCGCCCGCATGCTTGGATTTGGCAAAAACAAATGGCCGGAAAGCACGTCTGCCGAGATCGGGGGCCAGCAGGTCACGGTCGCTGTAAAAGTGCGGGCCAATGCCAAAAGCTACCGGCTGACCATTGCCGCCGGGGGCAAGCCGGTTTTAAGCGTGCCCCCCCATGGGCGCTGGTCCGAGGCCCAGGGGTTTCTCAGGCGCAATCATGCCTGGCTGGAGGCCCGGCTGAAGCGGGCACCGGACGGGGTCGCTTTTACCGACGGGGTGGTGATCCCCTTGCGCGGTATCGACCATCTGGTGGTGGCGGCCGAACGGGTACGCGGCACGGTCGAGATTGTGGCCGAGGAGGAACGCACCGTTCTTTTAGTGCCGGGCGGGCCGGCCCATATGGCGCGGCGCTTGAAAGACTGGCTGAAAGCGGAGGCCCTGCGCGATATCGAGACATCGGTTGCCCTGCATGCCGGACGGCTCGGTGTGCGTCATTCGGGCATTTCCATGCGGGGCCAGTCGACGCGCTGGGGCTCCTGCTCAAGTGCGGGGCGGCTCAATTTCAACTGGCGGCTGATATTGACCCCGCCCTTCGTGCTCGATTATGTCGGCGCTCATGAAGTTGCCCATCTGCTTGAGATGAACCATTCCAAGGCGTTCTGGGACACGGTTGAACGTACCCTCCCGGACATGAACCGGGGCCGGGCCTGGCTGAAGGCGCATGGACGCCAGATCATGGCCTACGGACTGGAAAGCTAGCGCGTTTCCGGGCTTGCCGACGCCGGGCAATGGTGCGCCGCTCCTCAAGCGTAAACTGATGATGCTTTTGTCCCGTAACAGCACCTTATCCCGGTGTTGCACTTCGTTTGAGACTTCGGGGAATCCACCTGCCCGCGAGAGATTTCTTTGCACCGCCGACGCGGTGCACTGGATTCCCGTTTTCACGGGAATGACGTGGGGTATGTGGGCACCACCTCCCTTGATCCGGACATCCATCTTCTCTTGCAACTATCGCATGGACCCTCGGGTCAAGCCCGAGGGAGAAGGAAGAGGATATCTGCGCGGCTTCGCCGCTCGCAATGACGGCGGGTTCTGCGTTTGCAACAAGCACAACCTCATCCTGAGCCTGTCGAAGGATGGGCGGCACATTCGGTGTTGAACCCTTATGGTTCGACAAGCTCACCATGAGGGTTTGGGAATACCGCGCCTTCCTAACCCCCTCGCCCCTTTGGGGAGAGGGTTGGGATGAGGGGGGCAGAAGCCTCAACGGCCCTAATTGCCAAACATACCCGAGAACAGATCGACCAGCGTGCGCGGCTTTTGGGGCGCGGCATTGCCGCCGCCAGCGGGCAGCGCCGGTGCCGCGTCGGCAAAGCGGGTGTAATCCTTGCCCGGCAGGGCCGCGACGGAGAGACCCTGATGCGCCTTGTCCATGAACTCGGACCAGATGGCGACCGGATAGGACCCGCCGCCCACGCCCTTCATGGGCGAATCATCATCATTGCCCAGCCAGACGCCGGCGACCATGCGCGCGGAAAAGCCGACGAAAACCGCGTCGCGATTGTCCTGGGTGGTGCCGGTCTTGCCGGCAATCGGCCAATTGCCGACATGGGCTTTCTTGGCGGTGCCAACTTCGACCGCATAGGAGAGCATATCGTTCATCATCGCCACATTTTCGGGGGCAACGACCCGGCCGGGGCCGGCGGGAATGTTCTGGTAAAGCTGTTGGCCATCCGCCGTTTCAATGCGGGTGATGACATGGGCAATGACACCATTGCCGCCATTGGCGAAGGGCGCGAAGGCCGCCGTCAATTCAAGCAGCGAGACTTCCTGCGAGCCGAGCGCAATCGAGGGCACGGCCTGTAGCGGAAGTC
>Ga0209344_10005087_pt1 | contig 11554 bp, 10 predicted proteins | sample Cruoilmetagenom6_FD_187293 | JGI IMG/M metagenome (GOLD analysis project Ga0209344, IMG submission 187293) | Oil polluted marine microbial communities from Coal Oil Point, Santa Barbara, California, USA - Santa Barbara Oil Seep Sample 6 (SPAdes)... | ecosystem: Environmental > Aquatic > Marine...
CTATTTTTTACTGCTGCCGCTATATTGAAACTATCAGAAAAAAATAGGCTATCGCTACAAGATACTTTAGGGACGTTTATTCCTGATATTAACCCAGAATACAAGAACTTAACGATTGATAGCGTTTTAAGCCATACATCAGGCTTACCTGATTACATGGGAAACCCCACCGTCACCTCGGTTTGGGACAAATATGCCGCTATCGATCAGGTTGTAAAAACTATAAGCACACAGCCGCCTCACACCCAATCAGGTAAAAAATATAGTTATTCAAATTTGGGGTATATTTTATTAGGTAAAGTAATTGAAGTTGCTTCTGGTGTTTCTTATGACCAGTTCATGCATCAGACATTCTTTAAACCGTTAAAGATGGATAATACTTTTGTTGTTACCAAAGGGACTACTTCGGGGAAAGTTAAAGGCTACACAAGTAACCGTGATGAACCAAAAATATATCTTAATCCAAATGAATCCACGGAAAGACCATGGGACGTTGATCGTAGTTGGATCTATTCTGCGGGTGCCATTGCTTCTACCCTTGCTGATATGAGCCTTTGGCAAAATGCATTAAAATCAGGGAGTATCATTTCAAAAGATAATTTTCGGTTAATGGCTACCAGAGCTAAATTGGACAATAACGATCCTGTAAATTATGGATACGGATTAGATGTATACCCAATAAGTGGGTTAGAGAGCTTTAGTCACCAAGGTATGGTTCCCGGATTTTTTGCTTGGAATGTCTATTTTCCAAATGAAGATTTAACCGCTACAGCTTTTACTAATATCGATAGTAAGCACCCCGGTCCAGCCTTGTTAGATATGATTGCGCTGCAATTAGATTTATCCCCTAAGCCAGTAGTTGGAGAAAATGTTAAAGCTATAGCGACATCTTTAGTGGGTAGTTATCGCGCCCCGGATTCTAAAATTTTAAATATTTCATTCGAAAACGATACACTTTATTCTCAATATAAAGGTGAAGATAAGCGAAAACTTATCCCTCGAGAAAATAATTCGTATTCTTATGAATGTACTGAGAATTATTTTCAACTTAGAGAAAAGAACGGAAATAGTGAAATTATTCCTGTTTATCTATATCAAGGCGAACAAGACGGTTTGGTTAAATTGTAAATATAACAAGAATTTCAAGCAGAACTTCACTACTCGTGTTGATCGCACTTGTTATCTAAATCGCTACTAAACTAGCTTAGTTAAGCACAGTTAAGTATAGCGAGCCTGGGTCGTATTTTTGATAGCACTTATATTAAGGTTAAATATTGTTTTTTGAATCAATGGCCACTATAAATATGCTTTTTAGTAATGGCGCTTTCAGCTAAGGTTTTATTACTTGGCAGCTCTAATGTGCCGTTGAGTAGGTAGATAACTTTTTTACCTTGCTCGGCTAGCTCTAATGCGTGTTGTACATTGATCACTATATTTGAGGCGATATCTTGAGGAAACTTGCTGGCGTCTCGTCTAATATATTCAATGATACCGCTATTGACGGCTTGATCGTAAAAAACGGCATCAGCAAATTGCATTTCTCGATGGGCACTAAGTGTTAGATGGTCGGGATTTCCGTTACCTGTGTGAATAAATACAATTTCGCCCTTTGGCGGCGGCGTTTGCGTTTTTAAGCTGGCGATTAGCTGTTGCTCAGCCGAGGTTGTTTCGCCGGCTAAAATGGCTTGGCCGATGCGGCCTCTTAACGTGCGCTCCCAAAACGTACGGCGGTCACGAATACTTTTTACTCGCGCCTTTACGTGCTCTCTAAATTTAAAAGAAAAATCCGCTAATTTCCCATAACCATCCGGTAATGTTTTTTCGATTTGCTCTCGTAACATACGTAATAAAATGGGCGCGCTACCTGAGCTCGACATAGCTATTATTATTGGGCTGCGGTCAATAATTGCCGGCGTGATATAATTGCAAAGCTCAGGTTGGTCGACAACATTAGTCAGGAGTTTTAATTGGCGGCTTTCTGATGCGACTGCGCTATTAACATCACTACTGTCGGTGGCAGCAATTACTAGGTTGCTATTACCTAGATGGCCGGGTTGGTAATTATGTTTCAGCCAGGCTAATTGATGTAAATTCACCAAACGTTCAACACTAGTATTAAGTGTTTCAGACATAATAGTAATGCAATTTGTTGATTTTAATAATAACTCGATTTTACGGGCCGCCACTTCGCCGCCACCTATTATCATGGCATTAATATCTTTGGCGTCTAAATAGATAGGAAAATACTTCATAGTGATAACATTCTAACTGTTAGTTGTTTTGAACCTTAGTCATCCAATGCCTAAGGCTCTGGTTCTTAAAAAGATAATAGTGCTTTACTGGTAGCTAAGCCATTACTATCGCCATAAATATATTGACCTGGATTAAAGCTTAGGTCGGCAAAGCTGACAATGGTGTTAATTTCGCCTACTCCGAGCTTTTCTGTCTTTATTGGACAGCAACCAAGAGCTTTTACTGCGATAGGTAAGGTTGCTATGGTGCCGGCATCCCGAATGCAGCCATTAATGACAATTGCTTGCCAGCCATTTTTTACCGCTTGCTCAGCTAACATATCGCCAAGTAGTGCACGTTTCATGCTGGCTTTGCCATCAATGACCATTATCTTGTTAGTACCGTCTGTGGCAACAAGCTCTTTAACTTTAGAGTTGTCGTTATAACAACAAACAGTAACTATTTCGCCGTGAAAGATAGTTTGACCACCATAGTCTTTAAAAATAGGCCGTGCTAAAGAGAGTTGGTCGGCATGAGAATCAAATAAATCAGGTAAAAGATCTAACATTGTTTATCCTTTAGAGTGAGTAATTGCCGGACTACTCTAGCAGAACAAAAGTGGTTAAGCAGTCGATAATGATTATAACGCTAAGCTATTTGAGTTAAGCTTGGTAGTCACTTACAGATGCCATTTCGCTAAAATAGCCTGATAGCTGCCATCGTGTTTCATCGTTGCTAAAGCATTAGTTAATGCCACGACAATGGCTTTGTCCGTTGTTAAACTCGCTGCTATATATAAGTCGCTGGCAAAATTAGGCACTTGATAGCTAAGTTGTACTTGTTTTTCGTCCAGCCCAATAGAGGCTATTTCATGTCGCCAGAGCATGCCATTAGTGAAAACAGCCTCAATGCGCCCACTATAAAGTAACTCCCACAGTACCTGGTATTTACTGCTAATGAATAAGTTCTTATTCATTGAAAAGCCCTGAGCTAATAAATAATTTTCAGCTAGATCACCTCGAATAGTACCAACACTATAGGCTTTTGCTTGAGCGATAGTGTCTATCTTAATATCAGAGCGAGTTTTGAGGGTTGCGAGATAGGAATTGAGCATATACAGCTTACCAATCCATTGAAATTTATCCTCACGTGCTTTATCTCTTAATAGAGAAAAAATAATGGTGTTGTTTTGGTTCAAAGCTAATTGATAGCTGCGTGCCCAAGGATATAGTTTGATATCAGCCGTTAATTGCGCTTTTTCCAGCATTACTTGAACTATTTCAACCATGGCACCTATTGGTTGTTTATTACTATTATAGGTTTGTAAAGGAGGAACATTTTCACTGACAATGTGCAAGCTTTGCGCTACGGCTAAGCTTGGTATAAAGCCCAAGATTAATAATATTATTTTTATCATGTTAACCGTGTCCAATTTAGCATTAATTACTGTTTGTTTGTCCCATGGTTAAAGGACATTAATAGGCTGTTTTTTGTTAGTTATTGCTTGAGTATATGGCTAAATTCGCTATTTTGTCGCGATGTAGGGTGATAAACTAGCAAAAATTTTTAAAGAGAATAAAGATGCCTTGGATCCAGCTTAGATTGAGTGCCAATGAAGAGACCGCTGAAAAATACAGTGATTGGCTAAGTGCGTGTGGCGCACAAGCCGTGACCTTTATTGACGCTAAAGACACCCCGATATATGAACCACTGCCCGGCGATGAAGTTATTTACTGGAACAATACCGTGGTGATGGGATTATTTGATGCCAGCCATGACATGGATAAAGCACTAGATTATTTAAAAAGTATTCATCCAGATAAAGCGAAAATGGCCTATAAACTTGAGCAGCTTGAAGATAAAGACTGGGAACGCGAATGGATGGACAACTTTCATCCGATGAAATTTGGCGAGCGCTTATGGATTTGCCCAAGCTGGCGCGACGTACCTGACCCAAGCGCGGTAAATGTCATGCTTGATCCCGGCCTAGCCTTTGGCACGGGTACACACCCAACGACGGCATTGTGCTTAACTTGGCTCGATGGCTTAGATTTAACCGGCAAAACCGTGGTCGATTTTGGCTGTGGCTCAGGTATTTTGTCGTTAGCCGCACTTAAATTAGGTGCTGCGAAAGTTATTGGTATTGATATCGATCCACAAGCATTACAAGCCAGTTTAGAAAATGCTAAACGTAATCACTGTCAAGACCGCTTAGAATTATTCTTACCTAAAGATCAGCCAGAATTTAAAGCCGATGTGGTGGTGGCCAATATTTTAGCAGGACCATTGCGTGAGCTTGCGCCGGTGATCATTGAGTATGTCGCGAGTAAAGGTGTGCTGGCCTTATCCGGTGTTTTAGCAGAGCAAGCACAACAATTACAAACTATCTATGGTGAATTTTGCCAGATGGAGCCCGTCACGGTGCAAGAGGAATGGGTACGTTTGAATGGCGTACGGAAATAGTTGCCAATAAACACCTTAAAAAATGAGCAGCTTTTGTTATCAATTTGTACGAAAACTGCTCACATCAACACTTTATAAAATGTCAATATGAAAAACGTGAAAAAAAGCGCTTTTTGTTCAATTTATATCCTTTTCAATCCTAAAGAAAACGCGTAAACTTAGCGCCCTTTTGACTAGTAGCTCAAAAAAACAACAGCGTGAAGATAGGTCCATACACTTTAGCAAGCAATACTATGCTTGCACCCATGGCGGGAATTACTGATCAACCATTCAGGCAATTATGTTGTCAGATGGGGGCAGGGTTAGCAGTATCAGAAATGATGTCATCTAATCCTAAAGTGTGGAATACCGGTAAATCTCAGCGTCGTATGTTGCATAGCGAAGAAGCAGGTATACGTTCCGTGCAAATTGCCGGTTCAGATCCTGAAGAATTAGCTTTTGCTGCTAAGTTCAATGCTGAAAATGGCGCGCAAATTATTGATATTAATATGGGCTGTCCAGCAAAAAAGGTCAATAAAAAATTAGCAGGTTCAGCGTTACTAAAAGAACCTGCATTAGTCGAGCAAATTGTTAAAGCTGTGGTTAATGCGGTAAATATTCCGGTAACGTTGAAAATTCGAACTGGCTGGTGTGAAAACACTCGCAACGGTATTGAAATAGCCAATATCGCTGAACATAACGGAATACAATCACTTGCTGTGCATGGCCGTACCCGCAATGACTTTTATAAAGGCAATGCGGAATACGAAACCATTAAAGCAATTAAGCAAGCGGTGAATATTCCTGTTGTGGCTAATGGCGATGTTACTTGTGCGGAAAAAGCGGAGCAAGTGCTGAATTACACCGGGGCTGATGCCATTATGGTCGGTCGTGGTGCCCAAGGGAGACCTTGGATTTTTCGAGAAATTAATCATTTTTTGAAAACGGGGAGACATTTGTCTGCTCCTTCAACGGATGAAGTACGTTCAATTTTAATTGGGCATGTAATGGAATTACACAAATTTTACGGTGAATTTATGGGTGTACGTTTTGCCCGTAAACATGTTTCTTGGTATATGCAAACGCATGAACAAGGAAAATCGTTTCGTTCTATTTTTAATGCACTTGAGTCAGTTACTGAACAACTTGACGCATTAACTATGTATTTTGATAATTTAACTTTAGAAAGAGTCTGAACTTTATGTTTGAACAAAATATTTCCTCTCCATTTATTACCGGTGACCTACAAACTCAGACAAAGGCCTCGCCTTTACGCACACAAGCGAAAGTAGCTATTAAAAACTACTTGTCACAGTTAAACGGTAATGACGTTGATGACATGTACGACCTTGTACTTTCAGAAATTGAAGCGCCAATGCTTGAAGAAGTCATGCAATATACACGTGGTAACCAAACCCGCGCGGCTAACTTATTAGGCATCAACCGTGGTACTTTACGTAAAAAGTTAAAAAAATACGGCATGAACTAAGCAATACGACAGGCTAGCCTGTCAATTTAAAGCACCCTCGGGTGCTTTTTTATTTTTGGGTAAATAAAAGTTATCCAGTTAGTCAACTTTTAACCCATTTTAAAAGTCGCATATTATCGCCAATGGACGCATGATAATTGACGCGATATTGAGCTAAGCTCACCGCCACGGATATGTGTCATAGGCCAGACAACCATTTTAATTTATAGGTAATTAGAAAAACCATGGATACACCACGCCCTATCAAACGCGCACTATTAAGTGTTTCAGACAAAACCGGTATTGTTGAATTTGCACGCTCGTTATCACAAAAAGGTGTTGACCTTTTATCAACAGGTGGTACCGCGAAGTTATTGGCTGAAAATGGCATTAAAGTAACAGAAGTCTCTGATTACACCGGTCATCCAGAAATTATGGATGGTCGAGTTAAAACCCTACACCCAAAAGTACATGGCGGTATTTTAGCGCGCCGTGATATCGATGAAGCGGTGATGGCTGAAAATAATATTAGTGCTATCGATCTTGTTGTGGTCAACCTTTACCCATTTGCCAATGCTGTTGCTGATGAAAACTGTTCATTAGAAAACGCCATTGAAAATATCGACATTGGCGGACCCACTATGGTGCGTGCTGCAGCTAAAAACCATAAAGACGTTACTATTGTGGTAAATGCGCATGACTATGACCGTGTTTTAGCTGAAATGGCTGCTAATAACGGCTCATTGGTTTATCAAACACGTTTTGATTTAGCGATAGCTGCCTATGAACATACTGCCGCATATGACGGTATGATCGCTAACTACTTTGGTAAAATGTTACCTGCCTACGGTAGCAATGAGACAGAAAATACTGATCAGCAAAAATTCCCACGTACTTTTAATAGTCAGTTTATTAAAACCCAAGATTTACGTTACGGCGAAAACTCTCATCAAGCCGCGGCTTTTTACAAAGAAGCAAATCCAGAAGAGGCGTCAGTTTCTACCGCTAAGCAATTACAAGGCAAGGCTTTATCTTATAACAACATTGCAGATACCGATGCGGCATTAGAATGTGTTAAAGAATTTGACGAGCCAGCATGTGTCATTGTTAAACATGCTAACCCATGTGGCGTAGCCATTGGTGCTGATATTTTAGCGGCTTATGAAGGCGCTTATAAAACGGATCCTACATCAGCATTTGGTGGCATTATCGCCTTTAACCGCGAACTGGATGCAGAAACGGCTGAAGCGATTGTTTCTCGTCAATTTGTTGAAGTAATTATTGCACCAAGTGTTTCACCAGCAGCGGAAAAAGTGATCGCGGCTAAACCTAATCTACGTTTATTATCATGTGGGCAATGGGATACGAAAACGACAGGTTTTGATTTTAAGCGTGTTAATGGTGGTTTGTTAGTACAAGATACTGACCAAGGCCGTGTCACGAGTGATGACTTAACTGTTGTTACAAAACGTCAGCCAACTGAAGACGAGATGCGTGATTTACAATTTTGTTGGAAAGTAGCCAAGTTTGTTAAATCTAATGCCATTGTCTATGTTAAAAATAGCTCAACGATTGGTGTTGGCGCAGGTCAAATGAGCCGAGTTTACTCCGCGAAAGTTGCTGGCATTAAAGCTGCTGACGAAAATCTAGAAGTAGCAGGTTCAGTAATGGCCTCAGATGCATTCTTTCCATTTCGCGATGGTCTAGATGCTGCGGCTGAAGCAGGTATTACCGCAGTTATTCAACCTGGTGGTTCAATGCGCGATGACGAAGTAATTGCCGCAGCAGATGAACATAATATTGCTATGGTATTTACCGGTATGCGTCACTTCCGTCATTAATAGCTAACACTGCTAATAAAATGCTCAGATAATTTATTATGCTGAGCATTTTATTACAGGGGTTAGCTAGGTTTTGCTAATGAAATTAAACTTTCGACATAGGTAATTAAGCTCAAATGCTGCTTTTCTTCGATAAGATAACGCTAACGACACTGAACATCTTAAAGAAACCTGCTATAAATAGGGTCTAAATGTTTAGCGTTAATGGAAGATAACAATGTATACAACTACTCAATTTATAAAAAAAACTTTTACTGCTTCAATTGTTTCTGCAACTTTATTGTGTGCTGGGCTTGCTAACGCTCATCAGCCAAGTCAACTTGAACAGGCTATTGCCGGAGAGCACCGCTCTGCAGCAAACAAAGCGCGTGATGAATTTCGTCACCCGAAAGAAACTTTAGAGTTTTTTGGATTGACGCCAACCATGACAGTGGTTGAAATTACCCCAGGCGGCGGTTGGTATACCGAAATTTTAGCTCCAGCAGTTAAAGGTAAAGGTAAACTTTACGGCGCACATTATCCCGATACCGGTGAAGACAACTATTATAGTAATTCACGTAAAAAGTTAGTAGAAAAGTTAGCCAGTGATGCGGTATTTAGTGAAGTGATTTTAACCGATTTTGTGCCGCGCCAAGCCAGTGATCTTGCTCCAGCAGGCACCGCTGATTTAGTACTGACGTTTCGTAATTTACATAACTGGCGTGATGAAGGTGTAGAACAAGCGTTTAAAGACGCCTATAAAGCCTTGAAAAAAGGTGGTGTATTGGGTGTGGTGGAACATCGCTTACCTGAAGGCGCTGATGCTAAAGCTGCTGCGGGTTATGTGTCGCAAAGTAAAACTATTGCCCAAGCAAAAGCGGCAGGTTTCACCTTAGTAGCCAGCAGTGAGATAAATGCTAACGCTAAAGACAACGCCACTCACCCAAAAGGTGTTTGGACATTGCCTCCATCTTTAGCGCTAGGAGAGCAAGATAAAGCTAAGTATATAGCGATTGGCGAAAGTGATCGCATGACATTGAAGTTTGTCAAATAACATAATTAAACGCGACAAGTTAACACGGTTAGCTTGTCGCAATTTTAAAATATTAGGAATATAAGTAAATGAATGTTTTGGTCATTGGTAGTGGTGGTCGTGAGCACGCATTGGCGTGGAAAGCGGCACAATCAACTTCAGTAACAAAGGTCTTTGTTGCCCCAGGTAATGCAGGCACAGCAATAGAAGAAAAATTGGAAAATGTTGCCATTTCCGTTAATGATATCGCTGCTTTAGTTGAATTTGCAAAGAGTAACAATATTGCATTAACTATTGTTGGTCCAGAGCAACCACTCGTTGATGGTGTTGTTGATACTTTTCAAGCTGAAGGTCTGATGATTTTCGGTCCAAGTGCAAAAGCGGCTCAACTTGAAGGTTCTAAATCATTTACTAAAGATTTTTTAGCAAGAAATAATATCCCTACTGGTAGTTATCAAACCTTTACCGAAATCGAGCCCGCCATCGCTTATGTGCGAGAGCAGGGGGCGCCGATAGTGGTTAAAGCAGACGGTTTAGCGGCAGGTAAAGGTGTTATTGTTGCCATGACCAATGAAGAAGCTGAAGCTGCGATTAAAGATATGCTAGCGGGTAACGCTTTTGGTGATGCTGGGCATCGTGTCGTTATCGAAGAGTTTCTTGAAGGTGAAGAAGCCAGTTTTATTGTTATGGTTGATGGCAAAAATGTTTTAGCCTTTGCGACTAGCCAAGATCATAAGCGTGCTTACAATGGTGACCAAGGGCCAAACACCGGTGGCATGGGCGCTTATTCTCCAGCGCCTGTTGTTACAGCAGAAATTCATCAACGTGCTATGAATGAAGTTATTATGCCAACCGTTGAAGGTATGGCTAAAGAAGGTGCTCCTTATACTGGCTTTTTATACGCGGGTTTAATGATTGACGCAGATGGCACGCCAAAGGTTATTGAATACAACTGTCGTTTTGGCGATCCAGAAACTCAGCCTATTATGATGCGTCTTAACTCAGATTTAGTTGAATTATGCATGATGGCATGCCGTGGCGAGTTAGATAAAGCGACTATCGACTTTGATCCTCGCCCAGCGGTAGGCGTTGTCATGGCTGCAGCCGGATATCCTAGTAACTACCCAAAAGGTGATGTCATTTCAGGCTTAGAGTTAAATACTGCTACGGATCGAAAAATATTCCATGCAGGTACCGCTGAACAAGATGGCGCAATAGTAACTGCAGGTGGTCGTGTTTTGTGTGCGACAGCATTAGGTAATAATGTCACTCAGGCACAACAGGCGGCGTATGAATTATTGCAGCAAGTTTCTTGGCAAGGCGTGGAGTATCGCACGGATATTGCTTATCGAGCAATTGAGCGTGAGCAAAGCTAGAATAAGTGCCGGCTGATACTTTTAAGTGACATATGAAATAAAAAACCCAACAAAATTGTTGGGTTTTTTATTACTGTCTTAGCGACGACACTTTTTAGTTATCAAGTTTAGCTAAGGTTTCTTGTTTTGCTCCACCGGCAATTGCTGCGGCTATTGCCGAGTCCTTATCAAAACCAGAAGCAATAGCAGCATTAACGATAGCGGTATTGTGGCTATCCGTGCTTTGATTTACAGCCGTGCTAACTACTGTCTCAGCTTCATTAGGAAATAAGGCTAATATATCTTTAACTATATTTGTTGCCTGTTCTGGAATAGCGGTTATAGCCGCCGTTAAAACATTCAACATCTGGCTCGGGTAATTTGATGCGGTATTGTTAACAATATTAATGGTGTCATACGGTTCAGTTCGTATCGCGACCCTGACAATATTCTCAATTTCACTTGGGTTAAATTGAACTGCGGTATTGACGATCTCCTGAGCATAAGCAGGCTCTGCCTCAATGGCAATTTGAACTAGCTCGCTACTAGGCGCGACTTTAGCCTTTATAGCACCTTCTATAACATCACAGGCTAATCCAGGCTCAGCTGATAGTGCACCCAACAAAATTTGACGGTACTCTTCTGGGTATCGAGCGAAGGCAACAGCCATAACCACATCAACTTTCTCCGGATAACGTGAAAGGATAGAATAGACACTACTTTGAATAGTTCTATGTTTTTTTACTTGTTGGTTTAATATTTTTGCAATTAAACGTTCTTGTTTATACTCAGCAATATCCTTTGCAACGACAGCACTACTAATTCCAGCAAGCATTAACAAGATGAGAATTTTTTTCATTTGCTATGCCCTCTGTATACATATCGTGGAAAAACCACGTTATTTGTTTTTATATTTTTATGACTTAGTCAATATAGAGTATAAATTACTTTATATCTCCTATTATTTCGTCATCTTAAGGTAGCTGTTTGGGAAAATAGTAGCTAATCCATTTTTTAATACTATGTATTTAGTCTGTAAAACCACCGATTAGTTCAATTAAAAAGCAAACAAACCCCTTTTACCAATTAAATTGCATTTAGCGGTTGACGCAGCGCTATAAATCTCTAAAATGCGCTCCACTTCTTCGGGACAAGTCGAAGAGGGGGTTTTAATGAGTTATCTAGCGCAGTTTCGGCTGAATGG
>Ga0209344_10005089_pt1 | contig 11550 bp, 8 predicted proteins | sample Cruoilmetagenom6_FD_187293 | JGI IMG/M metagenome (GOLD analysis project Ga0209344, IMG submission 187293) | Oil polluted marine microbial communities from Coal Oil Point, Santa Barbara, California, USA - Santa Barbara Oil Seep Sample 6 (SPAdes)... | ecosystem: Environmental > Aquatic > Marine >...
CCGGACGCACTATTTCGACGATCACACCTTCGTCCACGATCATCCCTTCGCGGGCCTGAGATTCATAGGCGACGTTGCCAAGATCAGCCGTCGCATAACATTCCAGACACAGAATACCGCGATCTGAATATTCCTGCCGCAGGCTTGGAAACAGCGCGCCGCCTCCGACGACCGCACGATTGATTTTCAACGTGACCCCCATCTCGTCGGCCTTTTCGAGAATTATTTTCAGGTAGTCGGGCGTGCCGGCGTAAACCGTGGTGCCCAAATCCCGCGCCGCGCGTACCTGCATTTCTGTTTGCCCGGTCCCGGCAGGAAAAACCGAGGCCCCGACGGCCTGAGACGCGTTTTCAAATAACATGCCTGCCGGCGTCAGATGGTAGGAAAAACAGTTTTGCACAACATCATTCTTGCCGACCCCGGCTGCGTGCATGAACCGACCGACACGCCACCAGTCCGGGCTTGTCCTTCCCGGTTCATATATCGGCCCAGGGGATTGAAACACATGTTCAACGGTCCCGGACACAAAGCCGCCAAAGGGCGGCATTGCCGCCTGCGCTCTGCCCAGATCGGACTTTCGCAACAAAGGCAGGTCCACCAGCGCCGCGACCGAGGTTATTTTCGCCGCGTCAACATCTGAGAACGCCTGAGCATAACCCGGCAAACCCTTGGCGCGAGCGATATGGGCAGCCAACACAGGCGACAGGTCCGCAGCCCGCTGATCGGCGCTGCGTGTTTCCAGATTATCATAAAATATCATTGGTATTTCCTAGCTCAGCCAGCGCTTGCGCCGCCGGTAAGACCGTACATCCCGGAACGATTTACGCCCCTCTTCGGACACGCCCAGATAAAACTCTTTCACGTCCGGGTTCTCTCGCAGATCATCTGCAGGGCCATCCATCACCACGCGCCCACTTTCAAGAATATACCCATAATGGGCAAAACGCAGTGCTACATTGGTGTTTTGTTCGGCCAGAAGAAAGCTCACGCCCTCTTGCTCATTCAGATTTTTCACTATGTTGAAAATCTCTTCCACCAACTGCGGTGCAAGACCCATCGAGGGTTCATCCAAAAGGATCGTTTCGGGCCGGCTCATCAATGCGCGACCAATAGCGACCATCTGTTGTTCGCCGCCAGACGTGTAACCAGCCTGTGATTTGCGACGCTCTTTCAGTCGCGGGAAATAGGTATAAACCTTCTCCAGATCCGCATCGATCGCACCTCGACCGTCGCGCCGGGTATAGGCTCCGGTCAGCAAATTTTCTTCGACCGTCAGATGTTCAAAACAATGACGACCTTCCATCACCTGAATGACACCGGATTTAACCAAATCCGAAGGGTTGCTTCCCGCCAGATCATTGCCGCGGTACTTGATGGTGCCTTTGGTGACCTCGCCGCGTTCCGAATGCAACAGGCCGGAAACCGCCTTTAGGGTCGTCGTTTTACCGGCGCCGTTTCCGCCCAGCAAAGCGGTGATACCGCCCTTGGGAACGGTGAGGCTGACACCCTTCAAAACAAGGATCACATGATTATAGATCACCTCGATATTGTTGACCTCAAGCAGGGTCTCTTCGGTGTGTCCGGCGTCCAGCATAGTCTGTTCCGTCAGTGAAATTTTTCAAAAGGGTCCCCGGCCCTGATCGGGCCGGGGATCGTTTTCTTAGTTGCAGCGCTCGCTGATTTTGTTTTCAGCCGCATAAGCTGCGCTGTCTTCGGCAATCAGTTTGCCGATGACGTCCATATCAGATGGGCCGAAGTCAGAAATCAGGTTCCACTTTTGCGCACCTGCGTCCCACTGTGTTACTGCACCGTCGCCTGCACCGCCGTGATTTTCACAGCTAACCGAAATTTCCGGTCCAAAGTTTGGCAGTCCGAGTGCAGCCATAGAAGCTTCGGTGATTTCGAGCGATTCCATGCCATCGCGCACCATTGCAGGGGTTACCTGAGCAACGCCGTGGATAGCCTGCGCCTTTTTGGTCGCTTCAACAGCCAACATGGCCGCATAAATGCCCCGGTTATAAAGGACCGTACCAAGCTGATCACCAGCACCGGCAGCCTTGCCCGCGTCAACAACGTACTTCTGCAAGTCGCCGTAAATTGGGTAATCACTGCCAACACCGTGGAACGCCAGCGCTTTGTAGCCGTTGGCGCCTGCACCCGCTGGGATCACGTCATTCTCAGAACCTGACCACCAGATGCCGATGAAGTTTTCCATCGGGAAACGAATGTTCACAGCTTCCTGAATGGCGACCGGGTTCATAACACCCCAACCCCACATCAGAACATAGTCTGGCTTTTCGCGGCGAATTTGCAGCCACTGAGACTTTTGTTCCTGACCGGGGTGGTCAACAGCAATCGTCGTCAGCTTGTAACCGTGCTTCTTGGACAGCTCTTCCAGCGTGCGGATCGGCTCTTTGCCGTAAGCGGAGTTGTGATAAACCAACGCAACCGTCTTGCCGGCAATATCGCCGCCATTGATGTCGAGGATGTGGTTGATCGCAATGGATGCACCATTCCAGTAGTTTGCCGGATAGTTAAAGATCCACTCAAAAACCTTACCGTTGGCAGCCGAAGTCCGGCCATAACCCATCGAGTGAACCGGGATACCGTCAGCACTTGCTTTGGGGATCAGCTGGTAAGTAATACCTGTTGAAAGTGGTTGATAGATCAATGCTCCCTGGCCTTTGGTGGCCTCGTAACATTCGACACCTTTTTCGGTGTTATAGCCGGTTTCGCATTCGATCATCTTGACCGGAACGCCGCCGATGCCGCCATCACGCTCATTGATCAGCGTAAAATAGTCCGCATACCCATCAGCAAATGGAATGCCGTTGACGGCGTAAGGCCCTGTTCGGTAACTCAGTGACGGGTACACGAGGTCCGCCATCGCGGGTACTGCGGCCATCACGCCTGCCAGCACCATGCTTGCTAGTTTCAATTTCATCAGTCTTATTCCTCCCTAAGTTTAGTATCAAAATTCGGGTCTCCCCGATCGTTAGTCTGACCCTATCCTAATGCGGGAAAGGCCAAAGGCGTAGTTTTTCCTTCGTCAGCCGCCACAATTGGGCCAGCCCATGTGGTTCGATAATCAAAAACGCGATAATCAGTCCACCGACGATAATGAATTCCATATGTGCCGCCAAATCTGTTGGCCATCCCAGCCAGCCGACCAGAACGTTCTTCAGAAAAACCGGCATCAGGACCATGAACGCAGCCCCGGCGAAGGATCCAAAGATTGAACCCAACCCGCCGATAATGACCATAAACAGGATCAGGAACGATTTCTGAATGCCGAACGCTTCGCCAACTTCTGCCGCGCCCAAATAAACGCTAAAGAACAGTGCGCCAGAAATTCCGATAAAGAACGACGAAACGGCAAAGGCACTTAATTTTGCATTCAGTGGGTTCACCCCGATAATCTCGGCGGCAATATCCATATCCCGGATCGCCATCCATTTGCGCCCGATTGAGCCACGCGTAAGATTGCGGGCAATCCAAGCCACAGCCACAAGAAAGATCAGGCAGAACAAATACTTTGCAGAAGCAGACGTGTTCGGGCCGGTCACAATCATACCAAACACCGTGCGTTCGGGCGAATTGATCATTCCGGATGCCGAATAATTGTAAAACCACGGGACTTTGTTGAACAACCAGACCAAAAAGAACTGTGCGGCAAGTGTTGCCACAGCCAGATAGAACCCTTTGATACGCAGGCTCGGCAAACCGAACAAAACACCGACGCAAGTCGTTATCAAACCCGCAATGACCACATGCACAAGCATGGAAACATCCGGGAAAGCCGTCATCAGCTTGTAAACTGAATAGGCGCCCACGGCCATAAAGCCACCAGTTCCCAGACTAAGCTGTCCGCAATATCCGATCAGGATATTCAGGCCGAGCGCTGCAATTGCATAGATCAGGAACGGAACAAAAACGGCGTTCGCCCAATAGTCGTTTATGACAAACGGGATCACCAGAAACGCTATAGCCAGAATGACATAGTATCCCCAGCGATCAAATTTGATCGGGAACGTCTGGCTGTCGTCTTTATAAGTAGTCTTAAAATCACCAGCTTCGCGGTAGATCATGCCTCAGACCCTCTCGATAATCTTTTCGCCAAACAGCCCTTGCGGCCGGAAGACGAGGAACAAAAGTGCCAAAACGTAGGCAAACCAGTTTTCGGTAGCGCCGCCGATCATCGGGCCGATGCTGAACTCAAATAGTTTTTCACCCACACCGATAATCAAACCGCCAACAATGGCGCCGGGGATCGAGGTGAACCCACCGAGCATCAGCACCGGCAGTGCTTTTAGCGCGATCAGCGACAGCGAAAACTGCACACCTGATTTTGCGCCCCACATCATGCCCGCGACCAGCGCCACAAACCCGGCAATTGACCAGACCAAAACCCAGATGTAACGCAGCGAGATACCTACAGACAAAGCTGCCTGATGATCGTCAGCCACCGCACGCAAAGCCCGGCCCTGCTTGGTATACTGCGAAAACAGGGTCAATCCGGTTACCAGAATGACGGCAATCACGGTGGCCACGATATCAAGCTTGTCAACGAAGAAACCATAACCAAACCAGTTGAAGGTGGCGGTTTCAATCGTATCAGAAATCCCCTGCGGCAAGCCTACATCCAATTTCTTAAGGTCCGAGCCCCACATGATGTCGCCGAAACCTTCGAGAAAGTAAGCCAGTCCAATGGTCGCCATAAACAGGATAATATCGGGTTGGTTCACCAGATGTCGCAGGATGTATCGCTCGACAAGGATTGCCAGCAGCACCATCACACCAATCGTCAGAATAATCGCAAGCACACTGGGCACGTGCCAGCCGAACTTGTGGATGTTTGTGCCAAAGATGCTGTTAATCAAATGTGCGAAAGGCACCTGGCCGTTCTGAATGCCCACCAGCGTCAGCGCGGCGAAAAGTGCGAATACGCCCTGAGCATAGTTGAAGATACCGGACGACTTGAAGATCAGAACAAATCCAAGCGCAACCAGCGAATAGAGCACGCCGGCCATCAGACCGTTGACCGTGACTTCCATTGCAAAAAACAACTGATCAGGCATTACAGCGAACCTCCGTAAATTCGGTTGGCTAAATCAGTCATGAGCCACCCCCAGATAGGCGTCGATAACCGCCTGGTTATTGCGAATTTCGTCAGGAGTCCCGTCACCGATGTTCTTGCCGTAATCCATCACGACAACCCGGTCCGACAGGTCCATCACAACACCCATATCGTGTTCGATCAGGGTGATCGTGGTGCCGAATTCGTCGTTCACGTCCAGAATAAAGCGGCTCATGTCCTCTTTTTCCTCGACGTTCATCCCGGCCATAGGTTCATCGAGCAACAGCAACTGTGGCTCGGCGGCCAGTGCACGCGCAAGTTCGACCCGCTTTTTCAAACCATAGGGCAGGCGCGCAACCGGCGTTTTTCGAATATTTTGAATTTCCAGAAAATCGATGACTTCCTCAACCTTTTGACGGTTCTCAAATTCTTCTTTCTCGGCCTTACCCCGCCAAATGGCCTGTGCGACCATTCCGGCCTTCATATGGGTCAGCCGCCCGGTCATAATGTTATCCAGCACAGACATGCCTTCAAACAGGGCTATATTCTGGAATGTGCGGGCAATTCCCTGTTGGGCCACCTGATAAGGCCGCAAAGAGGGACGCACTTCGCCGCGATAATAAACCTGGCCTTCCTGCGGATGATAGAACCCGGATATCACATTCAGCATCGACGATTTCCCGGCACCGTTCGGCCCGATAATCGCGCGAATTTCACCTTCGCGAATATCAAAGGAAATATCCTTGATAGCGATCACACCGCCAAAGCGCAGCGTGATGTTCTTCATCTCCATCAGAACCTTGCCGATCTTGCGACCATCGGCGGTTGTGTAGCCGTCGGGGCTCATGTCATTCATTCCGCCGCCATCCTTTCGCCGCCCTGAACCGCCGCATCGCAGATTTCCAGAGTCGCGGTTATCTTGCCTTTGCGGCCATCTTCGTAGGTTACTTCGGTCTCGGTGTATTGTTCGCTTGATCCGTCATAAAGCGCGGTCAGCAGGTCGCCGAATTTCTCTTCCACAAAGCGGCGCCGAACCTTGCGGGTCCGCGTCAGTTCACCATCATCCGCATCCAGTTCTTTATGCAGGATCAAGAAGCGGTGGATTTGACAACCAGACAACATTTCGTCGGCCGCCACAGAAACGTTCACTTCTTCAACATGTTCGCGGATCATCCGATAAACCTCGGGATGCCCGGCCAGTTCCTGATAAGAGGCATAGGCGATATTGTTTCGCTCGGCCCAGTTACCCACAGCAGTCAGGTCAATATTGATGAATGCGGTGCAAAATGCCCGGTCAGAACCAAACACCACAGCCTCAAGAATATTTGGGTAGAACTTCAGCTTGTTCTCTACATATTTCGGCGCGAACATCCGCCCGTCATGCAGCTTGCCCACGTCTTTGGCCCGGTCGATAATTCGCAGATGACCAGTATCAGCCTCGATAAAGCCAGCGTCGCCAGTGGCAACCCAACCCTCTGCATCCTTGGTGTCGGCGGTGCTATCGGGGTTCTTGAAATATTCGACGAACACACCCGGTGAGCGATAGAAAACCTCTCCGTCGTCGGAAATCTTCAACTCGACTCCGGGCGATGGCACACCAACTGTATCCGGGCGAACCTCGCCGTCCGGTTGCTGGGTGACAAAAACGCAGGCCTCGGTCTGTCCATAAAGCTGTTTCAGGCTGATCCCGATAGACCGGTAAAAATCGAAAATTTCCGGGCCAATCGCCTCACCGGCCGTATAACCAACTCGCACCCGCGTGAAGCCAAGCGTGTTTTTAAGCGGCCCGTAAATGAACAAGTCGCCCAGTTTGTATTTGAAATTGTCCCAGAAGCTGACCCGCTTGCCGTCCAGAATATCCGGCCCAACCCGCTTGGCATGCGCCATGAACACACGAAACAACCATTGCTTAAACCGCCCGGCGTCTTCCATCCGGATCATCACATTCGTAAGCTGCGTTTCGAAAACCCGTGGTGGGGCAAAATAGTAAGTCGGCCCAATCTCGCGCAAATCGGTCATCATCGTATCAGCGCTTTCCGGGCAGTTCACGCAGAACCCAGTCCAGTAAGCCTGCCCGATCGAAAAGACAAAGTCCCCCGCCCAGGCCATCGGAAGATAGGCCAGCGTATCATCGGTAGAGCGCAGGTGGTCGAATTCTGAGGTGTTTTTCGAGGTCTCGATAACATTTCTGTTAGACAAGACCACGCCCTTGGGCCGCCCGGTCGTGCCCGACGTATACATCATTATGCAGGTATCGTCATAGGTCAGCGCGTCTATGCGTGCAGCAAGATCTACCTCGAAACGCTCATGCGCGGCCCGGCCCTCTGCCTGAATGTCTTGCATGGAATGCAGGCGCGAGTGGTCGTATTTGCGCAAACCACGGGGATCCAGATAGACCATATGGGCGATATCATGGACCCGGTCCTGAACCTCCAGAACTTTGTCGACCTGCTCCTGATCTCCAACCACCACGAACCTGGCGCCGCAGTTGTCCAGAACATGGGCCATCTCGTCGGCAACAGCATCCTGATACAATGGCACCGGTATCGCACCCACCGACTGCACGGCAACGATTGACCAGTAAAGAGCCGGCCGATTACGACCGATGATCGCAACATAGTCGCCCTTTTCCATTCCCAGCGACAGAAACCCAAGCGCCATCGCGCGGATTTCTTCAGCCGTTTCTAACCATGTCCAGGTTTGCCAGACGCCAAATTCTTTTTCGCGGTAAGCCGGACTTGCACCAAACTTCTTCGCATTCCGCGCCAAGAGCGCGGGAAGAGAAACATACCCATCGTTTGCTTCAGCCTGTTCAGCCAAGTGTCTTCCTCCCCAATCCGGTTTCCCGGCAGCCTCTACGCCATCACGACATCCAAGACCAACGCCGGTCCGCATCCTCATCCCGATGCTAACCCGGTAATGATTTTCTACTTGGTTTCCCTTGTAGACGATTTGACTGACAACCACATACAACTTTTCTGACCGAGCGTTCAATTAATTTTTATAACGCCACTTTAAACCCAATATCAATCTAATTTAATCCCTTGTTTGCAAGTGCCTTAACGTCATCGCCGCATTTTGTCGCAAGTCTCAGACGCTCTGAATTCTGTGCGATTGCAGGCCTCGTTCTAACATTTGCCATGTCGCCAATCCACGCAACGGCGGAAAATTAGGGAATCGCCTGATTGGCACGGCTGAAACTTTCGCCTAAGTCCCTGACAAGAACCAAGGAGGGATGATGACTCATTTGTGGGTGCGCGCCGAACAGCGCGATCATGAAGAACGGGTTGGGCTGACACCAGATGGCGCCGCTGCATTGATCGCTGCGGGCTTGCGGGTCAGCGTCGAAAACAGTGCCACGCGGGCAATCCCAATTGATGGATACAGGCGGGCAGGCTGCGAAATAATGCCCGAGAACAGCTGGCCTGATGCCCCCGCCGACGCGATTATTTTCGGCCTTAAGGAACTACCCCATGATGGCACAGCCCTGACGCACCGCCACATCATGTTCGGCCACGCCTACAAGGGCCAACCGGACGGGCAGAATTTGCTGCAAAGGTTCCGCGCCGGGGGTGGCACGCTATATGATCTTGAATACCTTACCGACGACAGCGGACGCCGGGTTGCCGCGTTTGGCTATTGGGCCGGGTTCGCCGGGGCTGCCGTCGCGCTGAAATGCTGGGCGGCGCTGAAACAGGGCGACATCTGTGATCCGGTCGCAACCTACGAAAATGCTGACGCATTAATCGACGATGTCAGCGCCGACCTGAACGCGACTTTGCTGGCGCGCCCAAGCGTGATCATCATTGGCGCATTGGGCCGTGTCGGCACCGGTGCGCGCGATCTTTGCGCCGCGCTTGATGTGACCACGACAGATTGGGACATTCCGGAAACTGCAAGCGGTGGCCCGTTCCCGCAGGTGTTGGATCATGACATCTTTCTTAACTGCATTCTGGCAGCACCCGGCTGCCCGGTATTTGTTCCCGCCTCTGCCACGACCGCACCGCGCCACCTGTCGGTCATCGGTGACATCGCCTGTGACCCGACGTCAGAGTTTTCACCCATCAAGGTTTATGGCCAAACCACAACATGGAACGATCCCGCCCTGCGCGTTCACGACGACCCACCTCTTGATGTTACGGCCATCGACAACCTTCCCTCATTGTTACCGCTCGAAAGCTCTGATGATTTTGCGCGCCAACTCTTGCCCTCGTTGCAGACTCTCGACAATCTGAGCGGTGGAGTATGGTTGCGCGCGAAGACACTATTCGATCAGCACGTTGAAAAAGTTTGAAAGGTTGCATTATGACAATTCACTGGTGTGGCACAGGCCTGTCGGCAATTCCCGGTCTACGTCGCCTGATCGAGGCTGGACATGAAGTAACCGTATGGAACCGGACGCTGGACAAGGCCATTGATGCGGTCGGCGACCTGAGTGATCGGATTCAGGTGTTCGACATCGATCAGGTTGGCGCCGAACTGCAACAGGGCGATATTATTGTTTCAATGCTGCCGACCGACTGGAACGTCCCATTGGCCGAACTTTGCATTGAGCGTGGCGCACATTTCGTATCCTCAAGCTACATCGCGCCAGAAATGGCAGCCCTGGACGCGCAGGCAAAACTGGCAGGTGTGGCCTTAGTAAGCGAGGTTGGTCTTGATCCCGGGATCGACCACTTGATGGCCCATTGGCTGGTTGCCGATTACAGGGCCTCGACCGCCTATGACAAGGACAACGCCCTGTCCTTCATTTCCTACTGCGGTGGCGTCCCAAAGCACCCGAACTTTTTCCGATATAAATTCAGCTGGTCACCCCTTGGCGTGCTCAAAGCCCTGCGTTCGCCATCCAGATGCATCCGTGCGTTTTCGGAACTTACCGTGCGTCGCCCGTGGGATGCAATATCCAGCTACACGGCCCCGCTGCCAATCCCCGAAAGTTTTGAAGTTTACCCAAATCGCGACTCGGTTCCGTTCATCGAACAATACCATTTCGACGGAAACTGGAAGATCCGAGAGTTCGTCCGAGGTACCTTGCGCCTGAACGGTTGGGCCGAAGCATGGAAAGATGTATTCGACGAAATTGAACCTCTCGAAGGCCCGGCAGGTGATGCTCGGCTGGCCGAAATGTCCGATCAGTTCTGGTCCGAACACGCCTACAGCGAGGGCGAGCCTGACCGGGTGATCCTGTGCGTGGCCCTGCTGGCTGAAAAGGACGGCGTAGCGTGCTATCACAAGACTTACGCGCTGGATGCCTGGGGTGATTTGCGCGGCTCTGCAATGGCGCGGCTGGTTTCCGTCACGGTGTCATTGGCGGTCGAGGCTGTTTTGAACCACGAGATACCGGCAGGCGTTTCGGCAGCACCTTTTGACCCAAAACTGATTTCCCGCTGGATGGCTGAAATAGATAACCAGGCGCAACATGTGCAGGTGGTGGATCACGTGGCAGGGTAAATTATGTCGCAGGATTAATGATGTATTTCCTAGCGATCTGGTTTGGCCAGTGGCACAACGTTCTCTTCATCCTGCGCCAATTCTTCAAAGTCAAAATTGTCCAGCCGCCGCGCCCGGTTTCCCGCTTTCTCGGCCGAAATTTTGATCTCTGAAATATCTTTGGAGGCCTGATGAAAATGCCGATCAAGGTTTTCAACCCGGTTGCCCAATCGATCAACATCGGCGAACAACAGCGCCAGTTCCTTGCGTATTGCGCCCGCCTGTTCGCGCATCCGTGCGTCTTTCAAAATGGCGCGCATCGTGTTCAGCGTCGCCATGCAGGTTGTCGGCGAAACGATCCAGACGCGGGCCGCGAACCCCTCGCGAACGACCTCGGGAAAATTCGCATGCAACTCTGCGTAAACTGCTTCGGATGGTAAAAACAGCAGCGCACCATCGGCTGTTTCCCCTTCCAGAATATACTTTTCGGAAATCGCCTTTATGTGGGTGCGCACCGAGGTTTTGAAAAAGGTCGTAGCTTCCTTTTTCTCCCATTGCGTGTCGGCCCGGCGCAGCGCCTCATATGCCTCTAGGGGAAATTTTGCATCGACCACAATTGGCCCCGGCGGATTGGGCAGATGGATCAGGCAATCGGCCCGTTTGCCGTTCGAAAGCGTCGCCTGCAGCGTATAACTGTCCTTGGGCAGCGCTTTGGACACGATATCGGTTAGTTGGATTTCCCCAAAGGCACCGCGTGTTTGTTTGTTGGACAATATATCCTGAAGTGACAGCACATCCCCGGACAGTTTTTCGATATTTGCCTGCGCTTTGTCGATGGTTTGCAATCGCTGCTGCAAATCGCCCAGCGATTGCGCGGTTCGGCGCGACGACCCTTCCAGATTTTCACCCATGGATCTGGTAACATCGGCCAGCCGTTTTTCCATTAGTTGCAGCATATTTGCCTGACTGGCGGCTTGCGCATCGGACACATGCGTCAGCCCGCCTGCCAGTTGCTGTTGTCCGTCACCAAGCGATTGCACCCT
>Ga0209344_10005090_pt1 | contig 11545 bp, 10 predicted proteins | sample Cruoilmetagenom6_FD_187293 | JGI IMG/M metagenome (GOLD analysis project Ga0209344, IMG submission 187293) | Oil polluted marine microbial communities from Coal Oil Point, Santa Barbara, California, USA - Santa Barbara Oil Seep Sample 6 (SPAdes)... | ecosystem: Environmental > Aquatic > Marine...
GCCGAAAATGTGGTGATGTATCTACAGAATTCAGACGCATAAACGTTCATGAACTGTTCCCGAAGAAGCCCAAATATGCAGCTTCGGGCCAGTTAGGCGGGATCAGAAGGCATTTCGCAGCCTTGGTGTTACGGCGATTCTGGACGATCTCGTCGAGAACGTTGCCGTCCTGATCGACTGCGCGCCAGAGACAGTATTTCCGGCCGCTGATCGTCACGGCCACCTCGTCCAGATGCCAGATGTCGCTCGGGTTTGGCGGCTTCCGACGCAAGTGGCTGGCATATCCGGGCCGAATTTCTTCGCCCAACAACGGATAGTCTCATAGGAAACGATGGCGTTTGTAGCTGACAGGGTTCATGTTCATGATAGCCAGATAGCCGGTAAATCTTTCAGCTGCAGTTAACCTGACATCACCGTCTGGCCGCTTGGCAAATGATGTATGAACCGACCGAGGAGCGTGTCAGGCCGTCGCTGTACAGTTCAGTAGGTTGGCGGACTAATCGCCCAGATGACAACGGTGTCCTGGTCAGTCGGATTGGCATAGCGATGCAGCCGCTCGCTGGAAAATGCAAAACTGTCGCCTTCGTTCAGCCGAATATGTTGATCATCAAGCCACAGGTCCAACTGGCCCGAAATGACAATACCCGCTTCTTCACCGCGATGGTTGTAAGGATCGGCACCGCTTTCCGATCCTGCCGGAAAGATACAGCGCAAAAGCTCGATCGTGCGGTCTAGATTGGGCGACAGCAACTCGTCCGTTATACCGCTGTCGAACGACAGGCTTCGCCGTGCATGGGCGCGTACGACCGTATCGCGCAGATCAGCATCGTCGTCGGTTTGGGGTGGAAAGAACCAGCTGATGGTCACGCCAAGCGCGCGGCTGATCGTATGCAGCGCCTTGACCGACGGGCTGGAAATTCCGCGTTCGATTTGGCTGAGGTAGCCCTTGGACAGACCGGTGGCATCGCTCAACTGGCCGAGTGTGGTGTCGCGTGCCTTGCGCAGCCCGCGGATTTCCCGCCCCACGCGGGGATCCAGATTCAGCACGTCTCGGAGATTGACAGTTTCCTTTGCATCGTAGGGACGCCCTTTGACATTCGACGGGCGGAGGACCTTGGGAAGGTCTGAGGACATTGGCACTCCTTGCGACTGCGTTTCCATGCTGATGCAAGTTTAATCCGCGCTTTGCAAGATGCAACGCGCATGAAAATGAATCCTAATTCGATCACATTAGTGAATATTACTATTGCAAAGTTCACTAACTCATTTCATCCTGCTCGCAATGAGACTGATGTGGGGGGAACTATCAGGGTGTCTAAATCCGTAGACGTTGTCATTGTCGGCGGCGGGATCGCCGGTTGTTCCATTGCCTATCATCTGGCAAAATTGGGCATCACCGACGTCGTTCTGCTGGAGCGCAAACAACTGACTTGCGGCACCACATGGCATGCCGCCGGTCTGGTCACACAGTTGCGCGCCACCCGAAACATGACCGAATTGGCTAAATACACAGGCGAGTTGTTCAACAGGCTTGAAGCCGAGACCGGACAAGCCACCGGATTCCGCCAGAACGGCTCGCTCCGGCTGGCCACCCATGACGCACGGCTGGAGGAGCTCAAGCGCGGCGCATCCATGGCGCGCAATTTCGGGCTCGAGGCGCATGAGGTCACCCCGGCAGAAATCAAGGAGCGGTACCCTCTGGTCGAGGTGGACGATCTGGCGGGAGGCATCTGGATGCCGAGGGACGGTCAGGTTAACCCCACCGACGTCACCATGGCCATGGCCAAAGGTGCGCGTCAAAATGGGGTCAAAATTCGCGAAAATACCCCGGTCGAGCGTATTCTCGTCGAAAATGGCCATGCTGTCGGCGTCATCCTGCGCGGCGGCGAGGAAATCCGCGCCGACAAGGTGGTGATCGCGGGTGGCATGTGGTCGCGCGATCTGGCTGGAGATATCGGCGTATCGCTGCCCTTGCACGCGGCCGAGCATTTCTACATCGTGACCGAACCGATCCCGGATCTGCCCAGCGACCTGCCCGTGATGTTTCTGGGCGATGAGTGTTCTTACTACAAGGAGGATGCCGGCAAGTTGCTGTTGGGCTGTTTTGAGCCCGACGCCAAGCCCTGGGGGCACAAAGGCATCCCTGAAGACTTCTGTTTTGATTCGCTCCCCGAGGATTTCGACCATTTCGAACCGATCCTCGAGATGGCCGTGCGCAGGGTGCCGGCGCTGGCCAATGCAGGGATTCAACTGTTTTTCAACGGCCCCGAGAGCTTCACACCCGATGACCGTTATCTTCTGGGCGAGACGCCCGAAGTGCGCGATCTGTTCTGCGCCTGCGGCTTCAACTCAGTGGGGATCCTGTCGTCGGGCGGTGTCGGCAAAGCGCTGGCCGAGTGGATCCGCGACGGATATCCGCCGATGGAACTGGCGGATGTGGATGTGCGCCGGATGCAGCCATTTCAGTCCAACTCGCGCTATTTGTTCGACCGCACCAAGGAAACGCTGGGCTTGCTCTTTGCGATGCACTGGCCTTACCGGCAATTCGAGACCGCCCGCGATGTGCGACGCAGCCCGTTCCACGACCGCTTGCTGGGCGGTGGCGCGGTCATGACCGAGGCCGCCGGGTTTGAGCGGCCCGGTTTCTTTGCGGGTGAGGGCCGGCCCAGGGATTTCGGCTATTCCTATGGCCCGCAAGGCTGGTTCGAGGATGCGCGCGCCGAATGCCTGAACACCGCCGAAAATGTCACCCTGTTCGATCAAAGCTGCTTCGCCAAGTTCCTGCTGCAGGGCCGCGATGCCTGCCGTGTGCTGAACCATGTTTCAGCTGCCGATGTCGATGCCCCGATCGGCAAGGTGATCTATACTCAATGGCTGAACGATCGCGGCGGGATCGAGGCGGATGTGACCATCACCCGCACTGCACCTGATGCCTACATGATCGTGACGGTCGGGGCATCGCAGACCCGCGATTTTTCGTGGCTGACACGCAGCATCCCCGAAGGCGCTCATGCCTTTGCCACTGACGTGACCACCGGGCTACCGATGTTGGGGCTGATGGGGCCGAAGTCGCGCGCGCTTCTGGAAAAAATCTCCGGCGCAGACCTCTCCGACAGTGCCTTTCCTTTCGGCACCAGCCGCGAAATCGAATTGGGCTATGCCCGCGCCCGCATCAGTCGCCTGACCTATGTCGGCGAACTGGGCTGGGAGATTTATGTGGGTGCGGATTTTGCCTGCCATGTGTTCGATGTGCTGACCGAAGCCGGGGCCGAATTCGGGCTGCGCCATGGCGGTTATTTTGCGATCAATTCCATGCGTATGGAAAAGGGCTATCGCCACTGGGGCCACGACATCGGCGAAGAGGATACACCGCTTCAGGCCGGTCTCAGCTTTGCCGTGGGCTGGGAAAAATCCGGCTTCCGAGGCCGCGACGCACTGCTTAAGGCACGCCAGGCCAAGCCCCAGACCCGTCGCCTGGTCCAGCTGAAACTGGACGTGCCCGATACCCCGCCGCTGCTTTATCATGAAGAACCGATTTTGCATGACGGCGTTATCGTCGGCTCGGTCACCTCGGGTGGCTATGGCCACCGCGTCAACGCCTCGCTCGGCATGGGCTATATCACTCACAAGGATGGCGTCAGCGCTGATTATCTCCGCTCCGGCACGTTCGAGGTCGAGGTCGCATGTAAACGCTATCCGGTCTCGGTTCAATTCAAGGGGTTCTACGACCCTACCAATGGTCGCATCCGCAGCCAGCAGTGAAAGGACTCATCATGAACAATGTCATCGAACGGCTGAGGCAGATCAGCAATCACGTCTATATCGACGGCCAGTTGCGCCAAAGCAAGGCAACAGAGACCATCGACGTCATCGAGCCCGCGACCGAGGTGGTGCTGGGATCGATTGCGCAATCGCCCAATGCCGAGATCGACGAGGCGCTGGCAAGTTGCGCCCCGGCACAAAAGAAATGGTGGCGCGATTTCTCGGCGTTGGACCGCGCTCATGCGATGCACGAGATGGCCGACAAGCTGCGCGAAATGCGCCCCCTTCTCGCCGAGGCGATGACCCGCGAGATGGGCAAGCCCTACAAGGAATCCTGCGACGAGGTCGACTGGTGCATCCACTCGCTGCGTCATTCCGCCGAAATGGGGCGCAATGAACAGGGCCGCGTCATGGGGCCTGCAGTGGCCCGACAATTCCACTATACGCTGAAACAACCGCGCGGCACCGCAGCGCTGATCTTGCCGTTCAACTATCCGCTGGTTCTGCTCTGCTGGGAGGCGGGCGCAGCATTGGCGACTGGTAACGCCGTGATCGTAAAGCCTTCGGAATACACCTCGCTGACAACCTTGCTATTCGCAGAAGCCACCAAAAGTCTGCCCGATGGTCTCTTACAGATCGTCACCGGCGGTGGGCGCGTGGGTCAGCACCTGGTCGAACATCGTGACACCCATGTCATCGCCTTCACCGGCAGCGTGCCAGTGGGTCGCGCCGTCGCCAAGGCCTGCGGCGAGCGGATCAAGCCGAGCCTGATCGAAACCTCGGGCAACGACCCGTTCCTGATCATGCCTTCTGCCCCGCTGGACGTTGCGGCCCGTGCAGCGGCTTTCTCCGCCTATATGAACTGCGGACAAATTTGTGTCTCAGCCGAGCGGTTCTACGTCCATCAGGACATCCATGATGAATTCGTGGAAAAGCTGATCGCGGAAACCGCGAAACTGCGGATCGGCAACGGACTGGACCGGGTCGACATGGGGCCGATGGTGTCATCCAAGGAACGCGACCGGTACGAGACCCTGCTTAACGGCGCGATTGGCGAAGGCGCGCGCGCGGCGATCGGCGGCAGCCGGCCCGCCGGGTTTAATCGGGGTTGGTTCGTGGAGCCCACCGTCCTAGTCGATTGCACACCCGAGATGAGCGTCTTTCACAATGAAAGTTTCGGCCCGGTCGCACCTATCTGCAAGGTTCGCGATTTCAATGAGGCGATGGATCTGGCCAATGCGTCCGAATTCGGGCTGGGTGCCAACATTTACACAATGGACCTTGAGGAGACCATCCGCGCGACCGAGGAATTGCAGGCCGGCATGGTCTGGGTCAACGCGCCCCTGCTGGACAATGACGCCGGCCCATTTGGTGGATCGAAACTCAGCGGGATGGGACGCCAACTCGGTCCAGAAGGGCTGGAGATGTTCCGCGAAACAAAGATGATCATGATCGATCCACGGTCTGAAACGCAGGACTTCTGGTGGTTCCCTTATGCCGACGACACAATGCATCCAAAGGCAAAATAAGCGAAAATTACGCACAGCATTCATTCATTCTGGGAGGTATAACATGAAGAGTAATTCAAACCTGGCGCCCGAACTGGAGCGTCGCTTGGAGCAGGTCGAGCGCGAAGCGCAGACCAGCCCTCCACTGGGAGCGAAGGACTGGTTGTTCCTGTTCGTCTCCGGCGTACTCTTACCCGCACTGCTGCTGATCTGGGGGTGGATGTGATGACCGATCAAACGTCAGCCCTCCCCGTGGGCGAAAGCGCGGATGAAACCAACTGGCCCTTGATGAGATCCGAGCGCAGCTGGAGTCAGATCGAGATCTTCGTTGTCCTGCTGGTCGCGGCAGCTGCGACATGGTGCTACATCATCGGCGAGTATGTCGGCTATTACCTGAACTTCAAGATGGGTTTTGCGGCGATGACCGCCGGCTCGATGATTGGCATGTTGCTGGTCACTCTGGCGGTCATCCCCGCCGCCGGGCGCTATGGTATCGATTCAATCGTTAGCACACGGCCTCAGTTCGGTAGCCGAGGCTGGATCATCCCGGTGTTTCTGCAATATACCTCGATCATTGGATGGAACTGCCTGCTGCTGATCTTCTTCGGAAAAACAGCGGTGCAGTTGTTGCTGACACTGGGCCTGATCACCGAGGCGTCAGGCGGGATCGTCCAGATCATCTCGGCGCTCCTAGCCTGTGCGCTGGTCTTTGGCGTTCTTCTGACCGGCAAGACGGGGCTCGAGCGCATCTCGAACGTACTGTTCTTCTTCATCGTCGGCGTCGGCGCCTGGATGACATGGCTGCTGATCAGTACCAAAACCGGAGAAATCACTGCAGCCGTACCGGCCTATGCCTCCGGCAGTCTTCGCTGGGATTATATCACCGGCATCGAAATCGCCATCGTCAGCCTGTTGTCCTGGTGGCCCTATATCGGTGCCATGGTGCGCGTCGCCCCGGATGCGCCGACATCCGTGAAACCTGCGATGCTGGGCATGGGACTTCCGGTGCCGCTGCTCAGCGTGATCGGGCTGGCGGCGATCCTCGCCCTCGGGATTTCGGACCCGTCGCAATGGATGGTGGAACTGGGCGGCTCGTTCTACGGATCGATTGCTCTGGTGTTCGTGCTGGCGGCCAACTTGGGAACGGCAATTGCCGGGGTCTATGCAACATCCGTTGGCCTGCGCTCGGTCCCTGCGTTCCAGCGTCTGCCCTGGACGGCAACCTTGTTGATCGGCCTCGTGCCGGTAGCGGTGATCACGATTTTTCTGCCTGATCTTTTCTTCAACAATTTCGGGACTTTCGTGGCCTTCATCGGCGTGTTCTTCGCTCCGATGTGTGGCATCCAGATCGTTGACTACCTGATCCTGCGCAATCAAAGGCTGAACCTGCGTGCGCTCTACGATCCATCCCCCGATGCGGCCTATTACTATTGGGGCGGCTTCAATCCTGCGGGAATTGCCGGGATGATCGCGGGCTTCGTGACCTACATCTATTTGCTGAACCCGATCAGCTATGTGTCGCGCTCGCCCTATGAGTACCTGACCGCCTCGCTGCCTGCGGCAGTCCTTGGCGGCCTGGCCTTCTGGGTCGTCACAGTTGCCGTCGTTCGCCCCTCGGGGCGGGGAGAGTATAAGTAGCTGGGCTTAATATTAGGATCGACGCTTTGTTGCGTCGATCTTAGACTTAAAGAGTCGCCTGGGGACCGAATACCGCACATTTGCTGATCCACGCACCAACGACAAGCCTGCTGATTTCCAGACATTCCGCATTGGGCTGTTCGGCCTCGATAAGCTTGCCGATGTTGACGGCACCGTGGGCAAGCTGGAAACAGTCCTCGAGAAGCTCGCCGAAGGCTGACTTCAAGATGGTACCAGCCCAACGCCAAGAGGGGCCGGTCAATAAGGTTCCAGACAATCCAGTCAGTCAACATTTACGTTTGATTTAACCGCATCCATAACAGCCGCCGCGGCACGGCTGGTGCCCGGCGCCGTCTTCATGGCATCCGAAATGGCCTTCAGGCGTTCCTGCATCTCGACGTCCTGCAACATGGAAAGAACCGTCGATTTCAGCTCCTCGGGGGTCCAGTTGGAGCGGTGTATGCTATGGCCTGTACCGGTGGCCCGGGCGCGCTGGGCATTGTCATGGCCATCCCAGCAATAAGGCATGACCAGCGAAGGCACGCCGTGATAGAGGGCTTCGCAGTAGCTGTTGTTTCCACCATGGTGGATGAAGAGGGCCGATTGGGCGACGACGGAGGGCTGCGGGAACCAGCTGCCCAGAATGACATTGTCCGGAACGCGCTGATAGGCTTCCAGGAAGCCGCCGACATTGATCAGGAAGCGTGCGGGAAGGGTCTCGAAGACATCGATCATGCGCTCGATCAGATTTGTGTCGATGGCACCGAGGCTGCCGAAGCTCATATAGATCAGCGGACCGTCAACAACCGGAAAATGTGGCGGGTCAAACCGCGTCTCGCTGCGCACGCAGCCTTCCAGAAAGACAAATCTGGGTTCGATCAGCGGCACTCGACGATCATAGCGCACTGCTTTGGGTGCAAGAATGAGATTGAGATGGTTGGAGGATTCAAGGAAGCTTCCTGCCGGCAAGGCCTCCAGTCCCCGCAACCTGCGAAAACTGTTGTAGCGGCGGTGCGCGGTGTCCGTGGCTTTCAGGTAGGCCTTCATGAACCGCTGGCGTTCCGCCTTGTCCCTTGGGTCCAGCCCCGAGAGATAGGGCGGCACATTGGCGTCTGGCAGCTCCGTCTCGGCGCAGGATACAACCCGCACCCACGGACAGCCGGCCCTTGCGATGGCTGGAAACATGATAACATTGTCGAGAAGGATGGCATCCGGCTTGATGCGGCTCAGAAGGGTCGCCAGCTCCTCTTCAACAGCCTCGACGGTATCGACAATGGCCTCCCATGTCGGACCGACATAAGTCGGCAGTTGCGCCTCCGGGTCCAGATCAAAATGGGACAGCTGGTTGCGGATGAAGCTCTGCCAGTAATCCTCAGCCTCGTTGGCGCCGCTCGGCGTGGTTTCCTGCAGGTGGTACTCCTTGAATCCATATTCGGCGAAAACGCCCGTGAAGCCGGGATGGCATATGAACACTGGAGTGGCGCCCATGTGCCGAAGCTCCTGAGCTATGCCAACGCAGTTCAGGGCCGCTCCGAAGCTGGCCTCGGGAAACAGGGCGATGATTGGGGAAATGGTCATGCACGAGGCCTTCTGATCAGTGGGGGAATGCCACGGTTTGCGGCCTCTGGTTTGCGAATTCGCGAACGACGCAGATGCAAAACCATCTGATCTGCAGCGATGTCAAACTGATTTCGCTCTAGACTGTCGAGGATGCCCAGATGTTCTTCAAGCGATTGGCGGAGCCGAAAGTCAGGCACGGACGTATCTTTCTGGGTCGCGCGGCGCAATCTGTGATGTGCCAGAAGCGTACCCCGGGCGAACCGGTTGGCAGAGCATTCGGCTATGAAGCAATGGAATTCCGTGTCGATCCGCATGAAACCCGCGGCGGTGATACGGCCCTCCTTGATGCTGAGGAAATCCTGCATCTGGCCCCTCAGTATGCCCGCTTTCTTGCTGTCGACCGCGAAGCCGGGCGCCAGAATGGCCTGCGGCTCGAGGATCAAGCGGAAGGCGAGGCTCTCATCCATGGACTTTGGAGAATCCAGCATCGGTTGAAATGCCCAGGCCCGGCCCGGCAACTGTGTTGCAATACCGTCTTGTGATAGTATTTTTAACGCAAAAAGTACTGAATGGCGTGACGCGTTGTATTTTCTTGCCAAGGCGCTGACCGACTGCACATCGCCAATCCGGCGCTCGGCACGGTCCGACAGAATCCGGTTGGCAAGCGAGTGCTCCATTCCTTCCAGCGCCCGTGCCGCCTGTGCCAGCGCTTCGGGTTCCGACAGCGCCAGGAAATACCCCTCCTCTTCGCGGTGGTAGAGGATGTTGTTCTCTTCGAGCAGGCGGAATGCCGCGCGAATAGGGGTTCGCGAGACACCGCACACATCCGAGAAGGTTTTTTCCGGCAGGTGGTCGCCGGTCTTCATGGCGCGCTCAAGAGATATGTTGATGATCTGTTGAGCCAGGGTCAGGTGGTTCTGTCGCGCGTTGCGTCTTGTGTCGGCCATGGGTGTCCCCAAGCGTTGAAGGCTTTGCGTCGGCGGGGCGCATCGTCCGGGATCGGCGAAAATACATCAAATACATGTTTGACGTATTTTTACGGCTATTCGTACTATGCGAGATAACAGCCAACAAGAGCTGTCTCACAAAATTTCGCCAACGCCAAAACAGGCGACGGCTATCCAAACGATCACATGGAGGATCACCATGACCCGACTGACGAACTTAATCGGGGTCACGCTGGGCGCCGGGCTTGCAGCTTTCGCTGTCGCCGCACAAGCCGAAGATCTCGTCGTTTCCAACTGGGACGGCTATATGGCGCCTGATGCAATTGAAAAGTTCAATTCTGCGACGGGAAACTCAGCAGAACTTGTACTGCATGCAACCAACGAAGAAATCATGGGCAAGCTGATTGCCTCCAAAGGCAAGGGATACGATGTTGTCTTCGTCTCCTCGCCCTTCGCAGAAATCCTGCACAATCTCGGTTTGGCCGAGGAACTGGATCACTCTAAGATCCCGAACATCGGCAATCTTTACAAGGATGCAACCGAACTCAAGCATGACCCCGGCAATGCCTTCTCGCTGCCTTATGCCTGGGGCACAACTGGGCTTTGCTACCGCAGCGACCTTGTTGGCCAAACACCGGATAGCTGGATGGACCTGCTCGAGCCGTCTGAAGCGCTCACCGGCAAGACGACGATGCTGGCCACTGACAGATGGATGATGGCTGCGGGCGAATTGGCGCTCGGTTACTCGGTCAACGAAACTGACCAGGCCAAGCTGGAAGAAGTCCGGGATCTCCTGATCAAGGCAAAGAAGACGCTTCTGGCCTATGATGACACCACGTTCTACGCCAAGCTGGTAACCGGCGAAGCGGAACTGGTTCAGGCTTGGGACGGCTGGTGCAACTACGGGATCGGCGAGAATGCCGACATCAAATACATCATCCCGAAAGAAGGTTCCGACCTCTGGGTTGATACCATGGTGATCCTCAAGAATTCCGAGCACAAAGATGCAGCCTATGCATTCGTGAACAATATTCTTGATGCTGAAAATCACCGTTGGGCCGCCGAGAACATTCTCTACAAGGTGCCCAACAAGCCAGCGATGGACGGCCTTGATCCGTCGCTTGTCGAGACCTATCCAAATCTCGGCATGACGCCCGCGGATCTGCTGGCGTACGAACAGCTGCGTGATTTGGGCGAGGCACAGCGTGCCTATTCCCGCATCGTCTCGGAAATCAAGGCCGCCAACTGACGGCGCGCTTCTGACGGCCCCGGCGCGACCCGCGCCGGGGCATTTTCGCCCTTACAAATCATGCGATGCGTCTTGATGGCGTGAAGGATCTCCGAGTTAGCCCATGGCAGACCGCAAGCCGCTCTATCTGATGACGCCAGCCTTGCTGTGGTTGACCGGTTTCATGGTCATTCCTTGTCTGCTGATTCTGGCCCTGGCGTTCTTTCGCCGCGGGATTTATGGCGGCATCGAATATGATTTCACCCTTGAGAACATCGCACTGGTGTTCGACCCGCTCTATGCGGGGATCTTCATCAAGTCGGCGATCATCGCCGGTCAATCTGCATCGATCGCCTCGGTGCTTGGGTATGCAGCGGCCTATGCCATTGCCTCGATGCCGAAGAAACGCCAGCCGCTGCTTCTTTTTCTTGCCATTCTTCCATTCTGGTCAAACTACCTGGTTCGCACTTATGCCTGGATTGTGCTGCTGAACCGCGAGGGGCTGGTAGTGGCTGTGGCACGTGCGTTGGGATATGATCAGGAACTGCCGAGCCTGCTTTACACCGAAGGCGCAGTGATCGTTGGGCTTGTTTACAATTATCTGCCCTTCGTCATTCTCGCCTGTTACGCCCCGCTTGCCCGTTTGAACGCCGAAATTGGCGAAGCGTCGCGAGATCTCGGGGCGAGCGGATGGACCACGTTCCGTCGCATCACTCTGCCCATGACCGTGCCGGGCATTGCCACGGGGTTCGTGTTTGTTTTTGTTCTATCCATCGGAAATTTTGTAACGCCCGCGCTTCTGGGAGGCGGTCAGTTTCAGATGATCGGCAATCTTGTCTACGCCCAGTTCCTCACCGCCAATGACTGGCCGTTTGGCGCCGCCCTTTCGATGGCCCTGATCG
>Ga0209344_10005091_pt1 | contig 11543 bp, 12 predicted proteins | sample Cruoilmetagenom6_FD_187293 | JGI IMG/M metagenome (GOLD analysis project Ga0209344, IMG submission 187293) | Oil polluted marine microbial communities from Coal Oil Point, Santa Barbara, California, USA - Santa Barbara Oil Seep Sample 6 (SPAdes)... | ecosystem: Environmental > Aquatic > Marine...
CTTGAAAGCATGCGGCCCTTCGGGTTGGCTGAAACGTGGCTGTCCACTGCGTCGGGCGGCTTGAGAGATGGTGCCGCATCGCTCTGCGCCGCCCTTCTTGTGGAGCAGCCGCGTTTCAGTCAACAGAATGCGTCTCATTAGTCGAACGACGCTCTAGATGAGGAGCCGCTTCAGGTCGTCTGGTTGCCGACAAAACGCTGAAGAAATGCCTCAGGATAGTCCAGGGGGCCAGACCAGCCGGCGAGGGCGCCCATGGCCAGTTCCAAAGCCAGAAAACGCGGCCCCTGCAGCGTCGTGTCGGCTGCATCTGCAGTGCGTGACTTGAACCCGAAGCGGCAATAGTAGTCGGGCTGGCCATAAACGAATACCGACTTCCAGCCCTGCTCGCGCGCCACCTGAAGCGCATGGCGAACAAGTTCTGTGCCGATCTGCATGTCTCTCCAGTCGGGCAGGATTACCAGTGGAGCCAGTGCCAAGGCTTTCTCCGGCCCGGCAATGGCGGTCAACAGGATATGGCCGAACAACCGCGCCGTCGAGCTCAGCCACGAACGACAGGGTGTCAACCGGCGCGGAGAGAAGCGCCTCGGCAAGCCCGGCGTCTCCTGCCAGGTTGCTCAGCACTTCCAATTGGCGAATGGCTGGAAGATCGTGAGCGGTACTCTTGCGATACAGCGTCTTGGCGGCAATGCTCCTGGTTTTAGGCATAGGTCACTTCCAGTGCGCGTTTGACGGCGGCTTTGGCATGGAGCCGGGTTGTGTCGTAGAACTGTATGGCAGCGCGGTCAGGTGTGATGACGCTGGTCAACTCGGAACAGCCAAGAATCACAGCCTCAGCTCCGCGATCACCAAGTTTGCGGATCAATTCCCCGATGAATTCGCGGGAGCCGATCTGCATTACGCCCCGGCCAAGTTCCTCAACGATGACACGATCGACTTCTACCCGTTCGCTCAATTCCGGTGCAATCCCTTCGGCGCCGGCCTGTGTCTGCAAGCGTTCAGAGTAAAAGTCTCCCTCCATTGTCTGCCGCGTGCCGGGCAAGGCAACCGTCTGGTGCCCAGCCTGCCGAACTTCCGTGCTGATCGGGTCAGAGATATGCAACAACTCCAAACCGGAGGCCTGCTCGATGTCTTCTGCATACTGGTGCATAGAATTACTTGCCATCACCATGAAATCCGCACCTCCGTCCTTCAGGCTGCGCGCTGCGTCGGATCGAACGGATATAACCTGATCAACATCGCCCTTGTTGATGGCATCGCTGACGACGCCATTGTTCACCGAATGCAGGAGAACGCGTGCTGCCTGACGCTCGCCGAGTTGCCGCTGGGTGAATTCGTTCAGCATGCGATAGTAAAGGGAAGTGGATTCCCAGCCGAGGCCGCCCAACAACCCGATAAGCTTCATGCCCCGACGCCTGCCAAATGTGCGAAGGCTGCCACTACCTGATCGTAGGCCTTGCGCTTGAAGGGGACGATCAGGCCGGGCAGATCCTGCATGGGCTTCCACTCCCAGGCATCGAATTCGGGCTGGTGACCGCCGGGCGGAGGGTTGATGCTGATTTCCGTTTCGCTGCCGGTAAACCGCATGGCGAACCAGCGCTGCCTCTGGCCGCGGTACTTGCCCTTCAAGCCGATACCGATGAGGTGATCGGGCAGGTCATAATCGATCCAGTCGGGCGCTTCGGCGAGCAATTCCACCGTGCGCATGCCGGTTTCTTCATAGAGTTCGCGAAGTGCTGCCCGATAGGGAATTTCATCGGCGTCGATGCCGCCCTGAGGCATCTGCCAAAGCTGCGGTGACCCGTCATATTCGGTGTTGCCTTCTGCAATGCGCCGACCTGTCCAGACAAGGCCATGATTGTTGAGCACCATGACGCCGACGCAAAGCCGATAGGGAAGGCTGTCGGCGTCGGCTTTGCGTGCATCCTTGCTGGACATGGTTTTCCTGTCTATCTCTCCGGATCGTCGGCGACGGCCGAGGCGGAGACAATTTCTATTCCGCGGGCCTTGGCTTCTTCGGCCCAGGTGGCGATCGCGTCGACACTCACCTCAAAGGCTGACGCCACCCCCACAGCAGTTCCGTTCCGTCTGGCTATACGCTCTAGTTCATCCAACTTTGATAGAATGTAGCCTCGCTCTTGTGTCGCGTCGAGTACCATGTCGGATGCGGCGAAAGGCATGCCCAGCGTTTTGGCGAATTGTCCAGTCAGAGACCGGGCGGAGGTGCCGTCGTCGACGAACATGATGCCCCGTTCGGCAAGGTCGCGCATGATCGGCTCGAGCGCATCCGGATCAGCAAGAAAGCGTCCGCCCATGAAATTCGTGATGCCGGTGTAGTTGGTGATGCGGGCCATGGCGGTGTGCAGGTCTGCGAGATTGGCATCCTCGCCGGCTGCTACGGTCAGGGTGCCTGCACCGGGGTCATTGGCGGGATAATCGTAGGGCTCAAATGGAATCTGAAGCAGGATCTCGTGGCCCTGGCGGCGGGCCTCCTGCATCCAGCGCTGCAGGCTGTTGCCATTGGAGGCAAAGGCAAGTGTGACATCTTCCGGAAGCGTCTTGATCGCATATTGCGAACCGGTCTGGCTAAGACCAAGCCCGCCAACAATGATCACCACACGGGCGCCACGGGCGCCGGACCAAGGTCGTGCATAGATATCGAAGGCGCGCTCGCCATTGGCGCCACGCACCGGCAGCCGGCCTTCCTGAGTGTCCTCTATGACTGCCGGGTCGGGTAAATGCGCCAGATGCGAATTCTGGCCCACCCGTCCGGGTGGATTGAGCAGCACCGGCCGGTTGTCAGGACGCTTGACCGGGGTGATCTTGTTGATCTCTTCGCCGTCCTCACCAAGCGTGGTGGCCACATCGGCGCCGGACTGGCCATGAAGTGTGCTGAGTGCACCGTTGGTGTCGGACATGGTATCGGTGCCGCCGGGTTCAGCTTGCTGCTGGGGATCCGGTATGCCGTCAACGGGGATTTCAGGTTCTGTCGCCTCGGGCCGGTCGAGCAAGACAACCGTGTCCCCGGTTTTGATTTGGGCGCCGGAGAGAGCCATCCAGGCGGCTCCGCCGATCACCAGACACACTGCAGCCGAGGTGAGCAGCAGGGTCGACCAGGCGCGTTTCGGCTTGCCGGCTGGATTTCTCCCCGGCTTGCGGTGTTGTCCCAGCGGTTGATGGATCTTGTCGCCCACGATCTTCTGTCCGAATCCCGATACGGCCTGAATGAATCAGTTCGCCGCCCCGCATGCAAGCCAGCGCGGGGGCCGGTGCATGCGGGGCGGCGGACAAAGCTGTGTCAGTTCTTGTTCGATGCCTGATCAGGGCTGGGCGGGAACGCCGGGTCGGTCTTGACGCCGCGCAACAGATCCAGCGCATAGCCGAGCTGGACGTCGTCCTTCGGATCCGGCGGAACATAGGCGATCGAGCCCGAGCCTTGGTCGTCCTCGTTCTCACCCTGGATATGGCCGCGAAGTTCGCTCTCACCCGAAGGTTTGACGCGGCCGCGGAGTTCTTCCGGAACCGGCTCCTCGACCCGGATATCAGGCTTGATGCCGGTTCCCTGGATCGACGTACCCGACGGCGTGTAATACAGCGCCGTGGTCAGGCGGAGAGCGGTCTTCGCATCCAGCGGGATGATTGTCTGGACCGATCCCTTGCCGAATGAGCGTGTGCCCAGAACCGTGGCGCGCTTGTGATCCTGCAGCGCACCGGCGACGATTTCCGAGGCAGATGCAGAACCGCCATTGATCAGCACGATCACCGGCTTGCCGCCGACCAGATCTCCCGGACGGGAGTTGAAGCGCCGGGTTTCTTCCGGATTGCGACCACGGGTCGAGACAATTTCACCGCGATCAAGGAAAGCATCGGAGACGCTGATTGCCTGATCGAGCAGACCGCCCGGATTGAGCCGGAGATCGAGCACAAAGCCCTTGAGCTTGTCCTTGCCGACTTCGTCGGTGATCTTCTCGATCGCACCGGAGAGATCGTCATAGGTCTTTTCGGTGAAGGAGATCACCCGGAGATAGCCGACATCTTCCTCAACCCGGAAGCGGACAGCCTTGACCGCGATAATGTCGCGCACAACCTTGATCTTGATCGGCATGTCGGCGCCTTCGCGCAGCACCGTCAATTCGATCGCGGTGTTGACCGGGCCGCGCATCTTGTCGACCGCTTCGCCGAGCGAGAGGCCGCGCACGGCCTCGCCGTCAATCTCGGAAATGAAGTCACCGGCCAGAACGCCTGCGCGAGCGGCTGGTGTCTCATCGATGGGGGTGATGACCTTGACCAGCTCATCTTCCATGGTGACCTCGATGCCGAGACCGCCGAATTCACCGCGGGTCTGTGTGCGCATGTCATCGGCAGCTTCCTGGTTAAGGTAGCTCGAATGCGGGTCCAAGGAGGTCAGCATGCCATTGATGGCATTCTCTATCAGCTTGTCTTCTTCCGGCGGCGTCACGTACTGGGCACGCACCCGTTCGAAGACGTTGCCGAATATGGCAAGCTGCCGGTAGGTCTCGGTTCCAGCCGCGTTGGCCGAGCCACCATAGGAGTTGATCGCGCTCACGGCCGTTGCGCCCATCAATGCGCCAACCGTCAGAAGTGTCACCTTACGTATCATTGCTTGCCTTTCTCGAAGACATATCGTCTTTCCACCACGATCGCGGGTCGACCGGTTGACCGTCTTTTCTGATCTCAATGTAGAGCGTCGGACGCTCGGATGCCAGCGACAAAGCCGCCGAACCTGCAAATCTCGTCTGCCCCATTGTCGCCAAAGGCTCGCCGGCGACCACAAACCGCCCGGCAGAGACTTTGATCTTCTCCATTCCGGCAAGTACCACGTGGTGGTTTTCGCCGGTATCGATAATCACCACCTGGCCATAGCTGCGGAACGGTCCGGCATAGGCGATCCAGCCATCAGCCGGGGCTGAGACAGTGGCGCCTTTTTCCGTAGCCAGAACTTCGCCTGCCAGAGTGTGCCCGGTGCCATCGTCCGCACCGAAATAGAGCACCGTTTCGCCAGGTGTCGGCAGGAAAAGCGTCCCGGTGAGTTTCGAGAATGCATATGCGGGCATAATGCGGTTTTTGTCAGGCACGGCAACGGCGGCGAAGGCGCGGGCCCGTTCCAGCTGTTCGGCCAGTTGCTGCTGGCGGTCCTCTTCCACTTTGCGCGCCGCTTCTGCGGCTTGCTTGAGAGCCACGATTTCATCGGCAAGTGTGGTGATGACTGATTCGAGTTCGCCGGAACGCACTGACAGCGCTTCAGCGCGTTGGCGTTCACGCTCGAGGCGTCGCGAGCTTTCTTCCTGAAGGGCTGTCTTTTCCGACGCGAGACTGGCAAGCCGTTGCTCTTCTTCAGCGTTTTTTTCCAGTGCCGAGGCAAGAGACAGACGCTCGGCCGCAATCGCCTGCCGCAAGGTGGCAAGTTCTTTCAGATCGGCTGCGAGGGCCTCCGTCTCGGCGCGAATTTCCGGCACAACGGCGCCGAGCAGAATGGCGCTTCTGACCGAGGACAGGGCGTCCTCGGGGGTGACCAGCAAGGCCGGCGGCGGGTCGCGCCCGATGCGTTGCAGAGCGGCAAGAATTTCGGCGAGAACAGATCTGCGGGAAACGAGTGACAGACGGACGGAGTCCTGACGTTCCGACAGCCCGGTCATGGATTGTTCACCGGCGGCGATCTTCTGGTCGAGTTCGGCCCGTCTGGACGCGGTTTCAGCAATCTTGCTGTCAAGTTCCTGCTGGTCGGCACGAAGTGCTGCGATATCGGACTCCAGCGCTGAAAGCGCCTTTGCCGCAAGTGCGGCCTCGTCGGCGACGGACTGCAATGCCAGCCGGCTGGCTTGCTGTTCCTGCTCAAGAACGGTGGCGCTGGTGTCGGCGGGGTCAGTTGCGTGAGCAGGGTGTGCGCCGTCTGCCAGTATCAGCAAAGGGACCATGAGGCAGAGAGCCAAAAATGTGGCCAGCATCCGGTTGCCAGACATGCCAAGGCTGTTCACAGCTGTTGCTGCACTGGGCATTGTCTGCACGGGTCGGAGGCTCCTCATGGCGTCACCCTAGCCAATTTCGCGTTAACGCTCCATGAACCATATTGTCCCGGTCGATCAAATCTTTGCGAGACAGACGGGAACGCATCAAGACCTACGCCCGGTGATAGGGGTGGCCGGACAATATGGTCACAGCGCGGTAGAGCTGTTCGGCGGCCATGATGCGCACCAGCTGGTGCGGCCAGGTCATGCGGCCAAAGCAGATCACGGCGTCGGCCCTGGCGTGCAAGTCCGGATCCAGGCCGTCAGCGCCGCCGATGGCGATGACAAGATCGCGGCGGCCGTCGTCGCGCAGCCGGGCGAGCGTGTCGGCGAAACCGGGCGAATCAGAGGTTTTGCCGCGCTCGTCGAGAAGGATGAGGGCGGCGCCGTCCGGCATGTTCTTGATGAGGAGGGCCGCCTCTTCCTTCTTGCGCAGGTCAGCGGTGGAAGCGCGGCTTTCGGCGACTTCGATGGTCCTGGCGAAATCGAGCCCGAGCGCGCCGCCCGACTTGGCGAAGCGATCAAGATAGCGGCTGGAAAGCTCACCTTCGGGCCCTGACTTGAGCCGTCCGACGGCAAAGAGTGTGATGCGCATGGTGCCTTGCGTTTCTGTGCCGAGATCAGCGCAACAAACCGTAAACCGCCCCGCCATGGATGACCGGGCGGCGTCAAACCTGATCCTTGATACCAACCGGCCTGACAGCTGCAAAAGCCGATCAGCCCGAGGTGGTCAGTGCAGCTTTCCGTCGTCGAGTTCGGGGGTCTGCCACATCTTTTCGATGTTGTAGAACTGCCGGATTTCAGGGCGGAAAACATGGATGATGATATCGCCAGCATCAATCAGCACCCAGTCGCCGTTCGCCAGACCTTCGACCCGCGGATTGCCGAAACCGGCGTCCTTGAGTTCGCTGATCAGACGATCGCAGATGGATGCGACATGGCGACTCGACCGGCCGGAGGCAACAACCATATGGTCGCCCAGCGCCGATTTACCCGTGATGTCGATGGCTACGATATCTTCTGCCTTGGAGTCCGCCAAGCTGTCGCGGACCAGTGTAAGCTGACGCAAAGCGGAATGGTCGCCGCTTCCCGTGCTTTGCGAGAAACCGTGCTTGACGTTTCTCTTCGCGTGTTCTGTTCTCAGAGTGGTTCCTTTCCTTATCATGAACAGTCCAACAAGCGTCCCAACCGTCAATCCGATTACGGCGCACCATGAAGATAGTCACGAGACATGCGGTTTTTCAAGATGTGGCGGTTTAATTCGTGGTGCGCTCGCTGCGGATCGCGCTGGACGAAAGCGATGAGCGGGGGCCATGGATGAAAGTCCAGGCCGGTGCCTTGAGATGCGGCAAGACCGCCGCGTCGTTCTCATCAACGCGGGCATAACTGAAGGTCTTGGCCATTTTCGATGACAGATAGGCCAGCGTCGAGCCCGGCCTGTCAATCACCGCAATCGGGAAAGTCTCCGCAATGGCACGCCAATCCTGCCATTTGTGAAATTGCCGGAGATTGTCGGCGCCCATGATCCAGACGAAATTGATGCCGGGATTGCGCGCCTTGACGAAGGCAAGCGTCTGGGCGGTGTAATGCAGGTCGTGGGCAGCCTCGAAGGCGGTGACCTTGACCCGAGGGCCGGGCGCCATCTGCCGGCTCAGATCGACGCGCTCGTCAAGGCTTGCGAGTTCATTGTGGTTCTTGAGCGGGTTTCCCGGCGTGACCATCCACCACAGCTGATCAAGGCCGAGACGGCGGAGTGCGATTTCGGCAACCAGCTCGTGGCCCAGATGCGGTGGATTGAAGGAGCCGCCGAACAGGCCGACGCTCATACCCTGCTCGACGTAAGGCATCTTGAGGTAGGATGGGGACCTGGCGGACTTTTCGTTCAAGACCGAATCTGGCCCGTACCACGGACGCGGTATTTGAACGAGGTCAGTTGCTCGACACCAACGGGGCCACGCGCATGCATCTTGCCGGTGGCAATGCCGATTTCCGCGCCCATGCCGAATTCGCCGCCATCGGCAAACTGGGTGGAGGCATTGTGCAGCAGGATGGCCGAATCAACTTCGGTGAAGAAGCGCTCGACGACGCTCGCGTCTTCGGCAATTACGGCTTCGGTGTGGCTGGACGACCACTCAGCGATGTGCGCAATGGCACCCTCAATGCCGTCGACAAACCGCGCGGCGATGATAGCGTCGAGATATTCGGTGCGCCAGTCGTCTTCGGTGGCAAGCGTTGCCTCGGGTTGAAGCGCCATCACGGAGTTGTCGCCATGGACCTCGCAGCCGGCAGCGGTCAGATCGGCTAAGATATCGGCGGCCGTTCCGCGATCCATGGCGCTGTCGAGCAGCAGGGTTTCGGCGGCGCCGCAAATGCCGGTGCGGCGCATCTTGGCGTTGACCACGATGGCCCGGGCCATGGCGGGATCAGCGGATTTGTCGACATAGATGTGACAGAGGCCTTCAAGGTGAGCAAAGACCGGCACGCGGGCATCTGATTGCACCCGGGCGACAAGGCTCCTGCCGCCGCGCGGCACGATCACGTCGATCGCACCATTCAGGCCGGTGAGCAGTTCGCCGACGGCAGCCCGATCAGAGACCGGGATCATCTGGATGGCGTCAGCGGGCAGACCGGTGCTCTCCAGGCCTTCGACCAGGCAGGCATGGATGGCGCGGGAAGAATGGAACGAATCCGAGCCGCCGCGCAGAATGACGGCATTGCCGGCCTTGAGGCACAGGGCGCCAGCGTCTGCGGTGACATTGGGGCGGCTTTCATAGATCACGCCGATGACGCCCAGCGGTGTGCGGACGCGCTCGATCTTGAGCCCGTTGGGACGGTCCCAGGCAGCAATCACATCGCCGACCGGATCGGCCAGTCCTGCAATGGCGCGGATGCCGGCAGTGATTGCGTCGATGCGGCTGGCGTCAAGCTTCAGGCGATCGACGAAGGATGCCGCCATGCCGCTTTTCAGGGCCGCTTCAACATCAACGGCATTTGCGGCCAGAATGTCTGCTCTGCGCGCGGAAATAGCGTCGGCCATGGCGTTCAGGGCGGCGTTCTTCTGATCGGTGGAGGCAATCGCCAACGGTCGCGCGACAGCTTTCGCACGGTGGCCGATGTCGGCCATCAGGGCTGCGATGTCTGCTTTGCTGTCGGTTTTGTCGAGCATGGTGCACCTCCCGGCGTTCGATCAGGCCGTTTTCTTACGCAATCGGGATGACGCCGTAAAGCGGGGAGGCGTTCAGGGCGTTTTAGCTGATCACCATGTCATCGCGGTGGATCATCGCAGCGCGGCCGAAATAACCCAGAATGGCTTCGATTTCGGTCGACTTGCGGCCGGCGATGCGGAGCGCCTCGTCCGCGTCATAACTCGACAATCCGCGGGCGATCTCCCGCCCGTTGGCGTCACAGATTGCGACCGGGTCGCCACGATGGAAGACGCCGCTGATTGCCTTGACGCCAGCCGGCAGCAGGCTCTTGCCGGATCGCAATGCCTTTTCGGCGCCGCTGTCGATGGTCAGCCTGCCGGCAGGATCAAGCTGACCGGCAATCCAGACCTTGCGTGCCGACTGAGGCGTGCCCGATGGCTGGAACCAGCTTGATCTGGCGCCCTTGTCGATGGCGGACAGCGGATGGCTGGATTTGCCTGAGGCGATGATCATAGCGCAGCCGGCGCCGGTGGCGATCTTGCCGGCGTCGATCTTGGTTTTCATGCCGCCGCGCGACAATTCAGACCCGGCATCGCCTGCCATGGCTTCGATGTCGGGAGTGATCGTATCGATGATTTCGAGAAAGCGGGCGTCGGGATCAAGATGAGGCGGAGCGGTGTACAATCCGTCGATATCGGACATCAGCACCAGCAGATCGGCGCCGGCCATGGTGGCAACACGGGCGGCTAACCGGTCATTGTCGCCATAACGGATTTCGCTGGTGGCGACGGTGTCGTTCTCGTTGATGATCGGGACCGCGCCATGACGCATCAGTTCGCCCATGGTGGCGCGAGCATTGAGATAGCGGCGGCGCTCTTCGGTGTCTCCCAGCGTCAAAAGGATCTGCCCGGCGACGATGTCGTGGGTGGAGAGGCTGGCCGACCAGGCGCGCGCCAGCGCGATCTGGCCGACGGCTGCAGCTGCCTGACTTTCTTCAAGCCGCAGCGGGCCGCCGGGCAGGCCAAGCACGGTGCGGCCCATGGCGATGGCGCCGGACGAGACCACCAGAACTTCCGCTCCGGAGTTTTTGAGATCCGCAATGTCGGCGCATAGTGATTCGAGCCAGGCGGATTTCAAGCCGCTGTTGCGATCAACCAGCAGCGCCGAGCCAATCTTGATGACAATGCGCTTGTGCGCCGAAACAGGTTTTCGCTGGGCGGCCATGGTCAGTCTTTCTTGCTGTCCACATTGGCCTTTTCAGCGTCTTCGGCCTTGGCACCGACAATGATGTCGCGCAATGCCCGAAGTCCGCCGGTCATGCCTTCACCGGTGATGGCGGAGATTTCGTAAGGCGCGCGTCCGGCGGCTTTTTTCAGCGCCCTGACCTTTTCGGCGCGCTGGGTGGCGTCGACCACATCGACCTGGCTGAGCGCCACGATCTCGGGCTTCTCGGCAATGCCGTGACCATAGGCCTCAAGCTCATGGCGAACCGTCTTGTAGGCCTGGCCGACGTCTTCCTCAAGCGCCGAGACCAGATGCAGCAGCACCCGGGTGCGCTCGACATGGCCGAGGAACCGGTCGCCGATGCCGACGCCCTCATGGGCGCCCTCGATCAGACCTGGAATGTCGGCGAGGACGAATTCGCGTCCGTCGATGGTGGCAACGCCGAGATTGGGGTGCAGCGTGGTGAAGGGGTAATTGGCGATCTTCGGCCGCGCCCGGGTGACAGCTGCGAGGAAAGTCGACTTGCCGGCATTTGGCAGACCGATCAAACCGGCGTCGGCGATCAGCTTGAGCCGGAGCCAGATATTTTTTTCCTGACCTTCCAGACCGGGGTTGGCGTGGCGCGGGGCCTGGTTGGTGGCGGATTTGAAATGTGCGTTGCCGAAGCCGCCATTGCCGCCGACTGCCAGACGGTAGCGCTGGCCGATCTCGGTCAGATCGCAAATCAGCGTCTCGTTGTCTTCCTCGAAAACTTGCGTTCCGGCGGGCACTTTCATGGTGACGCTGTCACCACCGGCGCCGGTACGGTTGCGGCCCATGCCGTGACCGCCTGTCTTGGCCTTGAAATGCTGCTGGAAACGATAGTCGATCAGCGTGTTGAGGCCGTCTACGGCCTCGACCCAGACATCGCCACCACGGCCGCCATCGCCACCGTCGGGTCCGCCGAACTCGATGTATTTCTCACGCCGGAACGAGACGCTGCCGGCGCCACCGTCGCCTGAGCGGATATAGACCTTGGTTTCGTCGAGGAATTTCATCTGGCTGTACCGATCCGGACTTTTAACACGTTCAGCCGGACTGGCGTGCGCCTCCGGCTTTGGTCGCATCGATAAACGCCCGAAGACGTAAGGTCAAAGCCTATTGCGGCAGG
>Ga0209344_10005092_pt1 | contig 11543 bp, 10 predicted proteins | sample Cruoilmetagenom6_FD_187293 | JGI IMG/M metagenome (GOLD analysis project Ga0209344, IMG submission 187293) | Oil polluted marine microbial communities from Coal Oil Point, Santa Barbara, California, USA - Santa Barbara Oil Seep Sample 6 (SPAdes)... | ecosystem: Environmental > Aquatic > Marine...
AGAGCGTTTAGAAATGCAAAATTTTATAAAACAGATTTAAGCGGTAAATGTGATAGTATTCATTCAGAACAGAGAACAGGTATCACCCAACTAATAAAAAACCCTATTATTTGGAATGGTGCCAATCAAATGACAGGTGATAGTATTCACTTAAAATCGAATTTAGAAACAGAAAAACTAGATTCTTTATTAGTATTGGAGAATGCTTTTATTATTTCTTTGGATAGTGTAAGCATGACCGGCTACAATCAAGCCAAAGGAATAAATTTATACGGACAGTTTATTGAAAATGAACTTAAAATCATTGACCTAGTTCAGAACACAGAAGTCGTTTACTATATGTATAATGATGACGATGAGCTAATTGGTATAGATAAAACCGTTTGTAGTAAAATCCGTATTACCATGGCTGAAAATGATATAGAAGACTTAACCTTTTATACAGACCCTGACGGAGATATTTTTCCTGAGAAAGATTTACCCAAAAACAGTAGAATTCTAAAAGGTTTCGTTTGGCGTGGTGGTGAACGTATACTTACCAAAGAAGATATCTTTGACGAGGATGATAATAATTTAGAATTGGTGGTGATTAATGGAATTGACAACCCAATAGATATTGATGCCGAAGAACAACAAAGAAGTCAAAACGAATCTGACCCTGTCAATAATATTCCGTCACAAGATAAAACAACAGAACCTAAAAAATCTATAAAACCTAAAAAGGTGAAATAGCTATTTCACATGAACAAAGACTTTTTAAAATATCAAGCACAAACATCTCCCTACCCACTAGGCATAGATGTTTCTCATGCCAAAGGCAGCTATATTTACGATATCAATGGTAACCAGCACCTAGATTTCGTAGCAGGGGTTTCTGCCTGTACCCTTGGTCATTGTCACCCTGAAGTTGTTGAAGCTATTAAAAGTCAGATAGAAAAATACATGCATGTAATGGTGTATGGTGAATATGCACAATCACCTGCGACTGAATACACAAAATTACTTGCAACAAATTTACCTGCTCCCTTAGAAGTTACATATTTAGTTAATTCTGGTACCGAAGCTATAGAAGGCGCCTTAAAACTTGCGCGTAGATATACAGGTCGCTCAGAAATTATTGCTGCAAAATCAGCGTACCACGGCAATACCATGGGCAGTTTAAGTCTAATGGATTTTGAGGAGCGGAAAAGTGTTTTTAGGCCTTTGCTGCCCGATATTTACCATATCGTATTCAATAAAGAAGAAGATTTAAAGAAAATAACAACCAAAACCGCTTGTGTTATATTGGAAACTATTCAAGGTGGTGCCGGATTTATTCTTCCTAAAAACGGTTATTTAAAAAAAGTAAAAGAGCACTGTACAGCTATGGGCGCTTTGTTAATATTAGATGAGATTCAGCCAGGTTTTGGTAGAACAGGTAAGTTATTCGCCTTTGAACATTTTAATTGTGTTCCAGATATTCTGGTAATTGGTAAAGGAATGGCATCTGGTTTACCCGTTGGTGCATTTACGGCCAGCAAAGAAATAATGCATACACTTAGCGAAAACCCAAAAATGGGTCATATTACTACATTTGGCGGTAATCCCGTAATTGCAGCTTCTAGCTTGGCTACATTAAATGTTTTATTAAACTCCACCTTAATTCCCGATACACTCAAAAAAGAACAACTATTCAAGGAACTTTTAAAGCATCCGAAGATAAAAGAAATACGAGGTAAAGGACTAATGATGGCACTAATAATGGATTCGCCCGAAACCGCAAACGAATTGGTTTTGCGTGCAAAAGATAAAAATTTGATTCTATTTTGGTTGTTATTTGAAAATAGGGCCGTTAGAATTTCCCCGCCTTTAACCATATCCGAAAACGAGATTCGAGAAGGTTGTGCACTAATTTTAGCACTTCTCAACAGTATGTAAATCAATGTTGTTAACTAATTTGTTAATAATATAGGTTTGCATAATGGCTGAAACCCCTTACAATCGCTTACTTTTAAAATATCTTGTAATACCAAATAGTGCCTATGGCGTTAGAATCTAACGAGAGACCGGACAAACCAATAACAAAATTCGAATCTATGTTAAAGACAGACGATGTCTATTTCTTTGATGCAGAAGATTTTGAAGATATTGTACACCATTACCTTAATCATGGCAAAATTTCTTTGGCTAAAAAAGGAATTAAGATTGGTTTACAGCAGCATCCGGGTTCAATAGAATTAAAGTTACTTCAGGTAGAGGTAATGGTTTTTGAAAACCAAATGGAAAAAGCCGAAGCACTTTTAGATGAATTACAGCTTTTAGATAATCACAACGAAGAAATATACATTCAACGTGCCAATATCTTGTCTAAGCTAGATAATCATGAAGGCGCAATAGAGCTTTTACAGAAAGCACTGAGCATTACCAATAACAGTTTTGATATCTATAGCCTTTTGGGCATGGAATATTTGTTTATAGACAACTTTAACAATGCCAAAGAGAGTTTTATGAAATGTGTAGAGTTCGATGAGCAAGATTACTCTTCGCTATACAATGTTGTTTATTGCTTTGAATTTCTTGAAGATTATGAAGGTGCCATTGTTTACTTAAACAGTTATTTAGAAAAAAATCCATATTGCGAAGTTGCTTGGCATCAGCTAGGAAAGCAATATTATTATAAAGAAATGTACACCGAAGCATTGGCTGCATTTGACTTTGCGATTATTTCTGATGATACATTTATTGGTGCTTACTTTGAAAAAGGTAAGGTACTTGAAAAATTAGGTCGCCATAAAGAAGCCATTGAAAACTACAAGACTACCATTTCAATAGAGGATCCTACTTCACATGCATTTTTAAGAATAGGAAAATGCTATGAAAAGCTGAAGGATACGGAAATGGCCAAATACTATTTTTACCAAACGGTTCACGAAGACCCATTATTGGATAAAGGTTGGTTAGCGATTACAAATCTGTATTATAATAATAGAGATTTTGAAAAAGCAGTGTTTTACATTAACAAAGCACTGAATATCGATGGTGAAAATCCACAATACTGGAAAAAGTGTGCCAATATTCACATGGCTCTAGAAAATTATGACCAAGCTGATTTTGCCTTTAAACAAGCAGTAGATTTGGGTAACTATGAATTGGACACATGGTTAAAGTGGGCAGAGGTTGTTCGCATTAACGGAGAAACCAATGCCGCTGTTGAAATCTTAACCCAAGGAAGAGAGTTTTATCCTAAGAGTCTAAAGTTACTTTATAGATCTGTTGGTTATTTATTACTAGCCAAGGATTCTATCAATGCTCGCATCATGCTAATGGATGCTTTAAAAATTGATGTTAAGCAAGAAAAGCTACATTTGTTCATCGAGAATTTTCCACAATATGGTAACTCTGAATGGACTCAAGAAATTGTAAAGAAATACAATAAGACCTCGTAGAAAGGGTTCTACACTTCATGGACAATAGAAAACTAATAGATTATATTTTCATTGCTTTAAAAGGAATGGCAATGGGTATTGCTGAATTAGTACCTGGAGTATCTGGAGGCACAATAGCCTTTGTTACAGGTATTTATGAAGAATTTATCACATCTATCAACAACATAGACCTCACAACTTTAAAAGTACTGAAGGAAGGCGGATCTAAAATGTTCTGGAATAAACTGAACGGTAATTTCCTTTTAGCATTGGTCATAGGTATGATGATCAGTATATTTTCTTTGTCAAAAGTTATCGCTTGGCTATTGGAAGATCACCCAATAGTTACATGGTCGTTCTTCTTCGGGCTTGTATTTGCGAGTGTCATTTTTGTTGCCAAATCAATTAAAAAATGGAACGTTTTAGCCATACTACTATTCATTATTGGATCTGCGAGTGCTTTTTATATTACTACCCTGCCCCCTTCTGCTAGTTCAGGAAGTTTATCATTTATATTCCTATCTGGTGCCGTAGCAATTTGTGCAATGGTTTTACCAGGTATTTCTGGGTCTTTCATTTTGGTATTATTAGGTTCCTACAAAACTGTTTTAAAAGCGGTAAATGAAAAAGATTTTGGCATTATTGTCATATTCGCTTTTGGTGCAGCCTTTGGTATATTGAGTTTTGCAAGAGTTTTAAAATGGATGTTCACCAATTATAAAGATGCAACTCTAGCTATATTAACTGGTTTTATTTTAGGAAGCCTGAATAAAATATGGCCATGGAAGAACATCATAGAAATCATACAAATTGGAAAAAAAGAAATTACTATCGATGAAAACATTTCTCCATTCGCTTTTCAGGGCGATAATCAATTAACCTTTGCCATTTTCGCCGCTGTAATAGGTTTTTCCCTTATTTTTATATTGGAAAAATCAGCTTCTAAGAAGTAACGCAAAAACCTACATGAACCAACCCCGATCCATTACTGATAATTTTTTTTTGGTCGTAAAAGGACTATGTATGGGCGCTGCCAATAAAGTACCTGGTGTTTCTGGCGGTATTGTAGCTTTTGTTGGAGGTTTTTATGAAGAATTCATTTATTCACTGCAAAAAGTAAATGCTAAAGCTTTTAAGCTTCTTATCTGTGGTAGGTTCAAAAGTTTCTATAGATATATTAATGGATCTTTTTTAACCCTCCTTATTTTTGGAATGTTGGTTAGTTACTTCAGTATATCTAAGATATTAGACTATTTTATAGTAACGCATGAACTATATGTTTGGGCAGCCTTTTTTGGTATGATACTAGGCTCTATCTATTATATAGGTAAAGATTTTGACTATTGGAAAAAGAAAACATTCACTGCTGCCATTATAGGTTTAAGTGTTGGTGTAGCTATTAGTTTTCTGAGTCCTGCGAAAGAAAATGATAATCTATTTTTTATTTTTTTATGTGGTATTATTAGTGTGTCGGGCATGACACTACCAGGTCTTTCAGGCTCTTTTATACTAATATTATTAGGTAATTATGTATTGTTACTAGTTGATTCCGTTAATGCGCTATATGATACATTTTCAGATTTGTTAGTAGGTAATTTTAGCTTTACAAACAATTCTGAACGATTACATACCCTTAAAGTTCTAGCTGTATTCACATTAGGATCGGTAACGGGTCTCATAACCTTATCTCATTTATTGACTTTTGTTCTTAAACATTATAAACATGTAACTACGGCAACAATTTTAGGTTTTATAACCGGCTCTTTAGGAGTGGTTTGGCCATGGAAGAGAACCATTTTTAAAACAGGAATTGACGGTAATGTAATTTTGGATTCTAATGGAAAACAAATTATAATGAACTATGAGCGTTTTCTACCGGATTTGACTATCATAGAAAACTGGACTGCTATTTTCTTTATTATAATTGGTATTAGTATTTTGCTTCTTTTAGATTGGTATGGAAAAAACAGAAAAACAGAAAGCTAATTTCGGCTTGGTAGGAAAGGATATTTCCTATTCATTTTCAAGAGGATATTTTAAAAAGAAATTTGAAGACATGGGGCTAAAAGATTATACCTATCAAAATTTCGACTTACCAACAATTTCTGAATTCCCTTCTATATTTAAAAACACTGAAAATATAAAAGGATTAAATGTTACTATTCCATTTAAGGAAGTAGTAATGGCTCATTTAGATGATATAGACATTGCAGCAAAAAAAATCGGTGCTGTTAACACAATTAAATTTAGTCAGGATGGTTTAAAAGGATTTAATACCGATGCATACGGATTCGAAAAATCAATAGAACCCTATTTAAGAGATCACCATAAAAAAGCATTGATTTTAGGAACAGGAGGTGCTTCAAAAGCTGTAGCCTTTGTACTTGAAAAATTAGGAATCTCATTTTCGTTTGTTTCCAGAAGTGGAAAGAATAACGGTTATTCTTATAATAATCTATCTGATGATATTATAACAGAGCATACGCTGATTATCAACTGTTCTCCTGTAGGAACATTTCCTAATATTGAAGAAAAACCGGCAATACCTTATAATAAAATCAACAAAAATCATCTGTTATTTGATCTCATATACAATCCTGAAGAAACTGCATTTCTATCAGCAGGGAGAGAAAATGGCGCCGCTATTTGTAATGGTCATAAAATGCTAGAATTTCAAGCCGAAAAATCTTGGGAGATTTGGAATCAATAATTCCGTATCTACATACATTGGCAAAACATTATAAATTTTAGGTTTCTAAAAGAATAGTCTTTTCTGTTCAAACTAAAAAGAACAATCAATTCTTTGCCAGTACTAGGGTTGTTACTATCTTGTAAGCATATAACATAGGATTATGTCTGAGGATAAACAACAACAGCTACCAGAGAATTCAATAGAAGAAAAAACTACGACCGAAACCGTTGAAAACACGGCAGAAGAAAAGGTTGATACTAGTGAAACTTCTATGGATCAAGAGCCAGAATCATCAACTGTCGTTAAGGAAACCGAGATAGAAACTGATGTCATGAATGAGATTGATGATTCTAATGCTGAGGATGCGGAAGATTCAGATACAGAAAAAAGACATGAAATACCTATGCCCAACTATCATGAAATGAGCATGGAGAATTTGGTAGGCGAGCTACAACGCTTAGTGAAGAACGAAAAGGTTCAAGCAATTAGAAAGCATGTAGATAATATTAAAGATGAATTCAATCAGAAATTTGATGAGTTCTTAGAAGAAAAGAAAGAAGAGTTTATTGCCAATGGTGGCAATGAGATAGATTTTAGATACAACTCTGTTAACAAGAGACAGTTTAACGAAGTATATTCGGAGTATAGAGAAAAACGCAATCAACATTATAAAAGCCTAGAAAAAAGCCATAAAGAAAACTTAGCGTATAGATTAGATCTTATTGAGCAGTTAAAAGCGCTGGTAAATGTTGAAGAAGATATAAATACGACCTATAACAATTTTAAGGATATTCAGGCAAAATGGCGTCATGCCGGTCCAATACCTCGGGCAGATTACAACAATGTTTGGAAAACATACCATCACCACATTGAAATATTTTACGATTTTTTAAATATAAATAGAGATTTAAGAGATTTAGATTTTAAACATAATCTAGAAGAAAAAATTAAAATAGTATTGCGTGCAGAAGAACTTTCTAAAGAACCAGATTTGAACAGGGCATTTAGAGAGTTACAAGTGCTGCATAAAATTTGGAAAGAAGATTTGGGTCCTGTAGGCAAAGACCACAGAGAAGAAATTTGGGATCGCTTTAGTGCTTCCACCAAAATAATTCACGAAAGAAGACAAGATTATTTTAAAAATCTTGATAAAATAAAAGAAGAGAACCTAGAGCGTAAACATGCCATTATATCAGAGATTAAGAATCTCACGGAAAATGTATCTAGCAATCATGGAAAACTTCAACAACAAATTAAAAAACTAGAAGAACTTAGAGAGTCTTTCTTCAAAGCAGGTCAGGTTCCACAAAAGGTAAACTCTAAAACCTGGAATAGTTTTAAGGCCGCTGTTAGAGAATTCAACCAGAATAAAAATGCCTTCTACAAAAACCTTAAAAAAGAACAGCAAGAAAATTTAGATAAGAAAAGAGCGTTACTTGAGATTGCAGTTTCTTTAAAAAATAGCGAAGATTGGGATGCCACTACTTCAGAAATGAAACGCATTCAAGGGCAGTGGAAAAAAATTGGTCATGTGCCAAGAAAGTATTCTGATAAGCTATGGAAGGAGTTTAAAACCGCTTGTAACCACTATTTTGATAGGTTAAATGCACTTAAAAGTGATGCTTTTAAAGTAGAGGAAGCCAATTTCAAACAAAAAGAAGATTGTATGAATCGTCTTAAAGCGTTTGATTTGAGCGGTGATAAGACCAAAGATTTAGCAGCTATTAAAAAGTTTTCTGAAGAATGGAAAACGTATGGCAGAGTACCTTTCAAAAAGAAAAACATCAATCAAAAATTCGATAAAATTATTGATGCACTTTATCAAAAGTGCGGTGTTAGCAAACAAGAATCTGAACTATTGAAATATGGAAACAAAATTCAACATCTTACCGATAATGATAACCAAGAACGTGCTATACAGAATGAACGTGCCTTTATTAGAAAAAAGATTGATGAAAGCAAAGATGAAATTAGACAGTTAGAAAATAATTTACAATTTTTCTCCAATGCTTCTGAAAGTAATCCGCTAGTACAAGACGTTATTAAAAGAGTAAATCAGCACAAAGAATCCTTGGCCACATGGAAGGCGAAACTAAAAAAATTGAACATCTTAAAAAACAATTTATATAAAGAAGAAGAGGAAGGCGAATTCATCGAAAAAGCTAAGACCGAAGAGTAACTAATATAGAAATTATCGGCACAATACAATTTAATCTTCTAATATCTATTGTATGGTTAAACCAGAAATAATAAAAAAAGAACAACATTGGGTAGAAGCACTAAGGTGTTTTAATATTATTGACACATTTGAAGAAATAGAATACGATGCTTTTACTCGTTTGCAACTGATAAATGTGTTATATTAATGACAGTTGTTTCTTTAGTTGATGAAGAAAGAGAATGGTTTAACTCACACCATGGCATCGATACTACCGAAACAACTAAAAATTTAATTTTGTGCTCAAATGCTATAAACACACCAATTTCATTTTTGCTTGTAAATGATACCAAGAAAGATGAACGGTTTTTGACAATCCATTAGTAACTATTAGACCATCAGTTTAATTGTATACAGGCACTCCCGTAAACACAAAAAAAGATAATTTATAACCACACTTAGTGGTATTGATACTAAGCCCAAGAGCTACATCTACTGAAAGACAACAAGCTTACTTTAAATATCTTGCCAATCATCATAGCACAATTAGTACTTAGAAAGAATATTCAACAAAAAATCGTCAATGTAGAATTACGGGTCAAGAACAACCAATAAAAACATTTGTCTTATTATCTGGTTCACGACATGAAAACTCCTTCATTAGGTATTAATTCTTTGGTCGACTTTATATAGAAACCGTAATCTGAGATTCTCAAAAGGGAGTAGGTACTTTTTTTGAATGGCCATTACTGGAATTGTCCTGTTCAGACTTTTAATTTTTTTCATAATTTGGATAAGCAACTAGCATACATTCAAGCATCATTTCGATGCTATTTTTGAAGCTATTTTAAAAAACTGCTAAGTTCATCCGTTAGTTCTAAATAAAAAAATAATGAAAGACTTCCCTTCGCTATTTTCTATTTACACACTTTTTGAAATAGTGTTTAAAATTACTTCGCTACATTCACAGCTCTAGTCTCACGTATAACTGTAACCTTTACTTGACCAGGATAAGTCATATCTGTTTGAATTTTTTGTGAAATCTCAAAAGATAATTGAGCTGCTCTATCGTCGTTTACTTTTTCGCTCTCAACAATTACTCGAAGCTCTCTACCTGCTTGTATCGCGTAAGCCTTTTGCACACCGCTAAAACCGAATGCAATCTCTTCAAGGTCCTTTAAACGTTGAATATAAGAGTCTAGCACTTGTCTTCTTGCTCCTGGTCTTGCTCCACTAATAGCATCACAAACCTGAACAATTGGGGCAATTAACGTTTTCATTTCAATTTCATCATGGTGAGCACCAATGGCATTACAAACCTCTGGTTTTTCACCAAATTTCTCTGCCCACTGCATACCTAAGATGGCGTGTGGAGTTTCTACTTCATTTTCAGTATTAGGTACTTTACCGATATCATGTAAAAGTCCCGCACGTTTGGCAATTTTAGGATTCAACCCTAATTCAGATGCCATAACACCACAAAGTTTGGCAACTTCTCTAGAGTGCTGCAATAAGTTTTGTCCGTATGATGATCTATACTTCATTCTACCAACAGCACGTATTAATTCTGGATGAAGACCATGTATACCCAAATCTATAACCGTTCGCTTACCAATCTCTACGATTTCAGATTCAATTTGCTTTTCGGTTTTCTTAACAATTTCCTCGATTCTGGCAGGGTGAATTCTACCATCTGTCACTAATTTATGAAGTGAAAGCCTGGCAATTTCTCTTCTAACAGAATCAAAACACGAAAGAATAATTGCTTCAGGAGTATCATCCACAATAATTTCAACACCTGTAGCTGCTTCTAAAGCTCTAATATTTCTACCTTCCCTACCAATGATTCGTCCTTTTACATCATCCGACTCAATATTAAAAACAGAAACACAGTTTTCCACAGCCTCTTCGGTACCAATTCTTTGAATGGTATTAATTATAATTTTACGGGCTTCTTGTTGTGCCGTTAGCTTAGACTCTTCAACCGTAGATTGAATGTAGGCCATGGCATCAGTTTTGGCAGTCTCCTTAAGACTCTCAACAAGCTGGTTTTTAGCTTCATCTGCAGACAATCCGGAAATAACTTCCAATTGCTGAATTTGGCTTTTATGCATCTTTTCAAGTTCCCCATGGCGCTTGTCGAACAATTCTTCTTTTTTCTCTACCTCTTTCAGTTTATTATTTAACTGAGAGTTCATGTTCTTGTTTTTGGCAAGCTCACTACTCACTTGAGACTCTTTATCTCTTGTACGCTTTTCTGCGTCGCTTATCTTCTTATCCTTATTATTAATAACCTTTTCATGTTCAGCTTTTAATTCTAAGAATTTCTCTTTCGCCTGTAAAATCTTTTCTTTCTTGACACTTTCTCCCTCAGCATTTGCATCTTTTAAAATACGTTCAGCATCTTTCTTTGCATTTATTATGGTTTTAGAGGCTCTCCCTTTTTCCAAAAATTTTGCTATTGCAAAACCGATTGCCAGCCCAACTATTGCGGCAATAATTATCATTGTACTATCCATAGTGTAATTTATTAATAAAAAAAGCCCACATTGGAGAAGTTTTGATCAAACTCCGGTAAACAGGTTTAGGGCTAACAGACTGATCAAGGATCCCTATACGAGTAGGGCCTGCTTTTACAATCTAAACTCACCCTTTTTAAAAAAAATAAATGTTGAGTTTGTCAAAAGGTATTACCAATGTGGGCAGTAACTTAATGTATTTATAAGAACGTTTTTATTTCAAAGCTAATTTAGAATTCACCAATTCTTCAAGCGCTTTCAAGCGCTCTTCCGCCTCCTTGGTTCCTTCTGTTTGCTCTATGCCATTTTGTTCAATTTTAGACGCAAATTGTAAAGCGCACATGGCCAAAACATCTTGTTTGTCTCTAACTGCATAGTTCTGCTCAAATTTTTTAGCCAACTGTTCTATATTCTTGGCTGCTTTACGCAGACCTTCTTCCTGAGCAGGGTCAATAGTCAATGGGTAGACCCGATCGGCAATAGAAAGTTTTATTTTGAGCTTATCTGACATATTATTATAAACATTATTCCGACAATTGAGCTATACAATGGTCCAACTCTCGTATTAATGTATTTATTTTAAGCTTAGCTTCTGTTTTATTGGTATTACTGCCAAGCATTGAATTTGCAAGTTTGAGTGAATTATATTTTTCTTCCCATTCAGAAACCGTTTTACTGACATTCTCTTGTGAAGATTTTATATCTCTTAATTCTTTTTCCAACTCAGAATTAGCATTGTTCAAAACCTCAAGTTTATGCAACAGTTTGCT
>Ga0209344_10005093_pt1 | contig 11542 bp, 10 predicted proteins | sample Cruoilmetagenom6_FD_187293 | JGI IMG/M metagenome (GOLD analysis project Ga0209344, IMG submission 187293) | Oil polluted marine microbial communities from Coal Oil Point, Santa Barbara, California, USA - Santa Barbara Oil Seep Sample 6 (SPAdes)... | ecosystem: Environmental > Aquatic > Marine...
CAGCCAGAAATCGTGGTGATGTACGTACCATAGGTACCGAGGTGAAGTAATGTGCAGTTTATCTAAACGACTGATTCCTGCGTTTGGCATATGTTTGCTTGCCAGCGTCCAGATGGCGAACGCTGATCAAAATCGCGTTTACATCGAACAGTCCGGGGTCGGCAATTCGCTGTTCATCGATCAAACTGATGCGAAAAGCAGCACCGTGGGCGGACTGACGATCCAGCCGTCAAGCATTAGCGCGGTCGATCCGAATACCCTTAATAATAATCTGGAGATTGACAGCCTCGGCTTTGCCCCCGCGGATGTGGCTGTGCAGTCTGGTGGCGGCAACGAAGCAGACGTGATTATTTCCGGTTCCAATGGGACCGTCAGGCTTTACCAGTCCAATCCGAACTTTGACCCGGGCACCAACTCCGCTTCTGTCAACTTGGACGGGAATGGATTGGCGGCAATCGGTCAGGTTGGGTTCGGAAATACAGCTCTGCTGACGGTCAGTGATTCCGGTTCGTCCGGCACCATATTGCAGTCGGGCAATGAGAATAAAGCTAACCTTGGGGTCAGTCGCGGCAATACCGGGCTCATCAGCCAGGTTGGTAACAACAACACCACCACGCTTGACGTGGATGGCGTCGAAACATCGGTCAGCTATTTCGTTCAAGGCAACAATTTGACGGCAATCAATCCGCAGCAGGGCGTCCAGGTGCTTTCCAACGCAAGCTCTGTAACAATCACACAAACCTCGATTGTCGGTGGTGGAGGCTGATTTGCGACCGGCTGCCCGTCTTCTTGCCGGACTGGCCGTAGTGGCGGCCAGTGGCGTTGGCGCTGTCGGTGCGCAACAGCCGCCGCAGGCTGTCGGTGAAATATTGTTTTCCCATGCAGCTCAATCCATCACAATCACCGGTCGTATTCTCGCTGTTACAGCCGGTGACTTCGATGTAGCCATGACGCTGGAAAAAGTCGGGCCATCAGGCCGCACCAGCACCCGGCAGCACGGTTCCTTCAGCTTGCTTGCAGGTGAGAAAGCCGATGTCGCGACGTTGGCGATCTCAATGAATACCGAGGACAATATTTCCGTCGATCTCGATGTCCTGGCCAATGGATCGGTTATTTGGCAGGTGTCATCCAAAACCGCGGAACTTAAAAAATAGTATTTATATCAGGGGATTAGTAATATGAAATTGCCGTTCTTGTCTGCTTCCTTCGCGGTAATGCTTGGTCTGATGGGCAATCTGACGCCGGCATCGGCCCAGAGCCAGGAACAGTTCATCAAGGCGTTCTCGGGGAAGTGGCAAACCCTGGATACCTCCTATTCAAATGGTTCGCTTTGCAGTGTCGACCTGTTGTCGACAAAGCAGGGCGCAGGGTATGAAATATCAATACAGGGTTGTGAAGGCGATATCACCGAGATTGCTTCGTGGGGGATCGTTGAAAACCAGCTGGCTATGCTTGATGACGCTGGTGCGATCAGGATCCGGCTTGGCGGCAATCAAAACCGAATGACCGGCCAGACGATCTCTGGCAGGGCGGTGATCTTCGAACGGGCAGGGACTGCAATGTCGGCGGTCAGCGCGGCGGCAATTTCTGATGGCGCCTGCCTGTATCTTGGATACACCGCGACCTGTGCGGAAGCTGGTGACCTTGCCGATCTCACCCCGCCGCCTGGTGGCGGTCTGCTCACGGCCCAGGTGCTTGTCAATCTGAATGCGCGGGCGGAAGCTCGAAGCGACGCGCCCGTGGTCGCGGTCGTGCAGGAGAACACCTGCGTGGTTGTCGAACAGTGCCTGCAGGCGTCTGACGGCCGTTGGTGCAAGGCCCGGCTTCAGAATGCTTCCGCCTGGATCAAGCAGCAGGCTATTCGCGCCAATCGCTGGCCGGTTCTGACATTCAAGGGAAGCTGCGAACCGCTTGCTGGCGGGTGAGCTGACGTTTTTTGCCATCCAGTTTTAACATTCGAATACAGGGGATAATCCTCGGTTTTGCCAAACACGTCGGAGCTTCCCGTGCGCGATAACTGCGTTGCCGTATCTGGGAATGGAACAAACCAACGGGGAGACTGAAAAGTCTGCCCGAAACGCCATCATTTCCCCGTGATCGAATGGGCAAACCGAAGGTCAGATAACCTGCCCGAAACTCATCAAGCGCCACATATACGCGCACAAAGCATGATTTTCTGCAGGCGCGATTGGTCGGAGCCTCGTCGGAGCGTTTCTTGGCAAATGTGCGTCACATCCAGTTTTGCATATCGAAGCACACAGAAGAGTGAATCATAAATGCAGAACACGGGGAGATTAGTGCGGGTAGAGAGCAGCCATCCTGCTTTACGCTAAGTCTGCGGCGCTGTGGCTGCGGACTAGACAAACATGCCTCATGCCCTGTAAAGCGACCGAGCATTCCGCGTTGGCCCATATCATCCTGGCGGATACTTAGCGGAAAACGCTCGCCCCTAATCCGGACCACTCGAAGGAGCATTGGAAAGCGTAGCAGGTCAAAGGCGTTGGATCCAGGAGGGTAGGCCTTTGCTATTTGGCAGATCTGGGATCTGCTTAGTATGAGTTTTGCAAATGGCTGGGTTTCTAATTGGTGGACAAATTTGATGATGGACTTAGCGCTGAAAGGCGATGAAATTGCCTTCAAGGAAAAGGCGCCGGGCTCCAAAGTAACAGTTCTAAACATCTTTTTAACGCTATCGCTTGCAGCAAGCTTATCTTTACCTGATGCCTATACGATAAGTGGCGCGATGTTTGCCATTATCGGGCTGTTCTATTTGTTGAAACGGCTGCTGGAGCAAAATTCAGTACTGGAGCCATATTTTGCTGGAAAATTGTGTTTCTTTTTCATGGCATTTGCGTTCATTTGCACTTCAGTCCAGCTCTGGCACCATGCGCCGGTCAGTCACTATGAAATGTATATTCCATTTTGGTGGGCGCCACTGACCGTATTAGCTATAGCGGATGGAAAAATCGATAGACGGTTTATATGGTTGGGGTGTTTTTTGGGAGCTGTTCTTGCCTGCTTCCTTGCCTTTTATCAATCGATCTATCTTGGAGTGAAAAGGCCTTATGGCTTCATTGGCAGCCCAGTAACATTCGGTAATAATGCACTTCTACTGGGTTCAATCGCCCTTGCCGGTCGTTATGATCCGCCATTCAATTGGCCCAAACCTGTTTGGCACGCCCTTGCATATCTTGGTTTCCTATTTGGGGTCACTGCCAGTCTCATTACCCAATCCAAAGGGGGGTGGCTTCTTATCCCGGTAGTCGCTATCTGGGCTATTGTCGAGGATTTCCGGTGCGCATCGCGACGTGGAAAACTCTCTATTTCCATTTTTGCTTTCGCCATTATCTGCGCACTTCCCTTTTTACCGCTTAATACAGCTGTGTCTAGAATTAGTAGCGCTACAATTGGCACTGTAACCTGGTTTCAGACAGGAAAATTTATGGAGGGCTCCGCCGCGCCCCGGCTGGAGCTCTGGAATTTCGGACTGACCGTATGGCCGGAGAAGCCTTGGCTGGGCCACGGTCGGGATGGAATTGTTCAGTTGATGCACGAGAAAATAGCAGAAAAGGAATTGAATCCTAGGATTGAAAGGCTGACTGCCCTGCACAATGAGCCGCTTCAGCTGTTGGTGGAACAAGGAGTAGTTGGTCTGTTTAGCTGGATATTGATGTTTGTCGTATCCGCCTTCGTGTTTGCTCGCGCATATTCTCGGCACGATCGAGTTCAAAAAATCCTTGGCCAAGCAGGGCTGGTAACAGTATCAGCTTCATTTATATTTGGTTTAACGGATATGAATTTAATGTTGAATGCAAATAGACAGATTTTTGCATTTTTGGTGATGACGATAGCTACGCTGATCGTTGCCGACAGAAAGACGGTTGGATAGGTCCTGTTGACCTGCTCCCCTGAAACGTCCTCGAATTGAGGTTAGTCTGTTCCTACTGAAGGAGACAGACGATGAAACGATCAAGGTTCACTGAGGAACAGTTTAACGGGATTCTGAAGGAGCACCAGACAGGGCTGGGTGCGAAGGAGCTATGCCGAAAACACGGGGTCAGCGATGCGACCTTCTACAAGTGGCGTGCGAAGTTTGGCGGCATGGAAGTATCGAATGCCAAGAAGCTGAAGGCGCTGGAGGTTGAGAACGCCAAACTCAAAAAGCTTCTGGCCGAGCAGATGATGGATGTCTCGACGCTGAAGGAAATGCTGGGAAAAAACTTCTGAGGCCTGGTGCGCGGCGGCACGCCGTGGACTGGGCCATGACACAAAAAGGATATCGTCAGCGGGCGGCCTGTGCTTTGGCGGGGATCGATCCACGTGTTTATCGGCGGCCGCCAGCACGGTTGGAAGATGCGGAGCTGCGAGCACGGTTGAAGGATTTATCGTCTGAACGACGGCGGTTCGGCTATCGGCGTCTGCATGTCCTGCTGCGGCGAGAGGGCTGGCAAGTGAACCGGAAGAAGCTGTATCGCCTCTACAAGGAGGAAGGTTTGACCGTGCGCAAACGCCCCTCTCGGCCGATTGCTTCGCAATCGCCTGCCGGGCAATGGGCGGCAGGAAGCGTGCCTTGGGCACCAGAGCACCGATGGCAATCCCGCAGGGCCCTAACCAGCGGTGGAGTCTGGACTTCGTATCAGACAGCCTGTCGTGTGGTCGCCGGTTCCGCATCCTGAACGTGATTGATGACTTCAGCCGGGAATGCCTGGCCGCCGTTGTCGATACCTCCCTGTCCTGCATTCGGGTTGCACGCGAACTGGACCAAATTGCCGAGATGCGGGGCTATCCCTGTATGGTGGTCAGCGATAACGGCACCGAGTTGACGTCGAACGCGATCCTGAAATGGCAAGAGGACCGAAAAGTCGAGTGGCACTACATCGTGCCGGGCAAGCCGATGCAAAACGGCTTCGTGGAGAGCTTCAACGGACGCATGAGGGATGAATGCCTAAACGAGAGCACCTGTTCGATACCCTGCGCCATGCCCGCAATCTGGTGGCGGTATGGCGTACCGACTTCAACGATCACCGCCCGCACTCAAGCCTCGCTGGCCTGACACCACGGGAATATGCTAACCGGTCAAAGGAAGACCAAAACCTGACGTGCTCCCAATAAATTGGCGCATTTGAAGCTGGAATTTTCCAATTATGATCCCTGTGGGGACAGATGGAGAGTTCCATGAAGGCATCTAAGTTTTCCGAAGCGCAAATTGCCTTTGTCTTGAAGCAGGCTGAAGAAGGAGCCGCTGTCGCTGACGTGTGCCGAAAGGTCGGGATTTCTGACGCTACGTTTTACAATTGGCGCAAGAAGTATGCAGGCGTGATGGCGTCGGAGATGAAGCGGCTGCGACAGCTGGAAGATGAGAACAACAGGCTGAAGAAGGTCGTTGCGGACCTGTCGCTCGACAAAGCCATGCTCCAGGATGTGCTGTCAAAAAAGCTTTGAGGCCTGCCCGCAAGCGGGAACTTGTGGACAAGGTTATAGGCGACTGGAAGGTCTCGACACGCCGAGCTTGCTCGGCGCTGCAGATTGACCGGTCCCTCTACATTTACAAGTCGAAGCGTTGCGAGCAGGCCGAACTAAAGCTGCGCATCAAGGACATCTGCCAGACGCGGGTTCGCTATGGCTACCGGCGTGTCCATGTCCTGCTCAGGCGGGATGGATGGCCGGTCAACCCGAAGCGGATCTATCGCCTTTACAAGGAGATGGGCTTGCAACTCCGCAACAAGGTGCCCAAGCGCCGTGTGAAGGCGAAGCTCAGAGAAGACCGGAAGGACGCAACCCATTCCAACCAGGTCTGGGCAATGGATTTCGTTCATGACCAGTTGGCGACTGGTCGCAAAATGCGCATTTTGACGGTTGTTGATACCTTTTCCCGCTTCTCCCCCGTGGTTGATCCACGGTTCAACTACAAGGGAGAAGATGTGGTGCAAACCTTGGAACGCGTATGCCGAACGGTTTGCTATCCGCAATCGATCAGGGTCGACAATGGCAGCGAGTTTATCTCTCGTGAGCTTGATCTGTGGGCCTACCAGAAGGGTGTCGCCCTCGACTTCTCCCGGCCTGGAAAGCCAACGGACAACAGTTTCATCGAATCTTTCAATGGCAAGTTTCGGGCGGAGTGCCTGAACACACACTGGTTCATGAGCCTTGACGACGCTCGTTCAAAATTGGAGGATTGGCGTAGAGACTATAACGAATTCCGGCCACACAGCGCGATCGGCAACAAGGTACCGATTTCGCTCATGAACGGCTCATCGGCCCCCCGCCGGCATGAGCCATAACCCCGGAAAATTCCAGCTCCAGCTGGACCAAAATTGGGGGGCACTTCAAAACCTGAACAGCGCTAACTTATAGACGCGGACTCTATGGGGAGCAGGTCACATCAATCCAGATTCTCTCGTTTTGGGGAAACCCGTGAGCCAAATTCGGTGAGGCTTGGTATCAGAATGACTATCATGTAATTTGAGTTTAATTTTGTGAAATTAGGAGAGGTTTTCCTCTATCATCAACCAAGGAACACGCATGACTGGTTCTTTCAGAAGAATGGAGTATTTTCCATCTGGAAACCAGTTTAATGTTTTTTTAACTGTAAATCTCTGTGCGTGATACTTGGAGGGCATAGGCTCGTTGAATGGGACAGACACGATCAATTGAGATTTACAAACCCTGCGGATTTCATTTAGTCCCTTGAAAAAGTCTACTTCACTTAGGTGTTCCAAGACTTCCATACACATCACGGAATCAAAAGAATTATCTTCAAACTGCAAATCTGTGACGTTCATGATTCGGAAATCAACTTTAGATGGCAATCTCTGTTTTAGGTCCACGATATCTATCGCATAGTTTTTTTCAAATTTTTGCTCCCTATCCAGCATTGTTGTGAAATAACCACGCCCTGGGCCAACCTCTAGAGATTGCGAGCCGGTGTGGAGTCTGTTGTAAATAAGAGACAATCTCTGCCAGTCGTATATTGGGAATCTCCGATCAGCAATTTCTTCCGAGCCCAATTTATCGATATAATTTTGGCGCAGGTGAGCCGCCGTCCTTGTCAACTCTACGGTGTTGAGTTCTATGATATCTGCTAGTAAGGACATCGAATATTCCTTTTTCTCAACGGAATGTACATCTGCTTTGTTTGTCAGATTTGTCTCTATTTCACACAACCGTCAATCATGCAGCGTAAAGAGATTTGTTCCCGACGCAACGCTGCCGCTTTCGAAGGATGCACAATGTAGCTTTCTCCGTGTTGCCGGCCATCATGCTCAACGGTCCCGAAGACGGTGGCCCTGCCATAGGCACCTCGAAATCGGTAATCTTTGACGCGGCGCGGACCGAACCGGCTTTCTTCAGCCTCAACACCACCGAAACATTACGGTTCACAATCGGCACAAATACGATCGCGCAGGTCGGGGTAAATTCGATTATGATGTTTCAGATCAGGCAGGGCAGTTTGCCGTGCAGCAAGATCGTTCGCGAAACAGCGAACAAGCGTGCTGATTTCCTTTCTGAAACCGAAAGCGATTTACCCGCCCATTTCCTTACGCCTCTTTAGAGTTTGTGACAAAATGTTGTCACTCAGCTAAGTATAACCCTTTGCTAATTACCCGGTCAAATGGACGTACGAGCTCTCAATATTCCGTCTCCTATTGTGTAAACGGCTTACGCCAACAGGGAGTTCGGTCTGGCGCCTACGGCGCTTTGGCTTTATAGGGAAGCCGAAAACAGCGGTCGACCTGCGGCATGTTTTCGTTGGCACTTGATCGTCGGCAGCCGTGACCGCCAACAAAATACGCCTATCTGGCGAAAACTGAGATTATAATCTGGAAATCGTGAAATGGCTTCGCCTGTTAAGAATATATCGGTTTTTTACACCCATTCAGCAAGCAATATTGGCGATATAGCAATCAACAGGGGCGCCCAAGTTCTGATTGAACGTGCATTTCCTGGTTGCCAGATCAATTTTGTGTCGCTGTCATCGGTTAATCCCGAATTTCATAACGACCTGCGTGCGTCATTCACGTCTTCTGGCAATCTGCACCACTCCGCATTTTCGAAAGATGCGGACAAAATCTTTGATTACATATCCGATCCTGATGCCTTTCTAGAGGCATGCGGGGCCGGGGATGCTGATCTTGTGCTGGTCAATTCTGGCGAGCACCTGGTTAGCTATGACAGCGCTGACAACGCGGATTCCTTATTCTGGAACACCTTTCCTGTTTATGCCGCAAAGAGGGCTGGAAAGAGCGCTGCCATCCTTCCTTCCACCTTTGGTCCTTTTTACACGTTGCATTCGAAAAATCTTGTTCGGTCCATTGTGATGTTGGCTGATGGCGCTGCTGCCAGGGAGCCACAGTCTCTCCGAATGCTGTCGGAGCTTCTTGGGTGCACTGTCAGTCCCGTGTTGCCTGATCCAGCGTTCTTTATCAGCCCGAAACCCGTTGCAGCAGAGGGCAACGCCAAGACGGTGAGATTGGGCGTCTCAATGCGTCTAGAGACATTGGGTGTCTGCCACGACGGAGACAACCGGCTCAGCCAGAAAACACTGGCAAAGGGCGGGGCAACCAGTTTGGTAGAGGCGTTTCAAATCTCGATTTGCCGGTCGTTCCTGGCAAAGGCCGGACACGAAATTATCCTGTTTGTTCAGACCGATGCTGACGCTGCTCTAGCGGTCGCGATCTTTGATGCACTTTCCCCCGAACAGCAGTCGGCGGTACGCATCGAGCGACCGATATCAATTGATGATTATTGTGAACAACTTGGTGGAATAGATTATCTAGTCACCTCGCGCTTTCACGAGATCATTCTGGGTACCTTGATGCGGCGGCCTTCAACCGGCGTATATTTCGGGTCCCACAGCCACAACGTTCCTAGCCTTGTGGAGATGTATCCTGCGTTGGGGAAGGCCTTCAATATCTCTGCGCTGGATGCTGACCGGACCGCCCATTTGGTGTTGGAAGAGATCGAAGCCGCGGCGGGGTTCCGCTCCGATCTCGACGTGGTATTGGAACAGCATCGGCAAGAGGCTGTAACCTGGCTTCAAGGCTGCGGTAATAAAACTGCAGATCCGGCATTGCTACTGCAGGCGGCAACGTCACTTGCATTTTATGGCAACCAGTTGCGGGAAGCAGATCTCAAGAGAGAGGCCAATGCAGCCACGAAGTCTGCCAGTCGACAGCATTACAAGTCGCTTGCTGCAACGCACGAGCAGATCACCGAACTTAGGAAAAACATTGACCAGTTGGTCAACGTCTCGAGAGTTGCGATAGATCAGGCTGTGGATACCGTGCAGACTGGATTGCAATACAAAATTGGGCAGGAAGTGATAGAAGCTCTGAAGCGACCCTATCGCCTCGCAATGCTGCCCCTAAACCTGTGGCGGATACGGGACGACCACTCTCGGAAGGTGAAGAGTGGCAAGATTCAGAGCCTTGCGGACCTCAACAAACGTGTTGTGCTGGAGAATGCACAGTCGCGGTCCCTGGTTGATTACCAGGAAGAGATTGGAACAACGAGCAACCGTCCACTGCTGCGAAGTGCATTCTGGTCCGCTTTTAAAGAAAAAGATAAAGGAAACTGCATGCGCATCGTTGCGCGTTTGGAACAATTACAAAGTGAAAATTATGTCGAACCTGAAGAAAAATTTCTTTCTAAATTGAGATCTAAACTTAGTGATGAGGGCATTGAATATTCCGGAAATATCAATTCTCCATTAAATCTAAATTCTGTCGAATTAGGTCACTGGCGGAAAAAAAAGAATATTGAAATTCATAAGGATCATAGGGCTGTTGAGGAATTAAGTACCATAAACGAGTTGAAAATAGCTCGAGAAGAGGCCGAAAATTTTGAAAAATTGGATAAGTCTAAGCAAGACAGCTTAATTGCAATCGGCACGCAAGACGTTTCCCCTGAATGCAGAATCCTGCCAATCAGAAACACGATCTGTTATTTCCTGCACAACTCGCTCCCGCATGCTTCTGGTGCATATGCAACCCGGACGCATAGCCTTGCCGTCGCTCTGGCTGGCCGAGGTTATTGGGTGACTGCGGTCACAAGGCCGGGCTTTCCTGTTAGTACGATGCCCGGGTTTGTGAACGGTTCGATAAACAAAAAAGACTTGATTGATGGCATCGCCTACCACAGGCTTTTGGAGCCCAAGCGAACTGACGGAAAAACGGCTGCTTCTGTTTTGGAGTTCGCGAACCTCATCGAGGCGCTTCTTCGCAAGCTCAGGCCTGAGTTCGTCATGGTAGAATCCAACTTCCACACGGGTTTGCCCGTGCTGATTGCGGCTCGGCGGTTGGGGATACCGTTCATCTACGAAGCGCGCGGCTTCTGGGAAGTGACCCCGGTAACGCAGGATCCGTCCTTGGCGACCCAGACTTCATATGCTCTGCAGTCCTTCATGGAGGTAGAGTTGTCTCGTCGTGCCGACGCTGTTCTGACGCTTACACGAGGAATGATACAGAAACTGGTCAGCAAGGGGGTTCCAGCCGATACGATCACCCTCGTACCAAATGCCTGCGATACCAACCAGTTTCTGCCTCGGGAGAGATCGAAGGAGTTGGGTGAGCGCCTCGGCATTCCCGCTGACGTCCCGGTCATCGGCCATATTGGCAGCTTCGTTCAATACGAGGGCCTTGATGATTTGGCTTCTGCTTGTGCGCTTCTGAAGAGGTGGGGCGTCGAATTCAGATTGATGATCGCTGGGAATGAAAATGTAAGCGGCGGCGAACTTGGACCGATCACAGCGTCGATCAAGGAGATTGCGGAGAGCGGTGGATTTGCCGATTGGTTGATTATGCCTGGCCTCGTGCCCCATGGCCAAGTTCCAGACTATTACTCGTTGATTGATATAGCGCCGTTTCCGCGGAAACCCCAACCGGTGACCGAAATGGTGTCGCCGATGACGCCGCTGGAAGCTATGGCGATGAAGAAAGCCGTGATTGTTTCAAGCGTCGATGCGTTGGCAGAAATGGTGCGCGACGGCGAAACGGGAACGGTCTTCGAGAAGGGAAACATCGAGGATCTGGCGAAGCGAATTGGCGACCTTATCGCAGATCCGGAACTGCGGTCGTGTCTCAGCGAGGCCGGCCGGCTTTGGGTGGAAACGGAGCGCACTTGGAGCGCGTCTGCGAAGAGTGCAGCAGATGCTTTTGATTTGCTCAAATTCGTGCGGGTCGAGAATGATCTGCGGACAATCGAGGGGCTTATTCCGCCAAAGAACGCGCTCGCCTATACACCAGATCCAGATCGAGTTTTGTATGTTCTGCACAATTCAATGCCGTATGCATCGGGCGGGTATGCGACACGCGGCCATGGCCTGGCGAAGGGACTGCGGGAGATTGGCTTCTCCGTGTCGTGTTTCACGCGTCCGGGTTTTCCAGCGGACAGGCGCAAGAAGTTTCAAAACATCGAAATTGAACCAGAGCTGAACGTTGATGGCATCGTTTACCGTAATGACCAGAGCCTGAGACGCGACTCCGTGTCTGATATCGACTATATCAGGCATGCGGCCGATGTATACGAGGCCGAGATCCGGCGC
>Ga0209344_10005094_pt1 | contig 11541 bp, 9 predicted proteins | sample Cruoilmetagenom6_FD_187293 | JGI IMG/M metagenome (GOLD analysis project Ga0209344, IMG submission 187293) | Oil polluted marine microbial communities from Coal Oil Point, Santa Barbara, California, USA - Santa Barbara Oil Seep Sample 6 (SPAdes)... | ecosystem: Environmental > Aquatic > Marine >...
AGGCGGACCAGAAGGCCGGGGCTCCGGGAAGCCGAAGCTACGCGGGGCATCCCTCCCACCCGCCGGCGTGCCATCGGTGTGGTCCCAGCCCTTCAACCATCCCCCCGCGACCACGCCGATGGTGCGACGCTGGGCCGCCGGAGGCGGACCAGAAGGCCGGGGCTGAAGGAACCGGGAACAGCGCACCCCAACCTGACGATCCACGACTTAAGATTCACGACTCACGATTTTCGACTCACGTTCGATAGCGATTGCGATTGCGATACCGATTGCGAACACTCGTCGCGAGAGGGTTGCAGCTATACTTCATCGGCGGATCAAAACTCACGCGAACCTTTCCTGACAAACCCGCGTTGTAGAGGGTGGACATGGAGAACGAGGAACTCGAGAACACCGTTGAGCGATGTCGGGAAGGAGACGAAGACGCATGGTCCGCCCTGGTCAACACCACCCTTCGACCGATCTACCGCCTGTGCGCCAGTTACGCGCCGACGGCGGCGGAGGCCGAGGAACTGACCCAAGAGGTCTACTTCAAGCTGTGGGAGAACCTGCATCGCTACAACCGAGGTTCCAATTTCATGGCGTGGGCCTGGCGCGTGGCCAAGAACCTGATCATCGACTCGTACCGACGCGGTCGCCGCGAACGCGAGGCTGCATGGCTCGATCCGGAGATCCTCGATCGGCTCCCGGGTTCAGACGACCCGCACGAACAGACCGAGCGCCGGCAGCGCCTGCGCCTGATCGGAACGGCTCTGCGGCAACTCGACGAAGAGCTGTCGAGCCTTGTCCTCATGCGGGATTTCGCCGGAATGAGCTATCGCGAGATCTCCGAGGCGCTCGACCTGCCCCTCGGCACCGTAAAATCTCGTCTCAACCGAGCCCGGATGGAACTCGCAACCGGAGTCCGTCGCAGGATGCAGATCCGCGTCGTACCCCCGGCCGCCGGGACCGTTGAAGGATCGGTCTCATGAGCGACTGCACCACCATCCGCGACCTCTTCGCCACCGTCCTCGAGGACGAGGCCACCGAGGCCGAGAGCGAACAGGTACGCTCGCACGTCGCCGCGTGCACCGAGTGCGCAGAGCTCTTCGAGGCCATGTCCATGATCATCGGCGCCGGTGACTTCATGGCCGAAATCGAACCGCCGCCGCACATCAGTCACGAGATCTCAGCCAACCCGTGTCGCCGTTGGCTCGGGCTGCTCCACCAAGCGGTGGACCGTGAGATCTCACCGGCGAATCTCGACCGCCTGCTGCCCCATCTCGAGACCTGCCCGTCCTGCCGCCAGGTCTGGCACGATCTGACCCTGATCCACCAGGTGGGCGACGCCATGACGCCGCCGAATCACCTGCTCGACAAGTGCATCCGAGTTCGCGACGCCGTGGCGAGGATCACGATCCTGCCGCGCCGGACCGCCACCGCAGCCGCATATATTCTCGCGCTGCTGGCATCGCTGGCCATCGGCAACCCCACCATCATCGCCCAGGATCTGCAGACGGTCGCGGCCGAAAAAGTGACCATGGCCGCCGTTGGAGTCAGCGAAGTTGCCGCCGACGGACGCGGCGAGGCGCGCGTGGCCCTCTGGCGCGCCATGAGATGGGGCGCACAAAAGATCGACGCAGTTCGCGGCTGGGTCGATCAACTGAGAGACAACGACGACACTACCGGCGACACCACGACCGTGCCGGAAACAATACCGCAAGGAGAGAGTTCATGACCAACGCAAAACCCCCTCTGCCACCCGATGATCTCAACGAACCTGTTGTCGAAGTCGACGAGCAGATCGAACTCGAGCAACCGGCGCCCCCCACCCCTCCCGTGGATCCGGCACCGGTCCCGGCACAGGCGCCGGCACAGGCACCGGCACCGCCACCGGCGGCGCCTACGTACCAGGCGCCCATGCCGGTCTATGATCCCCTCGCCAAATCGCCGGGGCTCGCCCTCTTCCTGTCGATCCTCTTCCCGGGCCTCGGCCACATCTATGTCGGCGCCTATGAACGCTCCCTCATGGTGATCGGTGGGATCGGCGTCTCGATCTGGGCCATCGTCCACTCCGAGGGTCGCCTCTGGCCGCTGGCGTTTGTCATCGCCTTCGGTTACTTCTTCTCGATCTTTGATGCGTTTCGTGAGGCGCAGATCGCCAATCTGAGCGCGGATCACGAGCTTCCGAAACCCCGCCCCCAGGGTGAGGGCCGATTGATCTTCGGGGTCTTTCTCACGGTTCTCGCGAGCCTGGTTCTCGCCGACAATCTCGGATTCTTCGACATCCGCTGGCTCTATGACTGGTGGCCGGTGCTCGTACTCCTGATCGGCGTCTACTTCATCGGAAGTTGGATCTGGGAAAAGATGAATGCCGCCCAGGAATCCAACGAATCCAATTTCGACTGAAGACAACTGATCCTGACTTCAGGGCCCCCGGCACGAGCCGGGGGCCTTGTTTATTGTGATCCCCGTTACCTTGCGGTAAACTGGGAGGTCTAGGTACACTGGTTGGTGGAGAAGAGAAATAGTGCCCGAAAGGAGGGGCTCCAAGATGAACATGACATTGATCAGAGTCGCGGCCGTTGTTGTCGTCTTGTCGGCGGCATCCCTGATTTCCGCCCAAACGTCCACACCGGGCGACGCCATCGACATCGAGATCGTCAACCCCGTCGACGGCAGCAATGTGTTCTGCGTCGCTCCCTCCGAGACGTTCACGGCACGGGTCTTTGTCCGGCCCGGCACCGGAACGCTGTCGTGCACCCTGAGTTGCTCGCCACCGGACGTAACGGGTGGCTCGGCAAACATCGCCACCGCCGTGATTGATCTCGGTTTCGATTCGTCCAAGCTGGCCTATGTCGAGTCAAGCATCGAGAACAACATCGGCACCGCCGCTGTCCAGGGCATCGCTCAAGAACAAAATATCGTGAGCGACCGCATCGGTTGGGCGCTGGCAGGCACATGGAGTACCCCGGGCGACCCCGTCAGCACCCTGGCCTCCCCCTGCGCGACCCAGATGCTCACCATTGCAGACTGGGTTTTCCAACTGGAATTTCAGGCGACCGAGGCAGGGATGTCCTCCATCCACATCCGTGGTGAGAGCGACAACCCGCCTTTTGCGCTCTCCTTCGCCGACATCTGCGGAACAGAGGCGTTCAAGAGCTCCAATGGTGGCATTGACGAGGTCACGAGCGCCTCGGTGCTGATCAGCACCAACTGTGGCGACGTTCTCTTCTTCGATGCCTTTGAAGGTGGCGACATCGACCGCTGGACGAGCCCTGACGGAGCCTCGAGCCCGTAGTTCACACAAGGTGTCGCTGCGAACCGACGCAGCGAAGCCGAAGGGCAGGGGAAAAGGATGGTCCGGCGAGCGGACTAACCGCGATCCCGAAGACCCCACCACCAATGCAACAACCTCCCGCCCTTGGATGAACGAATGTCGGCCAGGACCGACTGCTGGCGAGCCAGTTCTGCGTGCGCCCGGGAGAGTTCTCGGTCACTGGTTTCAGAAAGCTCACTGAACCGCGCATGTAACTCGGCGAAATCCGTTCGCGCCTGAGCCAACTCTCGACCGTTCACTTCAGAAGCCTCGCTGAAACGCGCCTGCAATTCGGCGAATTCCGTTCGCCCCTGAGCCAGCTCTCGACCTTTCGCTTCAGAAACCTCGCTGAAACGCACCTGCAACTCGCCATACTTCGAATTCACATCATCAAGCTCAGCGCGATGGGCGGACAGATAACCGAGCGTTTCGGCGAGCTGAGTCTTTGTGTCCGTCAGCTCTCCCTCAGCAGCTAGAATCGATTCCCAGCGATCGATGACCTCGACAATCCTTGCATCGAGAACGGCCGTGCGCTCTGCGGATCTGGACTCGAAGCCCGCCAGAGCTTCGTGCAAGCCGGCCTCCGGCCCCGGATCGAGGTTCTTCTCGAGCCCCAAGAGCTGACGGTGGACCAGAATCGCGTCTCTTGACAGCCTCGAGAGTTCCGGTGGCGGATCCGTCGAGTCCCACCCCTCGGCGATCTGGGAGCGTTCCCACAGTCTCTGGCTGTGAGCCGTGAAGATCTGACCCTCCGGAATCGACGACACCGAAGAACGACGCAATTTGCCTTCGACGATGGATGTCACGGCCTTGTCGTCAGGGATGTTGATTTCGCCCTGCCCGACCTCGTTCACCGACGTAACCAGCCTTCTGACCTCGTCGCAAGGATCGTCGAGGAGGTCGTTGTAGGACGCGACGACGACCGGCACGCCCGCGAAGTTCCGCATTGCCTGGATCGCATAGGACTCCCAGATGGAAACCCCGAGATGGATGGGAAACCCGTTGCGCCCTTCGAGCGAGACACCGATCTCGATCGGATGACGCACGCACCAAATCACCACCGGATCAGTGAGCATGGGGCGCCAGAGAGGGAACGTCAATGACAAACGCGGGTCCTTGACCGCCCAGACACCTTGGGGCGACATGTCGCTGACGAAGTCGTGGATCCGGGCAGCCGCCTCGGCTCGGTCGGCGTGCGAGAGCAGGTCCAGTTCACCGCCGATCACGGTGTCCCAAGCCACCCCAGCCGCCTCGAGGATCGCCATGTCGATATCGTATGCCCGGAGGTTCTCCCAGAAGCCCAAGGGATTGTCGGGCTTGGACGGCATGAGGTCTTCGTCGCGGCCGAGATACGCTCCACACTCTCTGATCAACCGGGCAACGACCGATGTGCCGGAGCGGTGCATTCCCGTGATGAATATCTGCATGATCAAACCCCCGTCGATTCCGAGGTCGATGCCACGGCGTCATGCGAGCATACCGCGTCTCCCCGGCGAGATCCCCGATCGACCACGGTTTCTCCCGACCCGGAGGAGTCGTTCGAACGGCCGAGACGCGACGATCGACTGCTCGCGGTAGCGACCGTCTGAGAGGGACACCGCTTGATCGAGGAGTGGGGACCCGCCACGGACGAACCTGGCAAAGCGATTGGAACAGGAGCGCCAACGCGAAGAATCTGCCCTACAATCTTGTGGTGCATTCGCTCCAGATCGATAGCTGGCTCATGGTGGCGATCGTTTTCGGTCTGCTCGAACTCATCCTCCAGCTCCTGGTGATCACGGCCTGCCCATTCCGACCGATCGGGGACGAGATCGAGTACATCGAACGCGGCAGATCCGGGGATCCACATCGCTTCGCGCTCTTCCACCGTCTTCCGGTGCTTCCCGCCATTGCACGGTTGGTCGCCGCCACCGGCCGACCCGTGGTCTGTCTGCGACTGGTATCGGTCGTGTCGAGTTCGGTCGCTGTGGCGGCAACTGCGGCCGCTTCAACCCTGACGGGCGGCCCTGTCGTCGCGACAGTGCTGTGTGTGGCGCTGCTGATGATCCCCGAGAGGATCTTCCTCGGTTCACGCATTTGGCCCGACGTCCTCCTCGCGGCGGCTACCAGCTGCATCGCCGCGGTCCTCTCGCTGTCGCCGACATCGATCAGTTCCTCGATGTCCGCCGGTCTCATCGGTTGCCTCGTCGCGTTCGCTGTTCTGGTGCGACTGGACGCGCTGGTCCTCATCCCGGCAGCGGCCGTTGCATGGTCGGCCACCCACGACTGGTCGGATCCGGACCTTCTGGTATTCGTCGTTGGGCCGCCGGTCGTCGCATTTGCTTGGTGGTGGGTGGTTTCGATCACGCGTTTCGGCGAGCGCTGGCCCGACACAACCTGGAAGTTCAACCTCGGGATCACGATGCAGGACGCGCTGGCGCCCCGTACCGGCACTCCCATCTTCGTCGACGATCTCATCGAGCGGCACCGAGACCGCATCAGCGACCACTCTCGGACCGGCGCCCGGCCAGCGGCGGCCTGGTCCGACCACGCCCGCTCGGTCGGATCGCGTCTCCGAGCGGTGGTCGGACCTGACACCTTCGTCACCGGCAAGTTACTGACTGCGGAGAACTTCTCCCGCTGCCGGGTGTCCGGACGGCTTCGCGCCGCCCTGCTGCGCCGAGCCTTCCCGCTCCTGCTCGCGGTGACGGCGGTGTTGTGGTTCTGGCGACCCACCGCAGCCGTGTGGTCGACCCTGCCCGCGCTGTCCTTCCTGCTCCCCGCGGGTCTCTTTCTCGCCCGCAGCCGCTACAGATTACCGGTGCTGTATGGGTTGGTGCCCGTGGTCGCAGGCTCCGTCGCGGAGATCCTGTATGCAGATCGAGCTCTGAGCATCCCCGCTGCAGTCGGAGCTCTGGTCCTAATAGCCGGGCTTAGCCACCTCCTGTCCCTTCGACCCAACCGCCTCGAACGCCTCTAACCGCCGACGACCGGAGAAGAATCCAGAGAATCATGCGTTACCTTCGACAAACCCTTGCGTCCTAACTATGACAATGGACAGAGATCGACTATAATCCGCGTCGAAGAAACAACCAGAATCGATAGATGGATACGAACGAACGGAGGAAATGATGAAGAAAGTACTGATGACCATTTGTGTGCTGGCCGCCATGACCGGCTTTGTCTCGGCGAGCAGTTTGGACGTGACCGGCGCCGCCGCGCTCGAGGGCAGCTTCGGAATGGCAGTCACGGTCGATAACACCGGTGTCAACGCTTACGTTCAGGACGCCACCCCGGCCGCAGAGAGCATCTACCGTGCCACGTTCCTGATCGATCTCAACAACACGTTCTCCCAAGCCACCGCCACGGCCAACGGCAACAACTTCATCACGGTCGCTGAGGCTATCTCGAATAATCCTCAGACTCCGCCGCCGGTGTGGAGCTTGGCGCTCCGCATGTACTTGATGAACCGGACCGTGGAGCCCTATTGCCGCGCCCGCCTGGGTGTGTACTCCAACATCAACCAGCGGTTGCTCGGTCCTCCAGTGGGTATCGACTGCGACGGCACTGTCGAGGTGACCATCGAGTGGACGGCCGGGGCCGCCAACACCGGTTTGGCTCGCGTGACCTCGGTGTCGCCAGTCATCGGCACCCGTGTTGGTGAGCGGGTTGTGAGCAACCATTTGCTGGATGTCTCGTTCTTCAGCATCGGTCATGTCGCCGGCAACCCGCCGGCCACCATCGCCGGCACCATTTATTGGGACTCCTTCGAGTCCTATCGCACACTGGCTCCCTGACCCTCGAACAATCTAAAATTAAAAAGCCCCGGGGTTCGCCCCGGGGCTTTTTTCCTTGGTGGTTGGTGCAAGATTCCGCCCGGGTTGCAATCGGCGTTATTGGACGTAACCGAGCGCCTTGAGGTCCGCCCACATCTTCTCTTTTTCCGAAATATCAACAATGGGAGCCGCAATTGGCTCGGGCAAACCCAACCCTAACATCCGCTCCAGTGCCACCATGGTGGCACTGACATCAGGTCGAGTGGCAGTTAGGTCGTTCTTCTCTTCCCGATCCCCCTGCTTATCGTACAACTTGGCGAGATGTCCGGTGGCGCGATCCTGAAATCGGATCACCTTCCACCTTCCGTCGACCACGGCGGAACCGGTGCGACCCCGAAGGTCGAGAAAAGAGAACGAGCGGTTCTCCCAGGTCTGCCGGCCGGCATCATCCATCAGAACCTGGACGCTGCGCCCCTGAATGTTCTGCGACAACTTGATCCCCACTTCACGGAGGATTGTTGGGAGGATGTCGACGTGTTGGACGATTTCGTGGATCCGCCGACCTTCATGCTGGCCCGGGAACTTGACTATCAGGGGAATATCCAGCTGTTCGGCGTAAAGGGTCTTGCCGTGGGTCCAGCCACCGTGATCATAAAACTCCTCCCCATGATCCGCGACCACGATGATCAGGGAGTTGTCAAAGAGGTTCCGGCGCCGCAGCTCGTCCATCACCACGCCGAAGGTGCGATCGTCGGAGGCAATTTCAGCGTCGTAGAGCGCCACAAGATCCGCGATGAGCCGTGGCGTCACCTGTTCCGGCCGTCCAGTCAGATCTGCCACTCTGTTGACGGAGCCTATCTCGAGGTCGACGACATTCGGAGCGAACTTGGCTCTGAGGTCATCCGGCGGCATGTAGGGCGCATGGGGATCGACCGTATGGATCCACATGAAAACCGGCCTCTCGGGGTCCATTGAATCGAGCCAGGCTGATGCCGCCGCGAGGACTTCCTCCGACCGCACAGGCCCAAGATTCCGAAAGACGTCGAAACCCTGGCCGAACCCCAATGCGGGACCGGCATTCCCGTTGGCGCTCATCCCGGCCGTTTGGTACCCGACGTTTTGCAAATACTCCGCGATGGTCACCACCTTTTCGCTCAACGCATCATCGTCGTCGTTGGCCGAATGGACCTGGGCCATCAGTCCGGTGAAGATGGAGGCCACCGAAGCACGCGTCCACGATGTCTGGGCTTGTGCCCTCTCGAAGAGAACGGCATCTTCGGCAAAGGCATCGATGTGCGGCGAAACTGGGAGGTCGTAGCCGTAGCAACCGAGATGATCCGCCCTGAGCGCGTCGATGAGATACACAATCACATTGGGTCGGTCAATCGACGACGAGTCCATCGGATTCACCCCGGCAGCCTCGGGTTCCACCGGTGGGCTCATGGGATCGGAGGTCACCGAGGGCTCGGTGAGGACGATCCCGCATGGGCCACCGCACTCCAGCGACCGCGGCCCCATCGCCGCCAGGGACAACCTGACCGGAACAGGCTTGTCGCCGGATATGGACAGGGGCGAACCGGCCCACCCCACGTCCAAGACCCCTGCCACCGACTCGGCACCTTCCCCACTCTGCGACAGAACGACGAGCTGGCCCTGGTCGGCCCCCCTCACGTCAATCCGTTCCGCGCCGAACTCACCGTCGACCAGCTCACCGAGGAAGAAGTCCACCCGCGAGCCGAAGGGGATGAAAAGGCGATGGGCTGCCGGATCCACCGTCGGCGAGTCCCCGCTCACGCCCCTGGTGGGACTGATCGTCAGCCTACTCCACGCGACCGCGCGATCCCGGTTCATCTTCGGATACGCCTGCTCCCTGCTCTCGGATTCCGAGTACTCCATCAAAAGGTGGTTCTCGCCGAATCTGAGAACCTCCGCCGGAACCTGAATTTGGATTTCCTGCGGCCCCCCACTGAACTCCGATTCCCCAACCGGCTGCCCGTTGACGGAAAAGGACACTCGTTGCTTCTTCCCGGGTTCGAATTTGAAGGATCGCCCCCTGAGTGACAACGAAAGGTCCTCCAGGCGCATGCGGAAGAAGACCATCTCCGAGCGACGGCCTGTCCCCCAGGCCCGGTCCAGTTTTCCGGACTCGTCGGTGACCAGAAACCACCCCTGTCCAAGCAGCTCTCGGAGCGCCGGGTCGCCGAAGTAAATCGTCTCGGTTTCGGTGGAGATTCTGGCCGTTGGAAGAGACTCGACGAGGTCGGCCACACGCCTCGGCCCACGATCTGGAGCACAGCCGATGATACCGACCGCAAGCACGATCATGATAGCCAACCGAGTCGGCCACGATTCCGCGATGAAAACCACTTTGCCTCCTGAAAATCCGCGCGAAAGACCGGCATTCGGACCCGACAAACCCAGGACGAAGCCGGGGTTAGACTAACACACAGGCTTCCGGACGACTCCCTGTTTCGCTATGATGGTCCTCTTGATCCGACAGGAGCCGGAAGAGTCGCTGATGGCGCAAAGGAAACACACATGAGGAAATCAATCTGGTCGTTCACCTTCGGTGTTTTCGCGATATCGCTGGCTCTGTCCGGGTGTCGCGACGAAACCCACCCAAACGTCATCTTGATCTCCCTGGACACCCTGCGAGCCGACCACCTCGGCTGCTACGGCTACTCGCGGCCCACCAGCCCGTTCCTCGACGAACTCGCCGGACGGGGGACACTTTTCGAAACAGCTCTCGTCCAGGTGCCCGGCACCCTTCCGTCCCACATGTCCATCTTCACCGGACTCTATCCCAACGAGCACGGAGTCTTCCCCCCGGACGGCGCTCTCCCTTCGAGAATCCCAACGCTGCCGGAAACGCTTCGCTCCGCCGGCTACACAACCGCGGGTTTCACCGAAGGGGGGTACGTCTCCGGCCACTACGGCTTCGAGCGCGGGTTTGACTTCTTCGATGACAAGGTCCCCCAAAGATGCAATGACATTGAACTCGTCTTTTCCCGCGGGCTTGATTTCCTTCAAAAGCAGACACCATCCCGACCTTTCTTCCTATTCCTCCATTCATACGCCATCCACGATCCCTATTTTCCACCGCTGCCCTACACCACTCTGTACACCGAGAACTTGCCCCCACCGTCGTCGTTCGAGGATCGGTTCGCCTTCTTCCGCTATCCCGAGTTGCCCTTGGTGACCCAGAAACGTGAGAAAGGGCATGAACGAATCCAAGGAGCAACCCTGGCGTTCATCAAGGACGGGCTACCACCGGGCGTCGATCTCCCCACCGGATCGATCCTCTACGCCAAGAATCGGGAGAACACCGGAGAGGTCAGCCCCGAGGCTCTGGCGATCTACACCGCGCTTTACGACGCATCTATCAATTACGCGGATGATGTTCTACGGGCGTTCTGGGGAAGCCTCGAGAAATTGCAGCTTCTCGACAACACCATCATCGTTGTCACTTCCGACCATGGCGAGGAGTTCCTCGAACACGGAAAGATGACCCACGGCCAGATCTATCAAGAGTGTCTCCGAGTCCCGCTGATCATCCTCACACCCCAGGACGTTGGGAGGCGACGCATTGCCGATATCGTCCGCAGCATCGACCTCGCTCCTACGATTTTCGATCTGACCGGGGTTGTCGCCCCCGCGCGGATGACCGGCGTCAGTCTCACTCCGCTCATGCAAGGGACTGGAACCTGGGATCGGCTTGAGTCATACGCCCGAGACGCCGGAAACACCAACCAGAGCCTCCACGCTCGCGACCATCGCCTCCTCCAGGCCGTGCTTCACTTATCCGAAGGGAAAGGACTCGGGGACTGGCACACGCGAACGGCGGAGCTGGCTACCGAGAGTTCCGACATCCGGTTTCGCGCCATGAGTTTCTACACGAATCGGGAGGTCGAAGTCCTGGTGAACGACGCACACCTTACCACCTTGGAGCTGACACCGAAGTGGGAACATTTTTCCCTCAAGGTTGATGGTGGACCCGCCAAACGGACCTTCCTTTTTCGAACTCCGGGCTGCACCGCCCCGGCGGAGATCAGGGACAGCGACGACCACCGCTGCCTGTCCTTTCGAATTGCCGACTTCCCCCAAGAACGGGTGGAACTCTTTGATCTCAGCACCGACCCCACCGGTACCACCGACATCATGGACGCGGATCCCGAGGCGGGCAGTGACATGACCCGCCGAATGAAGGCATACGACGTGCCACCCATCGTGCAGGGCTCCACCGTCGACCTCAGCCCCGAAGAGATCGAACGGCTCAAGGCACTCGGCTACATGCAGTAGAGAGGTGATTCAGGTGATCACAGGGACAACTTGGCGTCATGCTTTGAGCACAATGCTCTTGACGGTCCCGGGTGCCGGAGCCGTGGAGGTCGAGCTCCCCTACCGGCACCCGATTCAATCGAGGTCGGTGGCGCTCGAGGCGCACGGCGCGACGGTCCTGATCGACTGTGTTTCCGAGTCCGAGCCGAC
>Ga0209344_10005096_pt1 | contig 11539 bp, 7 predicted proteins | sample Cruoilmetagenom6_FD_187293 | JGI IMG/M metagenome (GOLD analysis project Ga0209344, IMG submission 187293) | Oil polluted marine microbial communities from Coal Oil Point, Santa Barbara, California, USA - Santa Barbara Oil Seep Sample 6 (SPAdes)... | ecosystem: Environmental > Aquatic > Marine >...
AATCTCCATGCCGCCGTACTTGGTTTTCCAGTTGTAATAGGTCGCGTCGGATATCCCGTATTCGCGGCAGACCTCCTTCACCTGGCGGCCACCTTCGAGTTCCTTCAATACTCGAATAATCTGTGTTTCCTTGAATCGTGCTTTGCGCATTTTCCATTCTCCTTCTCAGCATCATTATGCCGGAGAACTCCAATATCACGTGGCGCTATTCTAAGGGAGGCTTACAAACGACCACGAGAAACGTTACAATTCTATTCAACAGCAGAGAAGTTTGCTGAATGTGTTGCGTCCACCGTCTGAAATCACCGCCAAAAGCGGTCCTTCGGCTGCGAAATCTGAATGTCCGCTTTCGATTAATAGGGTTGAGTATCACCTTACGCGGCTGCGTCGCGATTCCAAGAGGTTCGATTGGCCGACCGGAAAGAGGTCAGGCAGGAGGGGCGTAATTTGCACTGTTCCGACAGCTACTAAACGCATCCGTCCAGGGTGAATCCCAGAATAGGCTAAGGGCCCCGTTCGATGCTACTCTTGCGGCCCGTCCATCAATGAATGTGCATCGAAGGGGCCTTATGGCGCTCGATTTCCTGGGGTACGTCGTCGCAGTTGTGCTGGGAATTTTCCCAATCGCAAATCCGTTCAGTACCGCACCGATCCTCATCTCGCTGACCCCCACTGCAAGCGATCAAACGCGCAAGCGCCTCGCCACTCGGGCGTGCCTCTATATGGCCGCTCTGCTAACTGTGTTCCTGCTACTTGGCGCACTGATCCTTCAGTTCTTCGGCATTACACTGCAGTCGTTGAGAATCTCGGGCGGGCTCATCGTTGCGTACTTGGGTTTCCGCATGCTATTTCCACCCGAACGCTTAACAGCGGCGAAAGAAGACAGCGCGGCTGAAGACCCGTTGCAATTGGCCTTCGTACCCATGGCAATGCCGATGTTGAGCGGCCCTGGTTCGATCTCCGTCGTGCTTGCAATGGCAACGCAAGTGGCAGAGCAGGAGCAACTTGCGATGAGAATCGCTGGATACGGCGTGGTTACCGTCGGCATCTTCATCTCGGCATTCCTTTGCTGGATCGTGTTGTGGAGCTCAGGAGCCGTCGTTCGATTCCTCGGCAACGGGGGAATCGAGGCGGCCACCAAGCTTATGGGCTTTTTGCTGATCTGTATGGGAACCCAGTTCGTTCTAACCGGTTGGGCGATGGTCTAGATACACTGTTCGGCCGCGAGTCGCGGCGAGCTACAGTTGGCTTTCCGGCGCGATTTTTAGAAACCATGCCTTGAATCGTAACCACGTACTTGCGAGCGGCTCTGTACGTTCAGTTACAGGCTCCCCATCGATTTGGCCATGCCATCGCAGACGGCCTTTGTCGTCGAGCTCCACTCGATAGGCGACAGACGGAACATCGCGTTCGATTCCGGCGGCCATTGCACCGACCAGCTCCTCGGAGTCGATCAGCAGGCCCATCTCCGCGTTGATTTCCAGCGAACGTGGATCGAGATTCAGAGAACCAACGAACAAGTAGCGGCGATCAATGAGTATCAGTTTGGTGTGCAATGTCAGCACGCCAGGGCCTTCACCACCTTGAACCTCTTTCCCGGCATTTGCCCGTACTTCAAACAGTTCAACTCCGGCTTCGATCACGTCCTTGCGATAACCCGAATAGCCTGAATGCACGGCGACGTGATTGTTAGACGCGAGAGAGTTGGTTACTACGACAACGCGCACTCCCTTCTCAACCAGATCTCGCGCATACCCCACCCCGCCGTCACCCGGCACGTAGTACGGAGAAATAAAAATTAACTCCTGCTTAGCGTTGCGCAATAACTGGTCAACGTCGGTCGCTAGTCCCATGTACTCGGCGCCAACGGGGTTGACGAGCTTGTCCGGATCGTCGGCGATTACAACGGCGTTGGCTACGAAAAGCGGCTGATTCCCGATAATAAGGTCTTGCAGGATCTCGCTGGACAGCGCTTCTTTGTAGACGCCCTCGTATGTCGCTTTTGCGTCGTCCGCCAATCTCGACCGCTGCGATTCCAGTGACTCCCCGTCAGTCGCGTCCACAAGTTGCTCGATCGGTATCGCCAACTGATGGTTCCAGTAGATATCGAACGAACTGGAGATTGCCTTAGCAACCTCCCCGAACGCCAGAACATCGAAGTCTGCGAATACTGCATCGTCCTTGAGCTGGAAGTACTCGTCGGCAATGTTGCGCCCTCCGACGATGCTGATGGCATTGTCGACGGTAAACGACTTGTTATGCATGCGCCTATTGGCCTTACTGAAACTCCCAACAAAGTTGAGCGAATAGAGGCCCCGTCGCGATACCGGATTGAATAGCCGCACTTCAATGTTTGGGTGCTGACTCAGCAGAAGCAGTGTTTGATCCGACGCTGACGTAAACACGTCGTCGAGCAGAAAGCGGACACGTATGCCACGGTCTGCCGCTTCGATCAGCGCACTAGTCACGACCAGTCCGGCTGTGTCGTCCTTCATCAGGAAATACTGCAGATCGACGCTCTTCTCGGCTTTCTCGATCATATCGAGCCTCGCGCCAAGGGCGTCCATGCCATTCACGAAAGGAAAAAATCCGGATTGCCCACCGTGAAGCCCTGCCCACCCGTTGGCTGCACGGCCAAAGTGCGTATCGCTGGTATCTTCAATTGCGACGCTATGGGTTTTGGGTGAATCGAGAGGTACGCTGGCGCAACCATGCAGTGCGCTCGTGACCGCAAGGATCGCAAAGACCGCCGAGCGCACGCTTAGTCGTCCCAGCTGCCACCCAACGCGAGGTTCAGGTTGACCCTCTGCTCGAGCAGAAGTCGTTCCACGCTCGACAGCGAACTCTTCGCACCAATCACGCGCTGCTGGATCGTCAGCACGTTCAGTAACTCTTCTTCGCCCTCTTCATAGCGAAGCTGCGCGATCCTGAACGCGTTCTCGGCCTCCGCCGCGGCTTCTTTCAGTTCGACAATACGCTGTTGCACGACAACACCCTGGTCGAGGTTGGTCTCCAACTCGCTGAAAGCACTGATTGCCGCCTGACCGAAGGCGGCCAGTGCCTGCTCCTGATCTGCAGTAGCAATTTCGACGGCTTCCCGCCGCCTGCCACCGTCGAATATCGGTGCCAACAGGTTTGCACCGGCTGTCCAGGCAACGTTGGACGAGTCGAGGAGACCGGATAAGGAATCTGAGGCGCTGCCCAGATTGCCGGTCAGGCCGATCGAAGGGAGCCGCGCCGCACGCGCCTGGTTTGTTGCATTGAAAGCAGCGGCGACCCGCCGCTCAGCCGCGACAATGTCCGGACGCCGCTCCAGCAATTCCGACGGCAGACCAGCCGGTGGAGCTGGCGGCACCTGGGGAAGTGACCTGCGCACCTCGAGGTCGGCGCCTGGATATCGGCCCAGCAGCGCTTCAAGGGCTCTAACAGCATCGCGCTGCGAGCCTTCAATCGTTACGAGGCTTTCACGAGCCGAGGCCAGGTCGGACCGGGCAAGCGAAACGTCTTGGGCCGATGTCATACCATTATCGTGCTTGACGTTAACAATACGGAGCGTCTCCTCCAGTATTTCAACGGTCTCTCGAACAATGCCCGCCTGGATGTTCGCTTCGATTGCACTGAAATATGCTTTCGCCGTTGCGGCCGCGAGAGACTGCTGCGCGGAACGAAAATCGGCTTCGGCCGCCTGCGCACTTGCCACAGCACCGCGCTCACCGGATCTCAAACGACCCCAGACATCCGCTTCCCACGACACCTGCAAACCGAGGCCGAAACTGGTCGATGTCGGCTGGGACCCGCCGATACCACCCGTCTGAGACGCCGTACGGGAAAGGCTGACATCCGCACCCAAGTTAGCACCTGCCTGCCTTGCCAGCGCCCATGAACGATCGACGTTCGCCGCCGCTGCCGTAAGATCGCGATTATTCGTCTGCGCCTCAATAACGAGCCCATTAAGTGCCGGGTCATTGAAGGACCCGATCCAACCTGCCTGGACAGAGCCTGCCTCTGCTCCAGCACCCCACTCCGCACGCACAGCAGGTGCCTGTTGCCGCACCGCTTGATCAACGTCTTGCTCGACCTGCTCTTGCGACGGTGCCGTACCACAGCCGGCAAGCGCGGCGACAAGACCAACAATCGAAATTCCAAGTCTAGGCGCTTGCATGACGAACCTCCTCGGCTCCGATTTTAAAGAACATGGCGTAGAGAACCGGCACGATGACCAGAGTCAGAATAGTTGCGAACGACAGGCCGAACACCAAAACCACGGCCATGGACTGGAAAAACGCGTCGAAGAACAACGGTATTACACCCAAGACGGTCGTCAACGCTCCCATCATGACGGGTCTGACGCGACTCGCCGCCGCCTCGATGACAGCATCAAACCTGGGCTTTCCTTCGTTAATCTCAAAGTCTGTTTGGTCCACGAGAACAATCGCGTTCTTGATGAGCAAACCAGAGAGCGCAAGCAACCCGAGTATGCCCATAAACTCCAGCGGGAATCCGGTCACCAGGAGACCGACAACCACGCCGATCAGTGCTAGCGGCACGACCAACCAGATAACCACAGGTTGGCGCACGGTCCCGAACAGGATGAAGACGGTCAATACCATTGCTGTGAAGCCCAGAGGCAATGTCTGGGCAAGACTGTCGTTCGATTCCTGCGAGTCCCCATACTCACCGTCCCATTTGAGCGTGTAACCGTCAGGCAGCTCGATCGCCTCGATGGCAGGTCGAATACGGCCCAACAACTCGGAGGCAAGCTCCTCTGGATAGGGATCGCTTTGCGCCTTGATCGTCCAGATACGGTCTTTCTTCTTTAGTCGTCCGTCACGCCAAACGGTTCTAAAGCCGTCGGTGACCTGGCCGATCGGCACTGTAACACCCGTTGCCGAACTCAAGACCTGGACATTGCGTATGTCAGCAACGTCCTGCCGCTCCAACTCTGGTGCTCGCGAGACAATGGGCACCAGATCGTCACCTTCACGAAATACACCAACCGATTTACCCGAGTAGACGGTCTGCAGCGCGGTAGCGAGATCCTCTCGCGACACGCCTGCACGACGGCCCTTCGACGATGAATAAATCGGCTCAATCACACTCACGGGCTGCCGCCAGTCGTCCTTGATTGAGAGCGCTCCTCCATCCTCGACCATGATGCGCTTCGCCTGGTCTGCCAGACCACGAAGAACGGCGGGGTCCGGGCCTTTGAACGCAGCCTCGATCTTGGATCCACCGCCGGGACCTAGCATGAATCGCCAGACCTTGGCCTGCGCGTCCACGTAACGTTCGTCGATATGAGCCTGTATTTGCGGCATCAAGCCGTCGATAAGCTTGTAGTCATCAACGCGAACCAGCAACTGGGCATAGGATGAATTGCCAGACTCGGGCGAATACACGAGCATGAAACGGACCCCACCTCCGCCGATGGAGGTTTGTACCGTATTGACGCCGTCAAGCCCTGCGACAAACTGCTCGATCTCAGTAATATCCTCTTGAGTTCTCGAAATCGCCGTCCCCTGTGGCAACCAGTAATCCACGACGAACTGCGGTGTGGTTGATGCGGGGAAGAACCCGGCCTTGACGAACTGGAAGCCCCAGACAGAAACGGCGAACACAGCAACGACGCCAGCGACTACCAATGGTCGCCTGCGCAGCGCGCTGGACATGAAGGTTTTGTATGTTCCGAGCAGCGCACCGTCCGATGACTCCTGATCGTCTACCTGCGACGCTTCCTCCTTGAACAGCCAGAAGCAAAACAGCGGCGTCAGCGTCATGGCGAAGAGCCAGCTGAAACCGAGCGATATCAAAATCACCCAAAACAAGTGGCCGGTGTATTCCGCCGTACTCCCCGGCGCAAAGCCGATGGGCGCGAATGCGATTATTCCAACAAGCGTTCCGCCCAGTAGAGGCCACTTCGTCTGATCGACTATCGATTTGGCGATCTCGAGTTTCCTTGCCCCGCGTTTCACGCCAACCAGGATGCCCTCGGTGACGACAATTGCGTTATCGACCATCATGCCGAGGGCAATGATCAATGCCCCCAGTGATATCCGGTGCATCGGAATGTCGCTGACACTCATGGTCGCAAGCGTTGCGAATATGGTGAGCAACAGTATTGCTCCGATGACCGTCGCTGACTTCAGCCCCATAAAGATCAGGAGCGTAACAATGACGATGGCCAGGGCTGCAATGACGTTGACAACGAAATTCTGTACAGACTCGTCAACGATCGAACCCTGATGATAGAACTCGTGCAACTCGATGCCGATCGGTCGGCGGCTCTCTGCGTCGGCAATCTTCGCATCCACGGCCTCGCTGATCTGGACGATATTGCTGCCCAACACCGCGGAAATGCCGAAAGCAACTGCTGCTTTGCCATTGTAGCGATACAGCTTGCGCGGCGGCGTCTGGTAGCCGCGCCAAACGCGGGCGATGTCGCCGAGGTAGACAACGCGTCCATCAGCTGCCGTCGACACCAGCAAATTTTCGATTGACTCAACCGAGTCGATAGCCCCCGAAGGATCAATGACCAGGCGCCGATCGCCCACCGTCACTTCTCCTGCCGCCACGGACGCATTTTGCTGTGCCAGGATGTTGTAGACATTCGAAATGGACACGCCGAGCGCCGCGGCATTCTCGCGAGATATTTCTACAAAAATGGCCTCGGACAATGTTCCGTCGATCGATACCTTGGCGACGCCCTCTACTTGCAGCAGGTCGCTTTGCAGCTCCTTGGCGTACCGCCTGATCTCGGCCGGTGAATAGCCCTCGCCGGTCAGGAAGTAATAAAGGCCGTAGACGTCACCGAAATCATCGTACACGATCGGCGTCCCGGCGCCCGGCGGCAGGGACTGTCGGGCATCATTTACCTTGTTGCGGAGCTTGGTCCAGATCAACTGCAGGTCGGCCTTCGTCGGCGAAGACTCGTACTTGATATCGACCATGATCTCCGCCAGGCCGTCGGAAGATACCGACTGGACGCTGTCGACTTCCTGCATCTGCTGGATGGCGCGCTCCAAAGCCTCGGTAACTTCTTCGGCTACTTCTATGGGGCTTGCACCCGGGTATTGCACGATGATCTGAGCTGAGCGGATCGTAAACTCGGGGTCTTCGAAGCGTGGCATATCCTTGTACGCCGTCCAGCCCCCGACAACGGTGAGCAGAATAACGATGACGCTAAGGACTTTGTTCCTTATTGTGAATTCGGCCAGATTCATGACTTACTCAGTCCAGGGCCGAACTTGCATACCGTCCGCCAGGAAGGAGGCGCCGGCGGTTGCAATTGTATCCCCGATTGCCAGGCCCTCTGTTACGACAGCCATTTCCCCGATTCCGTCCGCGACAGTAACCTCCCGCCTCGACACTGTCATCGTGTTCTCGTCTACAACCCAGACGTACTTGGCAGCGCCGTCGCTTATAACCGCCGACAGCGGTACCGATATGCGATTCGCTGTGGCGGAATCCGAACGTCGTGCGCCTGACAGCTCCACGGTTGCATTCATTCCGGGCAAGACGACCAGGTTTTCAGGTGGCTCGAAGGTAAATGTCACTTCATAGGTCTGCGATGCGGTATCCGCGAGCAAATTCGCCTCCAGAAACGTAGCGGGAATTCTCGCGTCGGGCGCAGCGTCCAAGATGACATATGCGCCGCGATTTTCTACCTCCTGAGACTCAGCAATAACTCTCGCCGGGAGATCGACCGCCGCTTTCAGTCCTTCATGCCCCATAAGAGACGCAACGAGCTGACCCGCCGGCAAATTATCGCCGTTGTTGGCCGGTTTCTGAACCACGACGCCCGCGAATGGGGCACGCAAGACTGTGTCCTCAAGTGCTCTCTCGGCCGTATCGAGCTGTGATCTGGCGACATCGCGTTGGGATTGCCGCTGCTCCAGAACGCTACGGGCGATCGCATCCTGCTCAATCAGGCGTACAGCGCGTTGATACTCCTCTTCGGCGTTCTCGAACTGCGATCGGGCCGAAGCCAGCTGACTTTGAAAGTCGCTTTGATCAAGGCGCGCGATCAGATCCCCCTCGTTGACCTGTTGCGAGGGGCCGACCGCCATCTCCTCAACGAACCCACTAACCTGAAAGCTCAGATCGGCAGATTGCCCGGCACTTATGACCGCTGGATAGCGGGAGGTCTGCACGTCCGATGCCGGTGACAGCGTGATTAATTTCACCGGTCGAACGGCTGGCTCGCGCGTTTGCTCGGTCGCGTCACCACCGCACGAGGCGGTGACGAGCAGCGCAAAAGCTATTGGAAGCGCCAGGACACTCCGGCTCTCGGGAACTCTCATAAGGGGCACCTTCATCGACATACGTGTTTCCGACAAAACAAAACCCAGTACATTACCGATCAACCCAGTTGATTGCACACACATATAGTAACAATTGGTATCTCTCGCTTCATTTTGACGAATAGAGCACTATCAGCCACTCAAAGACCCCGAGGAGGCCGTCGTGTTGAGTAGTCAACTATTGCTGGGTACCGCTTTAATCGTCGCAAATGCCGTGTTTCATGTTTCCTGTATGGTTTGGTTGGCTGGCCTGATCAATAAAATTGGCACGTCCACAACTTTTGTTTCGAACCGGAAGGGATTGACACTGCTGCTCGGGATTGCCGTGCTTGGATTGATTGCAATCCACACGGCATCCGCGTGGGCCTGGGCTTTCGTTTACTTGATGGTCGGCGAGCTCACTGAACTGAGCAAAGCACTGTACTTTTCTGTCGTAACGTCGACGACCTTGGGCTACGGGGATGTCACTCTTTCAGAGCGATGGCAATTGCTTGCGAGCTTCCAAGCGATGGGCGGACTCATTCTCTTCGGCGCGAGTACGGCATTCCTGCTTGGTGTTACCAAGAGTTGGTTCCGCCATCTCGAGGAGCCGGCGAACTAGGCGCGCGAAGAAAAACGCCGGCCCTACTAACAGGACCGGCGCATCTTTTCCTGGTAGCGGGGGCGTAATTTGAACTTATCGCCATCGCATCGAGTTAGTAGTAGCTGTCAGAGCGGACGTTCCAAGCACTCCGCCTGAGCGTCGCCTTTGGGTCAGTAGCAGACCCTCATGATATCCCAAAAACGGCCGTTCGAGCGGCTGGTATCGGGGGTATAGCGGACCTCGCCATTCACCAAAAGCAGCCCTTCGTGAGCGGCAAGTTTCGGGAAATGACCGGGGAGCTCGAGCGGTAAGTACTGGCCGACTCTTTCCGCTTCCGACGCTTGCTCGATGTCGGCACTCACATCGGCAAGAAGTTTCGAACAGTTATTAATGTCGGAAATCACTGCAGTACCGGGCCGATCACTACTCGACAGTAACGCTCTTTGCCAAATTCCTAGGCTGATCCACGTCGGTACCGCGAAGTACCGCGACATGATAAGCCAGCAACTGCAATGGAACGGTGTAGACAATCGGCGCGATGAGTCTGTCGGCGTGCGGCATCTTTATGACCTTCATGCCTTCTTCACTTTCGATACCGGTATCAGCGTCGGCGAATACGATTAGTTGACCACCACGTGCTCGGACAACCTGCATATTGGATTTCAACTTGTCCAACAACTCATTGTTGGGTGCAACAACAACCACGGGCATTTCATCGTCGATGAGTGCCAGCGGTCCGTGCTTGAGTTCGCCAGCGGCGTAGGCCTCTGCGTGAATATAGGAAATCTCTTTTAACTTCAGCGCGCCTTCCATGGCGATGGGCCACATTGGTCCACGACCAAGAAACAGTGTGTGTTGTTTCTCGGCGAAATCTTTTGCCAGCTCCTTTAGTTGATCACTCATTTTCAGCGTTAAGTCGGACGCGGCGGCGGCATGCGTGAGATTCGAAACGAATTCCTTTTCTTTCTCTTCACTCATCCCACGGTGCTTGGCCATCATGAGTGTTACCAAGAGTATCGATAACAACTGCGTGGTAAACGCCTTCGTGCTCGCAACACCAATTTCCGGGCCTGCCTGCGTCATCATGACAAGATCAGACTCGCGCACCATCGAACTGTGTGCGCTGTTGCAAATCGTTAGCGTACCGAGATAGCCGAGTTCTTTGGCCATACGAAGCGCTTCGAGCGTGTCTGCGGTCTCGCCCGACTGCGACAGCGTGACGAATAAGGTGTTCTTCGGTACAAACACCTGTCGGTAGCGGTACTCACTCGCGATCTCGACATGCGTCGGGACACCAGCAATTGCTTCGATCCAATACTTTCCCACGCAGCCAGCGTTGTAGCTGGTGCCGCAGGCTACGATGTGAATGTTCTCGACCTTGTCGAGCAGCTCTTTGGCTTTTGGTCCAAGCGACTCGGGAATGACGCGTTGATTTGAAACTCGTCCGTAGAGTGTGTCGGCCAGCGCGCTTGGCTGATCGAAAATCTCTTTCAACATGAAGTGGTCGTACGGCGCCTTTTCGGCCGATGCACTGTCCCACTCCGTTTCGTGAATCTCTCGCTCTACAGCGTTTCCTTCTGAGTCAACGATGCTAACGCCGTCACGACGGATCTCGGCGAGATCGCCTTGTTCGAGGTAGATAAACTTCTTTGTCACGGACAACAAAGCGGGAACGCCGCTGGCGACGAAGTTTTCTCCGTCACCAAGTCCGATAACCAACGGACTCGCGACCCGACTCACAACGATACGATTCGGATCTTCGGCATCGACGACCAACAGCGCGTAGGCACCCTCGAAACGTTTAACCGCTTTGCCAACGGCCTCGACGAGATCGAGCCCTTGTTCCAGGTAGTAGTGGATTAAGTGTGCCGCGACCTCGGTGTCGGTCTCGGACTCGAACACATAGCCCTTCGCCAGCATTTCGTCTTTGATCGGTTGAAAGTTTTCGATGATGCCATTGTGAATGACCGCAACGCGGCCGCCGGAAACATGCGGGTGTGCGTTTTCTTCGGTGACTCCGCCGTGTGTGGCCCAGCGGGTATGTGCGACACCGATCTTGCCGTTGAGCGGGGCCTGCTCCAGCTTTTCATCAAGCTCTGCGACCTTGCCAACGGCGCGGCACAAACCGATGTCGCCACCGTCGTCGATGACAGCTACGCCCGCGGAATCGTAACCGCGATACTCCAAACGTCTCAGTCCCTCTACGAGAATTGAAACAACACTCTTTTCGGCAACTGCGCCGACAATTCCGCACATCGTTTAGCTTCCTTTCTTAACGGGGCGATTCCAGCCCTTGACGGTAATTTGTTTTGCCCGTTCGATAGTCAATGCATCGTCCGGAGCCCGCTTTGTAACTGTTGCTCCAGCACCGATGGTTGCGCCCGCCCCCACCTCGACCGGTGCAACCAGCTCCACACCGGAGCCGATAAAGGCGCCGTCACCAATTTTTGTTTTGTGTTTGTTCGCACCGTCGTAGTTACAAGTAATGGTTCCGGCACCGACATTTACATTGGAGCCGATTTCGGCATCACCGATGTAGGTCAGATGATTCACTTTGCTGCCATCTGCGACCGTGCTCTTCTTGATCTCAACGAAGTTACCGACCTTCACATTGTTCGCCAACTCGGCTCCTGGGCGTAATCTGGCGAACGGTCCGATC
>Ga0209344_10005097_pt1 | contig 11538 bp, 11 predicted proteins | sample Cruoilmetagenom6_FD_187293 | JGI IMG/M metagenome (GOLD analysis project Ga0209344, IMG submission 187293) | Oil polluted marine microbial communities from Coal Oil Point, Santa Barbara, California, USA - Santa Barbara Oil Seep Sample 6 (SPAdes)... | ecosystem: Environmental > Aquatic > Marine...
ATCGTTTTTTATCGTAAAAACTGTTCTCGTCATTATGTGCTAGCAGACTTTTTACCAATAGACGTTTATTGATCATGTTTTAACTTTCTGTTTTTTTAGATTCTTCTGTCTTAATCAGTCTATGATTTATCAACGATTGTTGAAGAAGCTTGCGCGGTAGGCATTACCACCAAATCGGCAATATTCACATGATATGGTCTAGTAACCACAAAATAAATAATATCTGCGATATCTTCTGGTTTTAAAGGTTGAAATCCCTTATACACGTTATCTGCCCTATCTTCATCTCCTTTAAAGCGCACATTGCTGAACTCGGTCTCTACCAAACCCGGATTCACCGCACCAACGCGAACGCCTGTACCGTTTAAATCTATTCGCATACCTTGATTGATAGCATCAACGGCATGCTTACTGGCACAATATACATTCCCTTTGGGATATACTTCTTTACCCGCCGTTGATCCTATATTAATAATATGACCCGATTTTCGTGCTACCATTTGCGGTATCAAGGCTTTAGAAACATATAACAATCCTTTTACATTAATATCTAACATGGCATCCCAATCGTCTACACTACCTTCCTGTATGGTATCTAAACCATGGGCGTTACCGGCGTTATTAACCAAAATATCTATTTGAGAAAATTCTTTTGGTAATGAATCTACCGCCTCTTGAACGTTTTCTTTATTTCTGATATCAAAATTTAAAGTATACACCTGTACTTCTTTTCCAAGTTCCTTTTTTAGGGCATCTAACCGGTCTTGTCTTCTACCGCACAATACCAAATTTATCCCTTTAAGGGCAAAATGAATTGCAGTAGATTTTCCTATTCCGCTTGTAGCACCCGTAATAAATGCAGTTTTTATCATTTTCTTAATTAATTACGCAACTTCATGCCCTTCATTGGCTCTAAGTAATATAAACCAGTCTTGCAATTCCATATTAATTGCAACAGCATCCATTGCCAATATTAATCGCTTTGGTGTTGTCGTACCCACTACAGGGTGAATGTTACATGGGTGTTTTAAAATCCATGCCAATAAAAGTTGATCTTCTGTAGCATTATATTTTTTAGTAAAATCTGCCAATACCTTTTTTATTCGAGTATTTGCCTTAGATTCCTCTCTAAAATAATTACCAAGTGGACTCCAACTCATCGCAAGTCTATCATAAGTAATACAATCATCTAAAATACCGTCGTTCATGACTCTGTTAGAAGAAAGCGCAAACTCTACTTGATTCGCTTCTACCTGTATCTCTTTTTCAATTAATTGTATTTGGGAAGGTGAAAAATTAGACACTCCGAATTGTCCGATTTTTCCCGATTTTTTAAGCTTATCGATTGCCTCGGCAATTTCTGATGGATTCATTAACGGACTAGGTCTATGTAACAAAAGTAAATCTAAATAATCTGTTTGCAACATTTTTAAGGATCGCTCTACAGATGAGATAATGTAGTTTGTATCATAATCATAATGTTTTACCCTATTGACTCTATCCTTGACATCGAACTGAATTCCGCACTTACTAATAAGCTGAATATTCTCTCTTTTGATACCACTCTTGCTAAATGCTTTTCCAAAATCTTGCTCATTAGTATAATCCCCATAAATATCGGCATGATCAAATGTGGTGATTTTATTTTCCACACAATAATTCATTAATGCTATCATTTCGGCAGTGGAAAGCTGTTTTCCCCATTTACCCCAGGTCATAGTTCCTGCAATTATTCTTGAATAATTCAATATATTGTAATTTGATTAATGAAATTAAAAAGAAATACCTTAAAACGTTCATAAAAATAAGGGATGGTCCAATTTTTTAACCTATCATTAACAGCTACTGACTGAATAAATTTTCAATTTGCATGAATGTTAAAATTAGAAGCCTTAACAATCAATAATATATTATTTTAAATGGAAGAAAATACCTCAATTGACATTAGTGCCGTAAATGAGAAAATTGCTCGAGAAAGTGCTTTTATCGATTTATTGATGCTTGAAATGAATAAAGTAATCGTTGGTCAAAAATATATGGTCGAACGATTATTAATCGGACTTTTAGGACAAGGACATATATTGCTTGAAGGGGTGCCCGGCTTAGCAAAAACCTTAGCTATCAACACTCTTTCGAAAGCCGTTAAAGGTAGTTTTAGCAGAATACAGTTTACACCAGATCTATTACCTGCAGATGTTGTAGGTACATTGATCTATAACATGAAGCTGAACGATTTCTCTATAAAGAAAGGACCTATTTTTGCAAACTTCGTTCTTGCCGATGAAATCAACCGTGCCCCGGCAAAAGTGCAATCTGCTCTTTTAGAGGCCATGCAAGAAAAGCAAGTGACGATTGGCGATGAAACATTTGTTCTTGACAAACCTTTCTTGGTTATGGCAACACAAAACCCTGTAGAACAGGAAGGAACGTACCCGCTTCCTGAAGCACAGGTAGATCGTTTTATGTTGAAAACGGTTATTGATTATCCAAAAATTAATGAGGAGCAATTGATTATGCGCCAAAATTTATTGGGCAATTATGAAACCGTGAATGCTGTTGTATCCATAGAACAAATACTAAGTGCCCAAAAAGCGGTTCGTGAAGTATATATGGATGAAAAAATCGAGAAATATATCCTTGATCTTGTTTTTGCTACCAGATATCCTGAGAAATATAACTTAGAAAGCTTAAAGCCTTTAATCAGTTTCGGTGCATCACCAAGGGGAAGTATCAATTTAGGTGTTGCTGCAAAATGTTATGCTTTCATAAAGAGAAGAGGTTACGTTGTGCCTGAAGATGTACGTGCTGTAATACACGATGTGCTAAGACACAGGATCGGAATCACATACGAGGCTGAAGCTGAAAATATTTCTTCTGTTGATATTATCAACAAAATTGTAAACGAGATAGAAGTACCATAACCTAGTTCATGCAATTTAGCATTTGATTTTTTTGCTGAATTGACTTTACTGAAACGGAGACTGTAACCTGTTTACTTAAAAATGGATACCAAAGAGCTACTCAAAAAAGTACGGAAAATTGAAATAAAGACGAGACGCCTTTCCGACCATATATTTGGTGGGGAATATCACTCTACCTTTAAAGGTCGTGGTATGACGTTTAGCGAAGTACGTCAATATCAATTTGGTGATGATGTTAGAAATATTGATTGGAACGTAACCGCCCGTTATAACGAACCTTATATTAAGGTTTTTGAAGAAGAGCGAGAGTTGACCATGGTGCTAATGGTAGATATTAGTGGGTCTGAATTATTCGGTACCACTAATCAGTTTAAAAATGAAATTATAACAGAAATATCGGCCACACTAGCTTTTAGCGCACTACAAAACAATGATAAGGTCGGTGTTATATTATTCTCTGATCAAATAGAACTTTTTATTCCGCCTAAAAAAGGTAAAACACATGTGCTACGCATTATTAGAGAGTTATTGGAATTTAAACCTAAAAGTTACAAAACAGATATTGCCCAAGCATTAAAATTTCTGAGCAGTGTCATGAAAAAGAAAGCCATTGTTTTTGTTCTTTCAGATTTTATTGACGAAGAATATGAAAAAGCATTAAAAATTACCGGAAGCAAACATGATGTGACGGGCATTCGTGTTTATGATGAACGTGAAGAATCTATACCAAATTTGGGTATGGTACAGGTAGAAGATGCTGAAACTGGAAAATTACAATTAGTAAACACCACGTCTAAAAAAGTACGTAACGCATATGCCGAATTTCACAGGAACCATGTTACCTATTTTAAAGAGTCTTTCACAAAATCTGGATGCGGTGTTTTAGATTGCAGGGTTGATGAAAGTTATGTAAAAAAATTATTAGGCTATTTTAAAAGAAGAGGTTGATACGAATGATTAAAACAAATAGAACATTTATAGAAGGTGCTTCGTGGTTGAAACGAATCTCCCCTTTATTTGTATACCTACTGTTCATATTTGAGCTATCTGCTCAAGAACGCCCTACCATTAAAACAGAAGTAGATACTACCTTTATAAAAATTGGAGAGCAGGTACAATGGAAGGTTACCGTAGATATCGATTCTACAGACTTTGTGATTTTCCCAGAGGGGCAAACATTTTCTCCCTTAGAAACCGTAGAAGCTTTTGCTACCGATACCACACGAAAAAAAGACCGGTTAACCCTTCAAAAAATATATGCCCTTACCCAATTTGATTCGGGTGCCTACAAATTACCTGCCCAACGCATTGATATCAACGGAGTGGGATTTATGACCGATTCTTCACTGATCAATGTAGCTACTATTCCCGTAGATACCATAAATCAGAAAATGTATGATATTAAACCGCTTATCAATGTTGAAAAGAGCAATTACGCTTTTTGGAAATATTTGCTGATCGGGTTGCTTGTTCTATTAATTTTAGGCGGTCTCCTATACTGGTTCGTGTTTCGTAAAAAACCACTTACCGAAAAAGAAAAAGTGGCTTTGCTACCTCCATATGATAGAGCTTTACTTGAACTTAAGCAGTTGGAAAACTCTAAATACTTAATACAAGACGAGTACAAACAATATTATTCTGAGCTAACTACCATTGTACGTTCTTACTTAGAGGAAGATGCGCATGTAACCGCCTTAGAAAGTACCACGGGGCAATTAATCGAAAAACTGGAGCTATTAAAAGATGCCGGTGAATTGAACTTGGAACATGATACCATTAAACAATTTCAACAAATATTACAGACGGCAGATTTAGTGAAATTCGCTAAAAACAAGCCATCAACTTCTGTTGCAGAACATGATCGAAAGCTAGTTGAGCAGATTGTTGAAAAAACACATGAAGCTTTACCAGAGCCTACCGAAGAAGAATTATTAGAGCAAGCTGAATACCAAGAAGAACTAGAGCGCAAGGCAAAAAAGAAAAAGATACAGATTGCTGTAATATCAACTGTTGCTGTTATTCTAATAGGTATTACCATTGCCGGAGTAAAATTTGGCTTCGGCTATCTAAAAGATACTGTTATAGGACACCCGACCAAAGAACTTTTAGAAGGGGAATGGGTGCGTAGTAGTTACGGATTCCCTCCAATACAACTAGAAACCCCACAAGTTCTGGTACGCCAAAAAATAAAATTACCGACTGAGGCTAAAGCTGCCATTTCAGACATACAGGCTTTTGAATACAGAAGCCCGGTCGGATTATTTAATATCGGTACCACAAGTATTACATTGACCCAGCAAAAAACGGAACCAGAGTTTGACAAAACCATTGAAAAAATTCTGTCCAATTTTGAAAACCAAGGTGCTAAAAACATTATTACCAAACAAGAAGAGTTTAGCACAATAAGCGGAGTAAAAGGTGTAAAAGTATTTGGCAACGGTAAGTTTCCAATATCCGAATCAGAAGAGTTAATTGAAGGTGAATATACCGTATTACTTTTTGGCGGTAAAGGCTTTCAACAATACATTATTCTAACTTGGTTAGAAGGCGACACGTACGCACAAGAAATAGTAGACCGTATTTTAGCATCGGTAGAAGTAAAAACAGAAGTATAAATGTTCGAGAATATATCATTTGCGAGACCTGATTTCTTTTGGCTGTTCCTTTTATTGCCATTAGCAATTGTGTGGTATATCTTTAAACAAAAAGAGCAAACTGCATCGTTGCGTATGTCTAGTACGAAAGGGTTTGGTTATAATAGTGTTCTACCCAAATTAAAACCTGGCTTATTCATTCTAAGACTATTAGCATTAGGCGCGATTATCGTAGCACTTGCAAGACCCCAAACAGAAGATATTTCTACGCGTACAAAGACTACCAAAGGTATTGACATTGTTATGGCGATTGATGTATCATCTAGTATGTTGGCAAGAGACCTAAAGCCAAATAGACTTTCTGCCCTTAAAGAAGTTGCGGCAGATTTCATTAAGAAACGACCAAATGATCGTATTGGAATTGTAGCCTACGCAGGTGAAGGATATACAAAAACACCTATAACCACAGACAAATCTATAGTGCTCAATGCACTTTCAGAGGTTACTTATGGTCAATTAGAGGATGGTACCGCAATAGGTATGGGACTTGCTACCTCTGTTAACCGTTTAAAGGAAAGTGAAGCAAAAAGTAAAATCATTATTTTATTGACAGATGGTGTAAACAATTCCGGTTTTATTGAACCGCAGACTGCCTCTGATCTTGCTATTGAATTTGGAATAAAGACTTACACTATTGGTATAGGAACCAATGGTAATGCTCTGACACCTATACAATATAATCCTGATGGGTCGTTTAGATATGGAATGCGCCAAGTGGAGATAGATGAGAATTTATTAAAAGATATTGCAAGTGCTACTGGAGGTAGATATTTTAGAGCTACCAATAATGAGTCGTTAGAAGAAATCTATGACGAGATAAATAAACTTGAAAAAACAGAGGTAGAAGAATTTAAATACTACCGCTACGAAGAGAAATTTAGATTTTGGATTTTATTGGCAGGTACACTGCTTTTATTAGAATGGATTTTAAGAAACACGCTTTTTAGAAGCTTTGTATAATATGGTACGGTACGACGAAAAAATATATTTCTATTTACTCTTTATCATTCCTTTGATAGTAGTGGTGTTTCTATTATTACTGGTGTGGAAAAAGAGAACACAGAAGAAGTTTGCAGATACCGAACTGTTGAAAAGGTTAACCCCTAATCGCTCGTATAACAAAGGTGCTTTAAAATTGATTGTTTTTATTCTTGCTTTAGGTCTTTTGATTGTTGGTTTGGTAAACCCTAAAATTGGCACAAAATTAGAAACCGTAAAAAGAGAAGGTGTAGATATAGTTTTTGCTGTCGATGTTAGTAAAAGTATGCTAGCAGAAGACATCGCACCAAATCGTTTGGAAAAAGCAAAAAGATTGGTTTCCGAAATTATAAATCAACTGGCGAGTGACAGAATAGGTATTATAGCGTATGCAGGACAAGCATATCCACAATTGCCGATCACCACAGATTATGGTGCTGCAAAAATGTTTTTACAGAGCATGAATACCGATATGTTAACGTCTCAAGGTACCGCAATTGACCAAGCCATAGAATTAGCAACCACTTATTACGATGATGCCGAACAGACCAATAGAGTACTATTCATTATCTCTGATGGGGAAGACCATTCTGAAGGCTCTACCTTAGATGCCGTCGAAGATGCTATTGATGAAGGTATTATAATTTATACTATTGGAGTCGGCAAAGAAAAAGGAGCTCCAATACCCATTAAAAGAAACGGAATTCTGGAAAGTTTAAAAAAAGATTCCCAGGGAGAAACCGTAATCACAAGATTAAATGAAAGTATTTTGGCAGATATTGCAACAGAAGGAAATGGGCAGTATATAGACGGAACAAATACAGATACCGCCGTAGAATTTATTAAGGACGAATTGTTGAAAATGGACAAGAAAGAATTTGAAGCCAAGCAATTCGCAGAATATAAAGATCAGTTTCAATGGTTTATTGGTGGAGCATTGTTGCTTCTCTTTTTAGATATATTTATCTTGGACCGCAAGACGAACTGGTTAAAGAAACTCAATTTATTCAATGAGAAAAGAAATGAATAAAATAAGCACATTTATTGTACTATTGCTTGCTTGCTTATCATCATTTGCTCAAGAAGTTGATGAGAAAGAAAAAGAAAAGGCGTTAAAGTCATCTACCAATCTCACTTGGGATGGTAATAAGGCATTATCTGAAGATGATTTTATAACTGCCGAAGTAGATTATAGAAAAGCTATTGCCAAAAGTTCAGATAATAGTGCTGCCCCTTATAATTTAGGAAACGCATATTACGAGAACGAAACTTACAATGAAGCCTTTGGCAGATTTAAAGAGGCTGGTGAAACATCTACATCTAAAGCCGATAAACACAAGGCTTATCATAATATGGGCAATGTTTTCATGAAACGTAAAGACTACGCGAAAGCCGTTGAAGCTTACAAAGAAGCGTTACGTAACGACCCGACCGATGAAGAGACCCGTTACAACCTAGCATTGGCAAAAGAACTTCTGAAAAAAGATCAAGACGAGAACAAACAGAACGAAGACGACAAGGATAAAGACAAAGAAGACAAGAACGAGAACAAAGATCAAGATAAAAAGGACGAAGGAGAAAACGAGGACAAGAAAGATCAAGGAGAAAACGGTGATAAGGGTGATGAAGGCGATAAGGACGAAGAGAAGAAAGACAATAATAAAGAAGATGAAGGCGATAACAAGTCTGATCAAAAGAAAAAACCACAACAAGGCGAAGGTGAAAGTGAACAACAGCAACAACCTAGACCTAACCAACTTTCTAAGCAACAAGTGGAGAATCTATTGAGAGCCATGCAAAATGCAGAGAAAAAGGTTCAAGATAAGATTGACGCCAAAAAGGTTAAAGGTGCAAAAATTAAAAACGAAAAGGATTGGTAGACTTTAAGTCCATAACTAAGCTTGGGTTAGTAATAACCATTTTTCTATCATCGATTTTGATGATGGGTCAAGATAGTAATGCCGTAACTTTTGAAATGAAGCTAAGCAAACCAAAGCTTGGTCTAAACGAAAGGTTGAGAGTAGATTTTATAATGAACCGTGATGGGGACAACTTTAATCCGCCAAATTTTACAGGCTTCAAAGTAATTATGGGACCTTCTCAATCTATTAGTTCATCATGGATAAACGGAGTTCGTAGCTATTCTAAATCGTATTCATATACACTTGCACCTACTGCGAAAGGTAAATTTACTATTAATCAAGCCTCTATTGTTATTGGTGGTGAAACCTATAAATCATTGGCAAAAGATGTTGAAGTTACTACTGCTGTAGATAAGCCGAGTGATCAAATGACTGCAGATGATGTTGCTGACGAAAACTTACATTTGGTCGCTGAAATTTCAAAAACGAATCCGTATTTGAACGAAGCTATCACGATAATTTACAAATTATATGTAAGCCCAAATATCAGTGTATCTAACTATCAACCTTTAGATAACCCTACCTATAATAATTTTTGGAGTCAAGATATTAAAGTCAATGCATTAAGTGCACAAAATGGCACGTATAAAGGAAAACCTTATCGTTATGTGATTCTGAAACGTGTAGTTCTGTATCCTCAAAAATCAGGAAAACTAGATATTGAACCATTGTCCTTAAATGTTACTGTAGATGTCCCTACAGGTAGACGTGACTTCTTCGGCCAAAGAATGTATGCTCAAACAAACAAAACAGTATCTGCAGGAAATAGAACTATAAATGTAAAGTCTTTACCATTAGATGACCAGCCAGCTAATTTTAACGGTGCTGTAGGCGATTTTGATTTTGAAGTTACCACCAACAAAACAAGTTTAAACGCTTCAGAATCTCTACAGGCTACTATTGAAGTAAGTGGTAAGGGAAATTTGAAATTATTTAAGCTTCCAGAATTAGAACTGCCAAGTGCATTAGAAGTTTATGAACCTGAATTTACAGAAGGGGTAAGAACTACTTTGGCAGGAATGCGGGGAAAAGTCAGTAATCTATATACTATTGTTCCTTCTTTTAGAGGTAAATATCCTATAGCACCTTTAAGCTTTAGCTACTTTAATCCATCCACCGGAAAATATGCTACCTTAACTTCAGATGAAATAGTAATTAACGTTTTAGAAGGACCGTTGAGTGCATCATCAAATAATGCTGCCACTACAAATAGTCAAAAACAATCTGTTATTGCCAGTAACAACCAATTCAATTTTATAAAACTGAAGCCGAATTTAACAGGTAAAAGTGTCACTTACTTTTTTGGTTCCACTTCATTTTACCTATGGCTGCTATGTCCTCTGCTATTGATACCATTAGCCATTATATTTAGAAAGAAAAGAGACGCTATTGCAGGTGATGTTGTGGGCAACAAAATAAGAATGGCGAACAAACTAGCTCGTAAATATTTATCTGCCGCTAGAAAAGAACTTGGAAACAAAGATTCTTTCTACGTTGCCTTAGAGCGCGCACTACATAATTATTTAAAAGCAAAATTAAAGATCGAGACTTCTGAGTTCAGTAAAGATAAAATTACCGAGTTACTTACAGAAAAACAGATAGACAACACTACCGTAAATAGTTTTATTGCACTTCTTAAACACTGCGAAGCAGCTAGATACAGTCCGTTCTCAGATGTACAGATGCAAGCTGATTATGACAAGGCAAGTGAAGTGATTTCTATAATGGATAAACAATTATAAGTATGTTCAAAAAGTTAGCGACCCTTATTGCTATTTTTACGGTTCTACTATGTAGCGCTCAGAACAACCAATTGTTTGAGCAAGCAACCGAAGCCTATAATACAGGAGATTTTGATAAGGCCGTAAATTATTACAATAAAATTCTTGAGAATGGTAAACATTCAAGTGCCGTATACTACAATCTAGGTAACGCTTATTATAAGCTGAATAAAATTGCTGAAAGTATTTATTTTTATGAAAAGGCTTTGTTATTATCCCCTAATGATCAAGAGGTGAGAACAAATCTTAGCTATGCTCAAAATATGACCATAGATGCTATAGATACTATGCCAGAAACAGGTTTGTCTAAAATGTATAAAAATATAACGGATAAATTAACCTTTGATCAATGGGCATATGTGGCTATTGGGTTTATGATTCTTTTCGTTCTTTTATACATACTTTTTTATAATTCTGATTATTCTACCAGAAAACGATTCGCGTTTATTGGTAGCTTACTCGCCCTTTTCTTTTGTTTGATTTCTGTTCTTTTTGCTTTTATTCAAAGAAGTGACTTTGACCAATATCAACCAGCAATTGTATTTGCAGAGGAAAGCATTATTAAATCTGAACCAAACGCTACCAGCGAACAAGTATTTTTAATTCATGCAGGAACTAAAGTGAACGTTCTTGATGAATTAAATACATGGAACAAAATCAGATTAGCAGATGGAAAGACAGGTTGGATTCAAAAAAACGAATTAAAATTGTTAAAGGATTTTTAGAAATTTGTTAACAGTTTTTAAACCTTAACAAACTATCTTTACCGCTGGATTTTTAATATATGAAATTTATTGCACGTTTTACTCTTTTGTTATTCTGGCTTTTTGCAATAACTGCACCTAGCATTATAACCTTGTGCGATGTTGAAAACCCTATTGTAATTACCAATCTTAACGAAGAAGAGCAAGAGTCTGGTAAAAAATCCATGGGGGAAGAAAAGTTTGTTAAAGAAAATTTATTGGATTTTTCAATAGCAGCCATTTTTGAAAATTCTATAAACCGCAACTTTAATATGATAGGTTATATGGATCTGTCATTAGAAGTGCCATCGCCTCCTCCCGACTACATTAGTTAATTTTATACATTTTTTTATCAATTAACTAATCTGTTCCAATATAACTTGGAACACAATCTTTTATACATGTTCAAACATATAAAAAGCGATATTCCCGCGAGTATCGTTGTATTCTTTGTTGCCCTACCATTATGCTTAGGTATAGCATTAGCTAGTGGCGCCCCTCTTTTTTCAGGATTAATTGCTGGTATTGTTGGGGGTATT
>Ga0209344_10005098_pt1 | contig 11537 bp, 5 predicted proteins | sample Cruoilmetagenom6_FD_187293 | JGI IMG/M metagenome (GOLD analysis project Ga0209344, IMG submission 187293) | Oil polluted marine microbial communities from Coal Oil Point, Santa Barbara, California, USA - Santa Barbara Oil Seep Sample 6 (SPAdes)... | ecosystem: Environmental > Aquatic > Marine >...
TCCTTTTTTTATGCTGTTTTTTCTAGACATTTATTATTGAAAGCTGAATAGTATATTTTTTCTGGTGTAGCATACTCAAGTGACTGATGAAATCTTTCAGTATTATAGAAATTAAAATAACGTTTCATTACAATTTTACTACAATTTCAAGTATAGAATGATTATAGCAATAATTTAATAAGCATTCTCATAAAAAAAATTCATACAGGCATTTTAGTTCTAACAAAAACTCTCGAATATATAATTTTCAGGAATCAAAGAAACCTATGAAAACAAAAAAAACAAAAACCCTACTATTGGCAATCTTTTTATTATTATTAGGATATGTATCAGGATCTGCGATAGGAAATATATTTATCACACAATTCATAACAGGAAAAAGCAATAAAATATTACTGCTATATCGCCCAGCCTATGAATATAAATATATTCTCAATCTACTTAATAATAGTAATGAATATAAAAGGCTTGCTGGCTACTATTCACTACTGGAAAACAGGAGAATTGATTCTGATTTTCTAATAGAAAGGTATAAGAGGGAGGAAAAGAGATATATTAAAAGATCAATAATCTGGTTATTGGGATACTCAAAAAACAAAAAAGATGTCATTGAATATATTTCAAATATTTATCCATATTCTCCAGGAAAAATTAAAAAAGAAATTTTACGAACAATGAAAAGGTTAAATTTACAATATTTTAATAACTTTGTTAAGAGCAAGAAAATTGATAAAAAATACATAAATGATTTATAACCCCCTTCAAATACCAAACAACATCCTGGAAATAGAGATATCTCTGTTTGACTGCATAAGCAAACCCCCTTAAAATAGTGTTGAAAAAATCTATATAATATCTATTTTTTCAACATTTTATAATTAGGATCATAAACCACACCTGAATTTTACAAAAAAAGCTATCCTAAAATTTCTCCAGATCTTGCTTCTAGCAATATTTTTTCATTAAACATATATAAAAATATAATTTTTCAACTTAAATCTGTCATTTCTTTGGAAATGGCATAATATTTGCATTTTTAATATTAATCACAACAGGCCATTATTTTCCCAATATTTGCTGCACCTTGCATTTAAATTATGAGTAACAACTAAAATGGCTGCAACTCTTCAATGACCTGGTGGTAAATAATAACTTATCTATGATTATAAAGAATCCAGGGCGATTATTAAGGATTAGCAATATTAATTATAATTACTTTTTACACAATTTTCCGTCCTTACAAATGGCAAAACAGAAATATATAAAAGGCTTGCAATCCAAATGCCCTTTTATATATTTTGCCACTCGGAAATAATGATGTAAAAACTATATTTTACACAATTCCTGCAGATTATTATAAATAAAATTTACAGGTAAGGAAACATTTTATAATTAAGGGAGGCGAATATGAAACAACAGCAACAAAAAAAACAACATGGGTTTCCAATCAGTTATGTTTCACTGATGAAATCTTCTCTAACCTGTTGTTTGCTATTCAGTGTATCAATATTTTTTCTTTCCGCATGTGGTCAAATCTCTGATAATAAATCAAAGTCAAATTCGATGCAGAATGGAGAAGTATATATGTGCAGCGGATTACAGGAAGAAGTAGATAGCAATGGCAATCCTGACCAGTCAAAGGTAAGCGCTTTAATATTGTTTATTGAAATGGGTTATATATCAGGAATCACCTGCCAATCATGCCATACAAGTCATCACTCACATTGGAGCGGATTAACAGTAGATCCGGCAGCTGAGGATGCAGGTCATGGCAATTATTACAGAGCAGACCCTCAAGCCTGCCAGGTTTGTCATGGGGAAGATCTCAGCACAGGGGCTCCAACAGTAAACTGGATATCCTGCAATGAATGTCATCATGGGTCAGAGGGTATGGCTGATGGACATAAATGTCTACCATGTGAAACATGTCACGACTTCGCTGGAGAAGGTGGAGACTGCGTTGATCCACCCCCACCTTCATCTACAGAGGTATGTGCAACCGAAGGCTGTCATGACACAGGGAGTCATATAACACACACATCAGGTGTCAGCAAGGGGCCCGATCCTGCACTGGCATGTGCTGATTGCCATGGTGATTACCTGCCAAGGTTTGCCGACGATGAGGATCTAAGCGGTACTCATGTCTGTGACAACTGCCACAGCCAGGGCGGTGCATTCAATGGTCTGGATAGCATCGGCGATTCAGTTGGGGCAAAGACCAACTGGGATGATATGGTATATAATGAAGAAGGTAATGCACTACAATCTGGAAAAGAAAAATGGTGTATCGGATGCCATGATAATGACCCTGCTAACTGTTATGCAGATGGAAGCGGTATTTTCGCACCAAATATTGCAGGGGATAACAACTCCTATGGATTCTATGCAAACGGCCATGGAAGTAGTACTGTTATCAAGGAATGCCTGGACTGCCATGATACAGGGGCTCATCATTTTGATGGTGAACACAGGACATATTCCTTCAACTCTGATGACTATGATCCTTTGCAATCAGGTATTTCCTATGCAGCAGGATATCGATTGAAAGATGTTGATGGTGAAGTACCGCTGATGATACCGGTTAATTATGGCACTACTTTTAGTTATAATGCACAGGAGATGAAGAATAATGCCTTCAGACTATGCTTTATGAGCGGCTGTCATAATATTAGTGACGTGCTTGACAACACCCCCGGTGATGGGATTAATTCACACTTTAAGGCCAGTTTACCAGACCCACCCCGTAGTATGTCATATGCCTGGGGAAGTGGCGCAGATACAAATGAGCATGTTTCACACATAATGAATTATATTACGACATCATGGGACTCAGACTGGGATACTGGCACCACTGGATCAGGAGGATCTAATGGATCTGACACTTTAATGGCATGCTCTTCATGCCACAACGTTCATGGATGCGAAGGAATTGAAGGTTCAACCAATGAGCCAATGATAAGAGATGGAAAATTTTCTGGACGAAGTGGATATGGTTTCAGTTATGTAATTGAAGACACAGATGCTGGCGGATTTCCCTGGGTAACATCAAATGGAGCCACTCAATCGAACAGTGTTGGCTCAATATTCAGATATGGAACCCAGGAAAGCGCTTCGGACAGTATGTGCGCTGGTTCGATGTGTCATGGTGATCCTTCAGCACCATCCGGAAGCAGCTATGATGCAACTGGTAGCAGTTGGGGTACTTACCTGGAATATTATCGTCCCTGGTAAAATTATTAAAACATACAGAATATTGATACCACTTCATAAAAAAGATCCCAACTATGGGCATCATCCTTCAGGGATGATGCCCTGTTGGGATTGCCCCAATAGAGTTGGTGTCTCAAAACCCTGACCATAAAAAAATATAAAACTCATTTAACAAATTACAATAAAAAAAATTATATACCTGAGGAAACTCAGGTATATAAAATACAATCCTATGCAAAATATTTACTGATGAGCATCTGCCTTTTATCTTTTATTTTATGAGTGTAACATGCAATGTATCAGTGTGATGACTGTTTATCCATCCATATCCATTTGTTGTACGAGGATAAGCTGTTAAACGAAACTGATAAGCACAGGTATATGGTGGCACCCATTCTCCTGTTGGAACAATCTCGTTTGTTACACCATACCATTTATGTGTTGGACTCATATGGTTACCATAGTCGTCATAATCAATACTATCATAATCACCATGTCCGAATTGAGCTGAGAGCCTATAAAATCTGATGTGCCCTTCAGCATCATTAACATTGAATTTAATTCGAACACCATCATCATTTCCCTCCATTGTTTCCATACCACATGTTCCAACAGGGGAACCATTATGTGTAATCTTAACAATATCAACTGTTGGAAGATGGTTATCAACCATTAATGAAAGAACCTGATATGGAACTGCTACATTATTCCCGAAATTATCATAAAACTTTACTCGAAATTGATGGATTCCTGAGGGATTGCCTGAAGACTGCCATTGTAATAGAAGATCATCAATGGAATAATCATTATCAGGCTTAATGAGTGGATATTTATTATCAACATCAGGTCCATAATGCACAAGAATATACCCGAACCCATTCCAGCGGTAGTTTGACCAGGTCTGACGCATTGGTGAAAATGCACCGGAAACGCCGAATCTATGAAGCACCTTATATTTCCTGGCACCCATATCCCATAGGTCATTCATTGTAACCCTGTTGCCAATAAAATTCAAACGCCCACCAAATGCAGCCTCTTGAAACTCCTCATAATAAGAGGAATCAGTTGATGCATATCCATCAATAATTTGAGTTGCAGGTATCAGGCCAACACCCCCAATAACTGCCCCGGCAGTTCCTGATGGATAGTTGGGATCAATATGCCTGGCAAGAATAATAGTGCGGAGATAATTAAAGTTTTTATAAAAATTCTTTGGATAATCATGAGTAAAAAACGGGCTTAAGGAACGAACCCTAAGACCAATTTTTACAACTGGTGGGACATCAGCGGCATTCATATCTATTCCCAACTCATCCAGGGATAGTCGCATCTCCCATATCCGATGTGGATCTCTTTGCGAGTTAGTTGTGGTATTGGAGGTTCCAAACCCAATATGGCATTTCGAATCACTTGTTTCTTTAAGTATAGTAGTCCAAACCCCTGGCCCAAGATAATACTGACGGGCCAGCCTGTTTGGTTGTCCACGATATAAACCATAATTTATGTCCCTGCGAGATGTAATTTTTTTATTTTTATCAACATCAATTGATATCCAGAAATAATCTTCCGTGCCTGTGTCATTCCCATAGTCATCAGTTAGATCAAGTGCCACATACATATAATCATTATCATTTTTTACTAAAAGATATCCTCCAGGAATTTTCATTTTACCAGCGCCATTCCATTCAATATTCGACAAAACACCACCGATTAAGATTCTTCTTTCAGCCCATTTACTTCTAATGGAAGATGACAGAACCGGTGTTATTACTGCCGAAACAGTAGGTTTGATATCAGTAAGATTTATAGAACTGGAATTAATCGGGTTTGCAATATAAGCTTTGTCCTTTTCATCAATATCCTCAGAATCTTCCTCCCCGGGGTTGGCAGTTGTTCCTTCAATCCCTCCATTATAATTGTCTGAATAATCTGAAGAATTATCAATTGATACTTCTTCAGATTCAAAACCAGTACTGGTTTCATAACAATTTAAAACCAGTAAACATGAAAGTGATATAACCATATAAAACAAAAATATTTTACTATTTTTTTTCATTTCTGATCTCCTAAAACCCTTTAATTTCTTTAAATTTAATCAAAAACTATAGTACCAACCTATCCCATAATTAAGTAACTAACAAAAATATTTGTACCACATGGCATGAAAAATTCAGGGATATATATTTTTATATACAGATCAGTTGAATAATTGATTTATTCTGTTTTTTCCATTATTGCTTTTCCCTCCTTAACATTTTTTGAAACTATATATAAGCGTTTAAACAGGCTCAATCGTCACAAAAAAAATAAATTTTTAATGTCCTGGATTTTTATTACAGAAACAAGGAAATGCTTCTTGGTTTTGCGAGGTTGGAATGATTATTTTGTATGTTTATTGTGGACTGCGTAGATACAAAATGACTTTAGCGCCATAAATATCGTCTGAGCAATGGCAAAGTTATATAAAACAACACTATTTACATCTTTTTGTTCATTAACAAAAAACTAATCGGCCGGTTAGACCAATTCACGTTTGAAGATTCTATCGCTGACAATAAATGCACATCCCTTTAACTGGCCAAAAAAATCAGTGACAAAAATTCTTGTTTTTATTGGGCAAGAAATAATTTATCAGGGTATCCCCTCACATTTATTAAGCAGTTATAAAAAAAACTTCTTTTATAAAATTATTATTGATAAAAAATGACCATAAATTTTATTATGATTTAATCAATACTTCTAATAAAAAATGGTCAATGTTCACAGGGACCATTTTGAATAAGTCACTTCTTTTCATATATACTATATAAGAAATTTCCTTTCCCCAGTCACAGGGTTAATGATTAATGTATTAATTTCAATTCTTTAAGAATATTGGACTGTTAAATCAACATATAGACTAAGGTTTTATGTACAATAAAAAAGAGTCCGCTTCTAAAGGGCACCTGTGTTGCATATGCTTTTCATCATGTATAATTATATTATGAATCAACCAGAGTATCATGCCCTAACAATCACCAAATTCTATCATTGAAGGATTCCAGTAATTCCAAGTAAAGAGGTGACTGCTTTAAAAAATATCAAATTTTCCTTAATAACGAGAAAAAAGGCTCAATAGTTACGGAATAACACAAAAAAAGTTGAAATGGGCTTATTTTCAATATAAACTATATTGGGATTTCAAAATAGCATACCAAATTTTTAGATATGCAAAAATTGCAATTCCTACATTTACAATTTATAGCTTTTTTATAAATCAAACCTTATAATATAAAAGCAATTCATTTTTATTGCTATTATATTATGCACCTTACAATATAATCAAAAATTACAATTATTTATTCCATCATTGTAAGCGAGGAAAATTCATAATGAGTCGAAAAAAAATCATTAGTGTAACAAAACTATTATTGCCTATGGCTATAATATGTTTATTCTTTGTCACTGATAACGAATATGTAAATGCAGGTGAAAATATATCCATCAGTGGTAATACTCAATTGCGCTACATTGGCCGCTTTCAATCAGATAGTGAGCAAGCAGAAGACCATAAACTACATCAAATTGGTGATATTGAGGTATCTGAGAAATATTGGGGGCATTTCAGATTAATAGTCGCAGGTGACATGATGGAAGATCTCAATGATACCACAGATGATAACTCCGATCTTTCAAAATCCATCCATGATTCATGGGATGAATCATATCATGGATATCTCTATCAATGCAGGGCAGAAATATACAGGCTTGGTTTTCTAAACTATGCCCGACTGGGAAGACAATATATTAACAATGAACTTCATTCCCATCTGGATGGAATAAATATCTCCCTGAATATTTTAAATAATCATCTTCAACCATTTGCCTATGGCGGAATTCCAGTTCGACTATATGACAATGAAGGGTATAACCTTGACGATTACCTTAATGCTCAAGAGGCTGGCGGTGGCACTCACATTATTATTGGTCAATCTACAAAGATAACCCTGGAATATAAGTATATAGAAGAAAAAATTGAAGAAAATTCCGATAGCATAGGTTCATATGGGGAGAGTGGGACCAGCAGATTTCATCAATCAGCATTTTCAATAAAGCAGGATCTCATGGGATATGGATTAGCATATATATCCTTTGTTGCTCTAGACAAAATAGCAAAGCATATTAATACTGTATTTTCATTCTCCTTTGATAATATTGGACTTGATGTTGATGCCTCTTACTTCTATCAATTTAAAAGTCTATCAGAGTTTCCTGCAACAGAATCTCCATATATCAATCTTACAGGAGAAATTAAACCCTATCATTTAGCAACACTGGATATATCTAAAGATATATATTACAATCTTATTTCAATTTCCTTTGGATCAGAAGTAAGACTCATGGGTTCTGATGAGGATGAGACAGAATTTAATCATTCTTACTTTAATGGCTACCTGGCGCTGTCATTTGATAACCTATTTTTAAATGGCCTACACTTTTCTCTTCAATGCGACCATTGGCAGGTATTAGATACCAATAGCGATGATGAATTATTGGAAAACAATGAAAATGATACTATAATAAGCGGTGGTGGAGAAGTGGGCTACAGAAAGCCAAAATTCATCAATCTCTCCCTTGGTTTTTATTATTCCCTGTATAAATCTGATTATAACGAAGACTTCTATTCAATTGATGAAAAAAGTCACGTATATACATTTTATTCCAAAATTAGATATTACATAAAACCATGGCTTTATGTAGATGCACGATATGAATTAGAAACTTATGATATGTGGGACCATCGAGTCATAGCCACAGTTGGTCAAGAATTCTAGGAGGTTTTTTATGTTACTCTCAAGTCATAAAGTACTATTTACAGGAATACCACTCTTTTTATCAATAATTTTGATCCTTTCTATAACAATATATGGTGAAGAACCAACCAAATTTCCCCACGATGCTCATTTAGAGGATTGTAAGTGCGAAACCTGTCATCAAACAGTAATGGATGAGAATATTCCAGGATTTCCAACTAAAGAGGTCTGTACAGACTGCCACGACGATACTGAAGGTGTCGACCTTTCCCCACTGAAAGACAAACCGCTATACCTGAATGCTACATACCCTCATGTAGCGCATGCTGATGTTGAATGTAAAGATTGCCACGGCGATTTAGCAGAGCAGGACCCAATAATAATAAACGAAGTTGATAAATGCTATATATGTCATCAGGAGAACGATCTCGAACTATCGTGCAAAGACTGTCACGAAGAGGATAGATTTATTCCTACTTATCACAAAGAAGTGGGAAAATGGAGAAAAAGACACAAATATAAGGCAACCCTTCAGATTAAGACAAATCATGTATATGATTGTAATGTATGCCATAAAAATGATGCATGTAAAAAATGCCATCAATCCAATCGTCCCAAAAATCATAGGGGTTACTGGAATAGGCGTGGCCATGCCATTAAAGCAGAAATAACCCGTGAATCATGTAATGTCTGCCACAATGAGGTATTTTGCATCCGATGTCACAGTAATACAAAACCATACTATCATCGGGGAAGCTGGTTTGAGAGACATACCAATAAAACCAATAGATGCAGGGTATGTCATCCGAGAATCATCAGACTAAATAATTCTCCAGGGGGTAATTGCTCACAGTGCCATCAATAATAAGAATTAATCCCTAAAAACAGCTATTTTTAACAAACAAATATGAAGGGGGGATCTCCCATTATAATTTCAAGACCCCCCTTTCATCCCTCAAATTTTGCTTATTTTTTTTATTCTTCAAAAAAACCGATGGATTTTTAAACTGGTATACATCCAATAATAATTATATAGTAAAAAATGCCTTTCTTAGCTCTTCCTGCCGAATAAATTCACTATAATAAGTACATTTTATAAATGTTACATTGTCAAATGAATAATTTTAAAAAATATTTGACATCAATTTATAAAAATTTTTAAATCGTTTCACAGGGCAATTTAATTTTACTTTTACTAGATATATTTAAAATTATAACATAACTGAGATGTTGAATAATAAATTTTTCCTATCGTGAAAAATTTATTGTCAACCTTGAGCTTAGGTAATATATATATTTAAAATTTAATTAGATATTTTTCTTTTTCCATTAAATTGTTATCATGGGTTCCAAACAGGAGAATAATAATATGAACAATACAACTAACCCTTGCGATAATGCAACAACTATCATCCTATATAATTTTATTAAAAGAACTTTCCTTACAATATTAATCGCAATCCTTTTATTTGGTTGTATTCAGGACAATAATGATCAATCAATGGAAAATCATTTTCATGCCATTGATTATGGAAAGGATCTACAACATGGTGGAGACTTCACCCTGAAAATTGAATATTGTAAAACCTGTCATGGTGAAGACCTACAGGGTGGTCATACAGATAGTTCATGCCTTACATGCCATCATAAAAATAACTGGAAAAACACAAATCATGGAAATGAATACATAAGCAATATTGAGACCTGTCTTTCATGTCATGGTATAGACATGGAGGGTGGGTTGGTTGAAACATCATGCATTAATTGTCATCATAATGGGGGCTGGGGTAATGATAATCCCCATGGGCAGGGATTAAGTGAAAGCTGCTATGGATGTCATGCCAATCTTGAAAGTAGTTCCTGCAACTCCTGTCACCATGGAGAATGGAATAATTTGGAAGAATGGATTAATTCCCATGATGAGGCATTTAGTTCAAATCCTGCTGGCTGCAGGAAATCTTGCCATACAGATGATTCTTCCCTCTCATGTCAGATATGCCATCACCTCGACTGGAACGAATTATACAATTCCCATGGGGATGCTTTTAAAGAAAAAGAGGATTCATGCAAACACTGTCATGGAGATGATTTGCATGGAGGTTCGTCACATATCTCATGTGAGACATGTCATCACGACTACTGGAGCTCAATATGTGACACCCATGGGGAGGCTTTTTGCATAGATGAAGATACCTGTAAAGATTGTCATGGAAATGATCTTAATGGTGGAGCTTCTTCAATTTCATGCGACAATTGTCATCACAAATACTGGACTGGTTCATTTGAATCTCATGGTGAAGCCTATTCCGCCAGTCCTGATGATTGCAACATGTACTGTCATGGCGAAAATGGTTCCAGATACTGCCACAACTGCCATCACGAACATGAAGTTTCCCCCTGGCAACATGGTTCAACACATACAGATCCAAATGAATGTACAGATTGCCATGGAGAAGATCTTAGTGGTGGAAATAGCATGGTAAGTTGTTCCACATCATCCTGTCACACTGATGTGGAAAATTTCAGTTGTATAACCTGCCATGATGGTACAACCGGGAGTCATTTAATCCATACTACCCAAAACAGCAGGGGTCCATCACCCCTAACCTGTGAAGATTGTCATAATACTGATAACTTTCTATTGTTTGCCGATGGTAATGATATCAATAACACCACTGTCTGCGATAATTGTCACAGCACAAATGGTGCTTATAATGGTAATGCAAAGGATAACTGGCGAAATGGTGTTTATGAAATAATAGAAGATGTTCCTCATCTTAAATCTGGACAGGAGATGTGGTGTATTGGATGCCACGATGACCTGCCTGCCAATAGCGTTAAAGATGGAAGCGAAATAAATGCTCCCAATATTGCCGGGGACGACTCAATATATGGATTCTATGTAAATGGCCATGGAAGGGCAACAGCGGAAAGGGGATGTCTGGATTGCCACGATGCTACAGCCCCTCATATCGATGGCAATGCAAGAACATATGAATCTACACTAAATAATTACAGAAGTGGCTATCGTCTTAATGAAGACATGTCTATTCCGAGAGATCCCAATATTGAAGCATCACAATCCTTCACTCTCTGTACCAATTGTCATGATTATTCAAACTTTAATATTACTAACTTTCGAAATGACAATTCAAATATAAATTATCATTCCTTTCATTTCATTGCTTTCTCAATTTCGATATGGGATTCAGATTGGAATGGAGAAACTGATTCAGATATAAGCTGTACTGCCTGTCATAATGTACATGGTTCTCCCATGGAAGACCTGGAGGGGAATTTATTCTCAAATCCTGTTATGATCCGCCATGGAGAACTTATTGGTCATGTACCTGCACTAAATTTTCGATGGATGGATTCTTCAGGCAATTTTACTAATAATCTTGAAGACAGTTTCTTCGGGAATATGGACGCCGGGGTCTCCAATCCCAGGGATCCATCACTTAACCATGTATGTGGGGGATGCCATAATTCAACAAACATACAAATAATTTATTCAAGGACTCCAACTGTAAC
>Ga0209344_10005099_pt1 | contig 11536 bp, 10 predicted proteins | sample Cruoilmetagenom6_FD_187293 | JGI IMG/M metagenome (GOLD analysis project Ga0209344, IMG submission 187293) | Oil polluted marine microbial communities from Coal Oil Point, Santa Barbara, California, USA - Santa Barbara Oil Seep Sample 6 (SPAdes)... | ecosystem: Environmental > Aquatic > Marine...
GATCTCGACGTGGCCACGCATCGAGGCGCGTACGCGGCGGACGCGTCGCGATTCGGAGCGCCCTGGTATTGACCGACGATTCACTCATGGTTGGACTGGCTCGTTAAGCCATGCTCCGTCTTCTCCCAGTAGTGCGGTTTGGTAATGAGCTGCCACAGCGCCTTATACGAGGCGATCGAGTGAAGGATCCAGTAGAGCGGGTTAAGAAGCGCCCATGGAACCAGAGCGAAGGTTCCGCGCTTGAAGGGCCCCATCATCGAAAGGTAGACCACGACAGAACTGCCAATGACAAAATTGAGGAAACAGGCCCAGAGCAACCAGATCGGGAAAAACTGGCTCAGGAACTCAACGGGCAGCACTAAAGAAAGCACAGTGAGCACGTAGAACGGCAAGACTCCCAAGAACGTCGCCGGGGTGCCTGCAATGAGCAACACGAAGCTACAAAATCGCCAGAACCCGATTTGTCGCATGAGGGCCCCTGGGCGCCGCGCATGCACCAACGTTGTCTGCATATAGCCCTTGATCCAGCGGCTTCGTTGCCGGATGAAGTTGGGGATCGACTTGTTCGCCTCTTCCATGGTCGCCGAATTGACGACTCCCACGCGGTACCCCAGCGCACTGGCACGGATTCCCAGATCGGCATCCTCCGTCACGTTGTACGGGTCCCAGCCCCCCAAGCTCTTGAGAGCTTCTGTGCGGAAGTGATTCGATGTGCCGCCGAGCGGGATGGGTAGGTCCAGCGAGTCCAAACCGGAGAGCATGTAGTCGAACCAGTACCCATATTCGAGCGAGAACATCCGAGTGAGCACGTTCTCGCTGGCATTGAAGTAGTTCAACGCGGCCTGGACACACACAGTCTTCTCGCCACCGCGCTGGAACGAAATGTACGCCTTCTTGAGTTGATCGGGTTCAGGCGTATCTTCGGCATCGAAAATGACGAGGTAGTCCCCCGTGGCGAAGAACAACCCCACATTGCAGGCGCGCGGTTTCGTCTGCGGATGCCCAGCCGGAATCGTGATTATCTGAAAATGGTCAGGAGGAGAACTCGCCTCGAAGGCTGCTCTCGTTTCGTCATCCGATTCCTCAATGAGTACAAAAACTTCGAGCCGGTTCGTAGGCCAATCGATACCGCCCAAGTTCTTCACGAGCTGCGCGACAATATTTGCCTCTTTGAAGACAGGTACAAGCACCGTGTACCGCGGCAATTCGTCGTCATCGAGTGCGTCGACTTCACTTTCTGAGACTCGTTCAACGAGGTCGAACCGCGCGCCGCGCAGCGAAATGAAAAACTTGAAGACAGTGCCCGCAAGAAAGACGAGACTCGTGATGGCTATCAGCGCGATGACCGTGGCTGCGGGCCACAATAAGAGCGCGATCACGAACACGATCAGGAGGATGACCAAGCCCACCTTCTGGCCGAGTGAAGCCACCGTGCGTGCGGACAACACAGGATTGCGATTCCACAGTTCATTCGCCGCCTGGTCCGCGATTTGAGGGCCGAAGACGTCGAGAATGGCGTGCCAAATCTGTGCGGAGGTTGCAGCAGCAAACAGGACATCACGACCAAGCGCCTGTGAGATGTGCGCGCTACGTTCCGCATCAGGAACTCGGGCGGTTGCGACTAGCACTCGACCGTCAGCAAGCTCTCGCAACGGCATCCAGTTTTCTGCGATGTATAGTTGCCCGCTCCATTGCCGAGCGAATGTGCCATCGACCTCAGACATCGGCGCGCGCTCAATACTCCACACACGTGAAATCACATCTACCAACGTGGCTTCGCTGAGGTGCCCGCGACTGGCCAAAGTCTGATCGATGTGCACGCCGGAACGAGACTTCACCTCTTGGGCTTCGCTGATCTGATCGCGCGTGGCAAGTCCTTCGGCAAGCAAAAGCTGCACGAACGCTTCGCTCTGCGGAGAAGGTGCTTTGACGGGCTCCATAGCTACATAGTCGCGCAGCTTAGGCTGCTGCAGCGTCGCCACGCGGTGGGTTGTCGATGCTCGGCCCCGCGCAGTAGCAGTTTCGGCGTTAAAAGCAGAAGCCCCGGCGAACCGGGGCTTCATCTGTGAGCGATACTGGGATCGAACCAGCGACCTCTTCCGTGTCAGGGAAGCGCGCTACCGCTGCGCCAATCGCTCATGCTATTTAGTTAGAAAACTCTAGTTGAAATCTCTCGCTAGAGAGGTGGAGACGGGATTTGAACCCGCGTATACGGCTTTGCAGGCCGCTGCCTCGCCTCTCGGCCACTCCACCGCACATGAGAGTGCCAGCGAGGCTGACACTTCCCACTCGAGCGGATGACGAGATTCGAACTCGCGACCCTAACCTTGGCAAGGTTATGCGCTACCACTGCGCCACATCCGCATTTTACAGCTATTCGGTTACCCGTTTTCGCGTGCTAGATGACTGTATACGATGTCTGCGCTCAGAGCCAATTCGAAGACAAGCGTGTCGCGAAGATATGGGAAGATTGCCGTACAGGGCGATTGGCGCAGTTGGTAGCGCGCTTCCTTCACACGGAAGAGGTCATCGGTTCGAGTCCGGTATCGCCCACTCACCATTGCGCTCACGGCACCGATCAAGCAGTAAGCAGCAGCACTGAGGTCGACGTTGCCCACGACTCACGGCAGAGAAGATCAGCGTTGTCGGATGCTGGCTGTACACACGTCACTAGGGGTCGAAGCCACGAGAGCCCGCGCTGACTCCCATAAGCTTTGGTAAGGCAATTTGCCCTCCGACCAGAGCGCCTATCGGGCAGCACCTATTTCGGCAACATACATGGAGGTACTGCGGTGGAAGAACACGACAGCGCGCTCACTCTCGAAGGAATGGACTTCAGTCATCTCCGCCTGCTCGACCTGACTCGGCTCGCTGACCTCGCCGAGCCCTTCTACCGCTGGGTCGAAACGACCTTCCAACGTGAGACAAGCCGTGCTGATTCTTTGCACGCCATCGTGAACTCCGCGACTGTCAGCGAGCTGGCTAGTTCCATTCTGGCCTGCTACCGCGCGACTGCAGACTCCGCGCTCCCCAAACTTTTTGACGGTGGCGGGGTTCCCTACAAGCATCGCGATGCTTGCTTTTTCTTCTTCTCCTGGCTTGCCCGCGATGCCGCGTCACAAAGACTGAAACCACTCTTGGGAAGCGCGCTTCGCGGCAAGAAGGTAAATCGAATCGAGTTCGAAGCACAAGTGCTGGCAACTCTGCTCTTCACCTACAAAGACAACTTGCAGCACTTCGAGTGGCCGAGCTTTCGCGAGGTCGCCATTCAACGTCTCGAAGGCTCGCGCCGTGCAAAAAAGGGTTCAGCAGTAGAGATCTTTGTGCGCACAGCCCTCACTGAAGCGTTTAGCGCGTACTTTTCTGAAAACGGCCACTACGGCTCTTACCGCGACTTCGACATCCTCGACAAGCCGCTCAAGATCCGCAACCGCACCTACGATGTGGCAGCGGTGTTGAAGAGCCCAGACGACACCGAGCGCTACATCGTGATGCCGGTCAAGACTAGGGAAACTCAGGGCGGGGGCCACGCCCACCTCTTCTCACGGGATGTTGAACAAGCTAACCAAGACATCCTGAGCAACTTTGCGGATGCCACCATATTCACGGTCATCATCGCCCAAAACTGGGCTATGGAAGAGATCACTCATCATGAAGAACTTCACGGTACGGTCTTCTATTTTGATGTGAATCCCAACGTCTTCATCGGCTTTGATGACAGCAGCCAACAACGCCTCAATGAGGCGATTTCGCGGGAGTTGACGCGGTGAGATCCCGAATCATCCATGCCGATGCTGTCGATGGTTTGCGACAGCTTGACGACAAGACAGTGCAGACCACAGTCACCAGTCCCCCGTATTTCAATCTGCGCAAGTATTCGAGCTCTGAGCAAGCCGAGGTTGGGCGTGAAAAGACGGTCGCCGATTACGTGGAGCGTCTCGTTGACGTGTTCACCGTACTTCGTGACAAGACCAGTGACGACGGCACCCTGTTCCTTAATCTCGGTGACAGTTATGTGAATGGTGAGCTGGCTGGCGTGCCGTGGCGAGTTGCGCTCGCGCTTTCGGATGCCGGTTGGATCCTGCGGTCGGACATCATCTGGAGGAAGCCCAACGCGATGCCATCGTCCGTGAAGAACCGACCAACGACTGACCACGAATACGTCTTCATGTTCGCCAAGAACAAGGACTACTACTACGACCAAGACTCCATTCGTGAACCTCATGTGACGTTCAGCCCAGACTCCAAAATGCGGGGCGGGCGTGCGCACCTTGGAAGACGCGGAGGCACTCCAGAAGCGGGCAAGAACGCAGGCAACCCCAACCTGCACACTGCGCGGTGGGACCAAGCCTTTCATCCGTTAGGACGAAACAAACGAACAGTGTGGGACATCCCCCTGGGCAAGTTTCGAGGCGCCCACTTTGCCGTCTTCCCAGAAAAACTCGTTGAGCTCTGCGTCAGTGCGGGCAGCCGTGAGGGCGATCTTGTGTGCGATCCCTTCACGGGCTCAGGAACCACAGGGATTGTCGCGTTGCAGAATAATCGCCGCTTTATCGGTACGGAGCTCGTCAAAGAGTACGTTTCTCTAGCAGAGTCCAGAATTGCCGCTGAAGTAGACGCCAATTAGAGCTCAAGGCGCCCCCGTTCAGTCTGGCGCATTCGCATTGCAACTACCCTGTGAGCATGGCCACAACCCAGCCCCGTAACGCCACCGCGCTCCGCGAGTTCTTCACGGGTGTCAGTTTTCTCTTCCGTGGCTTTCGCATTTGGATAACCGCGCCCCGGCTGATGTTCCTCGGCATGATCCCCGCGGCAATCGTCGGAACGATGGCAATCGCTCTTGTCGTGGCGCTGATCGTCAACGTCACTCCCGTCACCGAGTTCATCACCCCCTTCGCCAACGAATGGGATGAACTTCCTCGCGTCGCAGTGCGGTTCGCTGCCGGCGTCGCTCTCGTGCTGGCGAGCATCCTCATTATTCTCAACACTTTCACCACGATCACGCTGATGGTGGGTGATGCCTTCTACCGCACCATCGCTGGTCACGTTGACGCACAATATGGCGCCCCGGCACCCCACCCCTCGAAAGGATTCTGGAGTGACGCACGACGAGGCGTCGCGGAGGGTCTGAGGTTGCTACTGCCCACGGTGGGAGTCGCGCTCCTCGTGTTCGCAGTCGGATTCATTCCTGTCGTTGGCTCGGTTGTCGCGGCGATCTCTGGCGCGATCTTCGGCGGCTGGCTGCTTGTCACAGAACTCGCAAACATCCCGTGTGAAGTCCGCGGGATGCATCTCTCCGCGCGACGGGCGATGCTCAAGACGGCGCGAGCACGCTCTCTCGGGCTCGGAGCCGCAACGTACTTAGTCTTCCTTCTGCCCTTCGGCGCCGTATTCGCGATGCCTGCTGCGCTTGCCGGGGCAACACTGCTCACCCGGTCATTGCTCGACGAGAATCTCGTTCGCGGTGCTGCGACGCCACATGCCCAAGCGCCTGCCCCCAACGCTGATCAACCACCAGAAGCCTGACGAGATGGCGAACGAATAGCTTGCGGTCGCGACGACGCTCAGAAGTTGTTGTTGAAAAATTGTGGTTTGACCAGTGAACAGAAACCCCGATCCTGTCGCCAGGATTCCGAGCGAAATGACTCCGATGCCGCCTCCGAGGAGATGGGTGTTTACGAGAAAACGCAACTGATTTCCTAATGGCGATCCACGGCGTACCGTGAACGAACAAGCGATAGCGCCCGCGACAAGTCCAGCCACTGCCGCCGATACCGGAGTAAAAAGTGGAGCTCCCGCAGTGACCGCGATGAGTCCCGAAACAAGGCCGCCAGCAAGCGAACGCAGGCTGACTTGACCATGCGTGATGAGTTGAACTGCGATCCACCCGACAGCGCCTGCAACAGCGCTGACAGCCCCATTCACAATGATGAGCGCCGCAACCTCGTCGATGACGAATTCGGCACACATGAGCCACACGATCCAGGAGACGACTACACAGAGCAGTGCAAAAATGCCAAGCGGAAGCGGTGTGTGGTGCCGCGCACCACGGATGAGCGACTTGCGTTCAACCACGAACACAGCGAGCATGCCGGCGCCAACTGCCACGCTCATGGGGAGCGCTCCACCATGATCCACGGGACTCAGGCCGAAAGGCGTGCTCTCCCCGAACGGTTCAAAGGTGCGCACCGCCGTCGGAACGAAAACACCCGCCGCCCAAATTGCACTGAAGAGAAGACTAGAAACGACGGGCGAACCAGCACTGCGCGTGACAAGAGTCACAAGAAAACAACAGATTCCGCCCAGTAGCGCGAGGGACGGCATCATAATGCGGGGCAACTCCGCTGACATGACTGGGCCGAGCACTAACCACGCGACGACACCGGGGATAGCGCAGGTGATCGAGACGCCGGCTACTCGAGCCCAGGATGCGGCGGGCAAAATTGGCGAGTAAAGCACGATGAGTGCGGTGAACAGGACACCGAGCGCAACCACCCCGGTTATCGCTGCTGCAAGCTCCGCCCCCACTAGTACCTCCCCCCTCGCCAGTCTCCTGCCTCGTGCCGTCGCGCGCAATCCCTACACCGCGTCACGCTGCCCCCACAGCAATACCGCACGCGGTTGAGACGGTCTAGCTATGGTGCGACGTCAGCGCGATCAGTCTCGAAACAGCACGCAAATACTTTTTGCGATACCCACCTGCAAGCATGTCATCGGGGAACACAGCATCGAGCGCGGTCCCTTCAGCGTAAATTCCGACTTGAGCGTCATAGAGCCTGTCAACAAAGGCGACAAACCGCAGTGCATCCGTTTGATTGGCAAATGGGTGAACACCCGTAAGACCGATCGCATCGATCCCGTCGATCAGCTTCACATAGCGAGACGGGTGAACCCCTGATAAATGCTTGAGCAGTTCGTCAAAGCCATCGAGGGCGACGGTGCCAGAATGCGCGGCGACTGCGGCAGCCGCATCCGTCACAACAACTGCGTGGGCATCTGTATCCCTACGCCGATAATCGAGACCATCGATTCGAATCGTCTCGAACTTCGCGGCAAGCGAATCTATTTCGCGGAGAAAGTCTTGTGCCGCAAATCGGCCTTCGCCGAGAGCGTTCGGAGGAGTATTTGACGTCGCAGCGATTTTGGTGCCCGATGCTGCAAGCTCAGAGAGCAACCGTGCCATGAGACGGGTATCTCCAGGGTCATCCAACTCGAACTCGTCGATACAGACCAGCGCAGCGCCCTTGAGCAATTGCACAGTCTGGGCGTAACCCACAGCGCCGACGAGCGCGGTGTATTCGATGAAGGTCCCGAAGTAGCGTCGCCCTGACATTTGATGCCAAAGCGCAGCCAGCAGATGAGTCTTGCCCACACCGAAGCCGCCATCGAGGTAAACCCCCGGCTTGATCGCCGGAGTTTTCTTGCGAGAGAAGAGGCGCCCGCCAGATTGCGAGCTGGCTGCGAAGTTGCGCATGGCTGCAACAGCGGCGCCCTGAGAAGGGTAATCACGGTCGGGTCTGTACGAGTCTAGAGTCGCTCCAGCGAATTGGCGTGGGGGAACAAGTTCGGCGAGCATCTGCGCTCCCGTCAACGACGGGATACGATCGACTAGACGCTCAGGAGTCGTAGGCGCACTAGCGCTCATTCTCAGCCTCGGTTATGTTTCGCAGTCTTACGGCAACGCGGTGTAATCAGCGGCGAATGCGTAATTTCTTGGGCAAGGGACCCATCAAGCTTAGTTTGAAGCCCGAGCCAGTTTTTCCACCCACAATCGGAGGTAGCTATGACTATCGAACGCGACCCAGCCCCCCAATTCGCTGAGTTTTCACATCCCGAACGATTGGTATCTGCTGACTGGCTAGAAGAACGCCTCGGCCAGCCCGGGCTCGTCGTTGTCGAGTCCGACGAAGACGTACTCCTGTACGAGACTGGACACATCCGTGGCGCCGTCAAAATCGACTGGCACACCGATCTCAATGACCCTGTCACCCGTGACTACATCGACGGCGAGAACTTCGCGAAGCTCATGTCTCGCAGCGGAATCTCTCGCGACACGACAGTTGTCATCTATGGCGACAAAACAAACTGGTGGGCGGCCTACGCCCTGTGGGTCTTCACTCTCTTTGGTCACGAAGACGTTCGGCTCCTCGATGGCGGACGAGCCAAGTGGGAAGCGGATGGCCGCGAGTACACCCTCGAAGCACCGACACCAACGCCCACCGAGTACCCCATTGTGGAACGTCAAGATTCCGTCATTCGCGCATTCCGGGATGACGTCCTAGCCCACTTGGGCGACCCTCTCGTCGACGTTCGCTCCCCTGAGGAATACAGCGGAGAGCGAACCACTGCTCCGGCTTATCCCGAAGAAGGTGCGCTGCGTGCCGGCCACATCCCCAGCGCTCAAAGCGTGCCGTGGTCGAAGGCCGTAGCTGACGATGGAACATTCCGTCCGCTCAGCGAGCTCAACGAGATTTACCGGGAAGGCGCCGGGCTCAAGGACGGCGACCAGATCGTCGCATACTGCCGCATCGGAGAGCGCTCAAGCCACACGTGGTTCGTCTTGAACTACCTCATGGGCTTCGAAAATGTCCGCAATTACGACGGATCCTGGACCGAGTGGGGTTCTCTTGTTGCTGTTCCGATCGTGACAGGTGCCGAGCCGGGCGAAGTTCCGTCGCGGTAGACTATTGCGGTGAGTGAGCAGCAGATCCCGACCCAGTTGGCCGAAATTCGTGACGATTTTCTCGAACTCCAACTGCGGGATCGGCTGCAACTCCTGCTGGAGTTTGCCAACGAGCTCCCCGAATTGCCCGAACGCTACCGAGATCATCCCGACCTTTTCGAGCGTGTTGAAGAGTGTCAATCTCCGGTGTTTATCTTCATTGAAGTTGAGGACGACACGGTGCAGATGTACGCGACAGCTCCGCCTGAGGCCCCGACAACACGTGGGTTCGCGTCGATTCTTGCTCAGGGATTGTCTGGGCTCAGTACCGCAGAGGTGCTTGAACTCACGGATGACTATCCTCAGTCGCTCGGTCTAGCTCAGGCCGTCAGCCCTTTGCGACTAAGGGGAATGACGGGCATGCTTGCTCGCGCGAAACGACAGATTCGGTTGAAGTCGGCCGTCTAAAGCGTCGGCAGCGCACCCCCGCGATCGCTATCGGAAGATGCTGCCGCTGACAGCGGCGACGTGAGTTGCTCCGAGAGCCAACCACGAATAGCCCCGAGCCAGCGTTCGCTGTCGTAGTTCCACAGTCGCGTGTGCCCCGCAATCTCAAACTCCTCGTACGTCACGATGTCTGGGCGCAACTCCGCCAGCGCACGAGAAGGTTCGACAGGCACGTAGGCATCGCCTGAGCTATGAAGAAGCAGTATCGGACAATCGAGTTCCGCCGCCCGATCGATGAAATTCATTGACGCAAGATCCAACGGACGCTGGGTTCCAATCAGGAATGCCGACTGTTCACTCTCGAGCACGATCCGCGCCGCCAATTGAATCGGTGTGGGTATTCGATTGAGATCGCCGTGCAACTCTAGCGTTGGACCCCACGCGACGACGGGCGAATCCAACACCAGCCCCACAATCTGGTCACGGTGCTCGGTGCGCATCAGTGTCTGCAGAACGGTGGCGCCACCCATAGACCAACCCATTAAGACAATCCGTTCGGCGCCGTGAGTTCGCGCATAGTCAAGCGCCGCCTCAACATCTCGATACTCTGTGGATCCGAGTCCATATCGTTGATCCGCGGAATTCGGAGCCTCGGTGTCATTGCGATATGAGATCGCGAGGGAGGTGATTCCCGCGTCGTGAAACTCCTGAAGTGCACGAACAGTCTCGGGTTTCTGCACTCCCCTGCCATGAACGTGGATTGCCCAAGTCGTTGTCGGGCGGGCTGTAGGCACAAGCCATGCTGGAGCGGGTCCCAACTCGGTCTCAATGACAACATCCGAATAGGCAAGCCCGAGATCGCGCGGTGTGAGATAGAACCAACCACTCGTTCGCGCATTATCGCCTGCTTTCGGCACGCCCCGCGTGATTTGGATGAGTTCACGAGTGACCCAGCGATTACCGCTCGAGATAACGTTGCCAATTTGCGCGTGACCTGAGCCGTCCGCGAACCAAAGGCTGTAGCGTCCGGGCGCAAGACTCTGAACTCCTGACGATAAGACGATCGTCGATTCCCCGACGGCGAGGATGCGCAGATCGCTCGCGGCGCGGCCCGGAGGGGTGACGAGGCGCCGAGCTATCAGCACCGAGAGGGCCGCTGAGACGACGAGGCCGATCGTCGCCACAGCGGACACGACAAGCACAAGGACTCCGGCGAAGCGCGCTAGGGCGCGAAACGAATTATCCCGTTGCATTACTCTCCTTGATCTCGTAGCCGCAAACCTTCGGCGTGCCTCACTAGCGATCCTTCCCCTGAAGCCTAATCTTCAGTCGTGCCCGATTCGCCAGCTGGACCCACCCCACCCGCGGCATTCGCGTCAGCGGTTGAGTCGCTTCGCTCTGCAGTCTTGCGCTCTGAACTGGCTGTGACTGAGATTTCTGCGCCAACTCAGATCGCGCCATGGTCTTTCGCGCTCGCTGCGGATGTGACCCCTGCACGACACGGCGAAGATTCCGATCTCGGCACAGGCAGATTCGTTTTGCTGTATGACCCTGAAGCGCCCGAAGCCTGGAACGGTGTTTTCCGCATCATATGCTTTGCTCAAGCTCCCCTCGAACCCGAGATCGGTGTCGATCCATTCCTGAGCGAAGTCACGTGGTCCTGGCTCGTTGACGCTCTTGATGGGCGCGGCGCTACCTACGACCAAGTGTCTGGTACCGCGACTCGTATTCTTTCGACGGGATTCGGCGAACTCGAATCTCAGCCCGACGGCGCGCAGATAGAACTGCGTGCGTCGTGGAGCCCCCAAGACCACACGATGTCCGCGCATGTGGAAGGCTGGAGTGAACTAGTCTGCATGCTTGCTGGACTCCCTCCAGCGATTGAAGGAGTAACTCTATTGTCGGCCCGTAAAGTTGGACGTGAGTAGCGCTACAGACGGTGCAGCCCTCGAAGGCGAATCGCACTCGACCCCCGAACCCCATGAGCCCCTCATCGTTATCGAGGACAGCGAGGCATACGCCGCCGCGGTCGCTGCGATCTCCCGCGGTCACGGTCCGATCGGTATCGATGCCGAGCGTGCCAGCGGGTACCGCTATTCGCAACGCGCCTATCTGATCCAAATTTTTCGTCGTGGTGCCGGCACATTTCTCTTCGATCCCCCCGCCATTGGCAGTTTCACGGAACTCAACGATGTCATCGCCGGTGAAGAGTGGATACTGCACGCAGCCACCCAAGACCTCACGTGTCTGCGCGAAGTGGGGCTCAATCCCACACGCTTGTTCGACACCGAACTGGGAGCGCGACTCGCGGGCCTCCCCCGAGTCGGGCTTGGCACTGTTGTGGAACATTTGCTCGGTATTCACTTGGCGAAGGAGCACTCCTCCGCTGACTGGTCCACTCGACCTCTGCCCCAATCGTGGCTCGTT
>Ga0209344_10005102_pt1 | contig 11533 bp, 10 predicted proteins | sample Cruoilmetagenom6_FD_187293 | JGI IMG/M metagenome (GOLD analysis project Ga0209344, IMG submission 187293) | Oil polluted marine microbial communities from Coal Oil Point, Santa Barbara, California, USA - Santa Barbara Oil Seep Sample 6 (SPAdes)... | ecosystem: Environmental > Aquatic > Marine...
GCCTGTGCGATGCCATTGATCGAGCGTCTCAAGGTATTTCTCGAAAAAGTCGGTCCGGCCGGGAAGGAACAGCAGTGAGCCGCGACAAGTTCCTGCACGCGGCGACCAGTCAATCCGGCGTATCGGATGGCCATCGGGAGCCTGCCAGTACGATTCTTTCGCTTCGGCAGGAATGGCCCGCCGGTCAAACCTGGCACCTTTCCCGGTCTGGTTCATATTCATCTGGCTAATTCCGGCCCCAAGGGCGTGGTTACTATTTAGTAAGTCATGACCGGTAGAGCTTCCCCTAATTGAGGGAGCACCAGGAATGCAGGGCGGAATTTTCTCGTACGCATTGCTTGCGATATTAGCAACAGGACTGCTGGTCGCGGCTTACACCGACCTGCAGCGACGCCAGATTGACAACAGGCTGACTGGCGCCATCGCTCTGGCAGCGCCTGTCTTCTGGTACGCCGCCGGACTTTCATTTACTGAAATCGGATACCAGCTCGGCCTTGCATTGGCGGTGTTCATTGTCACCGCCATACTGTTTGCGCTCAGGCAGATGGGCGGAGGTGACGTCAAACTCCTCGCCGCACTGGCTCTCTGGATCGCACCACTCGCTTTCATCAAACTTCTGGTGATCATGGCGCTCATCGGCGGCGCAGCATCCGTGGGCGGCGCAGCATTCAACGTGCAGCGGCGTGAAGGCGAGAGTGCGCGTGACGTCATTGGCGCTGCCGGCTCTATTCTTTTTGTCGGGCTCTCGGGCTGGGTCATCTATGGCATCCTTGCCAGCCAACCTTTGTTATCGGCTGAACTGCTTGGCGTTATTTCACAATATATTCCGCAGCCCTGGATTGTAATTGCAGCCTTGCTGATCCTTGCGGGAATTATTTTTTTCGGCGTCCTGCATGTCGTCAAACGCCAGAAGGCACGCCTGCGTATCCCTTATGGTGTCGCGATTTCGATCGCGGGACTGTGGGTGCTCGCAAACACCTATCTTCCTGTCTTTCAACACAACGGTTCGATCGGATGAACCTGATTTTAACCAATTTGGCCGAAGTTCACCATCCGAACTCGGGGAACTTTCTAGGGGGCTTGCATAGCCATGGATAAGAAAAAGCTGGTGCTGCTTGTCGTTGCGCTGCTTGTAGCAGTCGGGACAGCCTTTGCGGCACGAACCCTTTTCATCGGTGCATCGACGCCTGAGGCAGAAGCTGCCCAGGACGTGCCCAAGGGACCGAAGGTGCTGGTCGCCCAGCGCGCACTTCCCACCGGTACGATCATCACCGCCGATTCCATTGCATACCAGGATTGGCCAGAAGAGATGGTCAAGGATGCCTATTTCATCGACGGTGAAGCCGACATGACCAGGCTGCTTGGCACGGTAGTCCGCTTCCAGGTCACGGCTGGCCAGCCAGTCACCCAAGGTGCACTTGTCGCACCTGGCGACCGTGGCTTCCTTGCCGCCGCACTTGGCCCTGGCATGCGCGCCGTTACCATTCCGGTTTCTGCAAAGACCGGTGTAGGTGGCTTCGTATTCCCGGGTGACCGCGTTGACCTCGTCCTGACCCAGGCGGTCAAGGGCAAGGAAGGCCTCCCGCTCAAGGCTTCGGAAACGATTCTGCGCAACCTGCGCGTACTCGCCACCGACCAGTCGACAGAAACTGAAACGGTAGATGGCAAGACTGTCGTGCGCGCTTTCCGCACGGTCACCATCGAAGTGACACCGCGCATCGCCGAAAAGGTCGCCGTTGCGCAGACTATCGGCACGCTCAGCCTTTCACTCCGTTCACTCGCCGACAACCAGGCCCAGCTTGAGCGCGTGATTGCCAGTGGCCAGCTCAAGGTTCCCGATGGTGCCAGCAAGGAAGAGGAAGAAATTCTCATCCAGCAGGCCATGAATCGTCCGGTCGACGGCTCGACTACATATGTCACCGGCGGCGACGTCTCGCGCTTCCAGCGCAAGAGCAAGCCGGCAACTGCAGAGGAAATGGCCGCGAAGGTTGTTACCGCTGCTGTGAACACAATGGCGAACCGCGCAGGCCTGCCCCGCGTAGGCTCGGCCGCGGCACGTACCGGCCCGGTCGTTCGTGTGACTCGCGGCAAGGAAACTTCGAACGTCCAAGTGGGAGCCAACTAAGATGGTTATCCGCAACACCAGGACCTTCACCACCAAGTATCGCAACGCCACTGGGGGCAGAGCAATGAAAACCCGTCTGATCAAAACAGTGCTTACAGCGGCCTGCATGGCAGCCCCGCTGGCACTGCTGTCAACGGCTCCGGCCACCGCGCAGTCAGTCGTTCGACCCGCACAGGATATCTCGTTGTCAATTGGCAACGGCCAGCTGATCAATGTGCCGGGCCGCATGGCAGACGTCTTTGTCGCGAATGACGCGGTCGCAGACGTTCAGATCAAGTCGACCAACCAGTTCTATGTGTTCGGCAAGGGTGGCGGCACGACCACCGTCTATGCCAGCAACGCGAACGGAGACATCATCTGGTCTGGCAACATCAGGGTCGGCTCAAATCTCGACAGTGTCGATTCGATGCTGAACCTTGCGATGCCGGAAGCAAAGATCGGCGTTTCGACGATGGGGTCGAATACGGTCCTGCTCACTGGTACAGTCAAATCGCCCGAAGATGCCGCCGAGGCAGAACGCCTTGTCCAGGCATTCGTTGGCGAGGAATCGAATGTTATAAGCCGCCTGACGATGGCAACTCCGCTACAGGTAAATCTGCGGGTCCGGTTTGCCGAAGTCAGCCGCACGCTGGTTCGCGAAATCGGGACGAACATCCTGACCCGCGACACGACCGGTGGATTTACATTCGGACTTTCGCGCGGGCGTTCTCCAGGCGCAATCGGTCCGCTCGACACCAGTCTATTCCCGAGCCTTGATGCATCCTCTATCTACGGCCTGCCGCAGGGCACCATCGCACTGCCGTTCAATCCGCAGACCGGGCAATTCATCGTTGGCGGAACCCAGTATGACTTCCTGCCTAACAACGGCAATACGGCGATCAACCTTGCCGGCAAACTGGCAGGCATTGATCTCTCGTCTGCCCTGGATCTTGGAGAACGTGTCGGCCTTGTGACGACGCTTTCACAACCGAACCTGACCGCGCTTTCGGGTGAGACCGCTGAATTTCTTGCAGGCGGCGAATTCCCGATCCCGATCAGCCAGGGTCTTGGTGCCACGGCAATCGAGTATCGCAAATACGGCGTCAGCCTCAGCTACACACCGACCGTGCTGTCCAATGGCCGCATTTCGATCCGGGTTCGTCCCGAAGTATCCGAGCTTTCGAGCCAGGGCGCTGTTACGCTGAACGGATTCCAGATCCCGGCACTGACGATCCGCCGCGCCGAAACCACTGTCGAGCTTGGTTCGGGCCAGAGCTTCATGATTGCCGGCCTGATGAGCAACAGTTCGCATAACAATATCGACAAGACTCCCGGTGCCGGAGATTTGCCGATCCTTGGTTCACTGTTCCGTTCAACCAGTTACCGCAAGGGTGAATCCGAACTGGTTATCGTGGTGACACCATATCTGGTGAACCCGGTCAGCGACAACGAGATCAAGCTGCCGACAGACGGCTTCCACGCTCCAAACGAACTGCAACGCATCCTTGGCAACAAAGAAAGCGCGGGCGGCCCCACCAAAGAACGCCCCGGCGCGACCACATCGACACGCGATGCCACAACGGCACCGACGATCGGAATGGTGGAGCCGGAACAAGCAACGAAGAAAAAGAAGAGCAAGAAGCGTGACCGTCGTGCCTCGGCCGACGTCGCGGCACCCGGCTTCAGCCTGAAATGAGTGAGGTGACGATCATGAAGAATTCGATTTTCCCATCGGCGCCAAAGGCTGCTGGTACGGCCCTCGCCCTTTCCATCGGGCTTGTGCTTTCCGGTTGCGGCGGCATGCCGACCAATCGTTCGCTCTACAGCTTGAACCAGCCCGTCGTCGAACGCGTGAACTACACGCTTGACGTCGCCACCGGATCGGGCGGCCTGTCCATCCCGGAACAGCGTCGGCTTGCCGGATGGTTCGAAGCGATGGACCTTAAGTATGGCGATCGCATTTCGATTGACGATCCGTTGAGCAGCAATTCCACGACTGCTGCCGTCGAAGCCCTGGCCGCGCGCTATGGCATACTGATCACCGAAGATGCGCCGACGACCGCCGGCTATGTCGATGCTGGTACTGCACGCGTCATCATTACACGTTCCGAAGCGAGCGTTCCGGGCTGCCCGAACTGGTCTGCCAGTTCTGACGTCAATCTCGCGAACGCAACCAGCACCAACTATGGCTGCGCCACGAACAGCAACATGGCTGCAATGGTCGCCGATCCCGAACACCTTATCAAAGGTGCCGACGGCGGCAGCACCACAGTCATCATGAGCTCAACCAAAGCGATCTCAAGCTACCGCGAGAAAGAGCCTAGCGGCACTGGCGGCCTGGCAGAAACCGGTTCGAAAGGGGACTAAGTCATGAACGCACCTTGGAAACCAGGATCGCAAGGCGATCGCGACATGTTCGCAGCGTACCTGTGCGACGAAGCCTCGCTCGACGTGCTTCGCCCCGTCGTCATCGAAATGGGCTGGCAGCCGGAGAAGTGCAACAAGGGTGGTTTGCGTAACGCCGTCCAGTCGCTCTCCATCTCGGCCAGTCCGAATGTCCTGATGGTCGACCTTTCGGAAAGCGGCGACCCGCTTAACGACATCAATGCCCTCGCCGAAGTCTGCGAGCCCGGCACAATTGTTATTGCAGTGGGCCAGGTGAACGACGTCCGCCTTTACCGCGATCTTATCGCCAGCGGCATTCACGATTACCTGCTCAAGCCGCTCTCGCCCGCACAGATCCGGGATTCGCTGTCACAGGCACAAACGGTCTTCGCTCAGCCCAAGCAGCAGGAAGGCACAGTCGCCAAGCAGCACATTTCAACCGCTGTTATCGGCACCCGCGGGGGTGTGGGCGCTTCAACCCTTGCAACTTCGCTGGGCTATCTGTTCAGCGTCGACGACAAGCTGCCGACGGCGTTGCTCGACCTCGACATACATTTCGGCACAGGCGCGCTGTCGCTCGATCTTGAGCCAGGACGCGGCCTTACCGATGCAATCGAGAACCCTAGCCGGATCGACGGACTGTTCATCGAACGCGCCATGATCCGGGCGAACGACAACCTTGCGCTTCTTTCAGCAGAGGCACCGATCAATTCACCGCTGATGACCGATGGCGCGGCATTCATGCAGTTGGAAGAAGAATTCCGGCAGGCATTCGAAATGACCGTCATCGACATGCCGCGAAACATGCTGATTAACTTCCCTCAGCTTCTTGCCGACGTCAATGTTGTCGTATTGGTGACCGAGTTCACCCTTGCTTCAGCACGCGATACGATCAGGATGCTGTCGTGGCTCAAGGCAAACGCCGGGCATGCCGAAGTGATCGTTGTCACCAACAAGGTTCAGGCCAGCGTGGCTGAAATCAACAAGTCCGATTTCGAGGCTTCGATCGAGACTTCGATCAACCTTGCGATCCCGTATGACATCAAGGCAGCCAGCAACGCCGCCAAGCTCGGCCAGACATTCGTCGAAGCCAACCGGACATCGAAGGCCGGCTTAGCGATCCGCGAGCTGGGTGCAATGATCCACGGCAGCGGCAATGGCGAGGGCGGGGAAAACGGCGCGAAAGCGAAGAAATCTCTGCTCGGCAAGTTCGATCTCAAGGCAATGTTGCCCAAGAAGGAAAAGGCTGCAGCGTTTGAGCAGCCAGTGGAAGTCTCGGAAGACGTCGAGTGATCGCGTTTACGCGCAGCTACGAACGATTTCTCCGGAACTGATTAGGAAAGGCGCTGAACGCCGATGAGCATTGTCCAACTCCTGCTCGTAGCTGCCGGAATGATGGCGGTCATGGTCCTCGGCTGGATGGCATTTGCCGGTCCATCGCCGGCCAAGGAAAGTGCCCGCCGCCTGCAGGCCGTGCGCTTTCGCCATTCCGACAGCACGAAGGACAAGGTCGAAGCGCAAATGCGCAAAGCCGTCGCGGCCCGCAAGCCCAATGTCCATCAAATCGCAGGCTCGGATTCGCGTGTCCAGGCGCTGATGTTGCGCCTTCACCGGACAGGCAAACCCTGGACGGTGACGCACTATCTTTATGCCACCCTGGGTCTGATCCTGGCGGTTATCATCGTGGTATACCTCAAGACCGGCGCGGCCATGCTGTCCCTGGGTACAGGTTTCGTAATTGGCGCCGGATTGCCGCACTTTATTGTCGGCTTTTTCATCAAGCGTCGCGGCAATGGATTTACGGTGAAGTTCCCTGACGCGATCGAGTTGCTTGTCCGTGGTTTGCGTTCGGGCCTGCCCGTCGCAGAAACTCTGGGTGTCGTGGCAGCGGAAGTTCCAGGACCAGTCGGCGAAGAATTCAAACTGATCACTGAACGAATCAAGATCGGACGCACGATGGAAGACGCCCTTCAGGAAACGGCCGATAACCTCGATATGGCTGAATTCAACTTCTTTTGCATCACTCTGGCTATTCAGCGCGAAACCGGTGGTAACCTGGCGGAGACGCTGGCCAACCTTGCAGACGTGCTGCGCAAGCGTTCGCAGATGAAGCTGAAGATCAAGGCAATGAGCTCGGAGTCCAAGGCTTCCGCATATATCGTCGGTTCGCTGCCATTTATCGTCTTCGGCATGATCTACTGGATCAACCCGGAATACCTCGGCGGATTTTTCATTGACGAGCGCCTGATCGTAACTGGTCTGGGCGGACTCGTGTGGATGAGCATCGGGGCCTTTATTATGGCCAAGATGGTCAGCTTTGAAATCTGATCCAGGGAGGCATAGAGAACCATGAACCAACTCCCCGGACCGACGCTTCTCGGCTTCGACATTATCCTTGTCGCCACGATTCTCGTGGGGATGGCTTCTGCTGCGGTTGTGATCGCAATTTACGCAGCGGTCACCGTGCGCGATCCCATGGTCAAGCGCGTGAAATCGCTCAACGCCCGGCGCGAAGAATTGAAAGCCGGTATCTCCGTTTCGTCAAAGAAGCGCCGCAGTATCGTTCGCAGGAACGAGACGACCGACAAGATGAAAGAGACACTGTCGACACTCAAGGTGTTGCAGGACAGCCAGATCGCAATCATCCAGCAAAAGCTGGCCCAGGCCGGCATTCGAAGCAAGGAATGGGCTGTCGCAGTTATTTTCGCGCGCATGGTCCTTCCGGTCGTGCTGGGCTCGATTGCTGCGTTGCTTGTCTATGTCTTCGACTACTTCCCCGAATGGGGCAGCATGAAGAAATTCGGCCTGTTCGCCGCTGCTGTCGGCCTTGGCTACAAAGGCCCGGAGATCTTTCTCAAGAACAAGATTACCAAGCGGACCGACGCTATTCGCAAAGGTCTTCCTGACGCGCTCGACCTGCTCGTCATCTGCGCCGAGGCAGGCCTGACAGTTGACGCATCGTTCGAACGTGTCGCCAAGGAACTGGGCCGTGCCTATCCCGAGCTGGGTGACGAATTCTCGCTTACCTCGATCGAGCTGTCATTCCTCACCGAGCGCAGACAGGCCTTCGAAAACCTTGCCTATCGAGTTTTCCTCGATTCGGTTCAGGGTGTTGTTACAACGATGATCCAGACCGAACGTTACGGTACACCTCTGGCATCAGCGTTGCGCGTGCTTTCAGCAGAATTCCGTAACGAGCGCATGATGCGCGCCGAAGAAAAGGCAGCACGCCTGCCGGCCATCATGACAGTGCCGTTGATCCTGTTCATCCTGCCTGTCCTGTTTGTAGTTATCCTTGGACCGGCGGCTTGTTCGATCGCCGATGCCTTCGCCGGTGACGGTCCGGGCGGCTAGGGCAGAAATACGCAACTTCAGCGAAGGGACGCCTCCCGTGGCAGCATGTGCTGCGGGGGGCTTCTTTTTTACGGCCTTCCGCTGCACCGCTGTCAGCGCGATAGATAACGGCCAGCCACCGCGTCCAGCTTTGTGAGGATATCCTGATCGAAAGCACCAGGATCAGTCACGATCGCAAGGTCAAGAGCGGTGTCAATCGGGCTTTGCTCACGCTCATCGGGTAGCCCTGCGGCCATCGCACGGACAGCATCGCGCGCCAGGATGGCATTCTCGGCCATTACCGCCAGCACTTCCGATACCTCGACGCCCGATTGCGCCTCACGCCAGCAGTCCCAGTCGGTCACCATGCCCAGCAGCGCGTAAGGCAGCTCCGCTTCCCGGGCCAGCCGCGCTTCTGGCATCGCGGTCATGCCAATCACATCAGCGTTCCATTGCCGATAAAGCCTGCTTTCGGCCCTGGTCGAAAACTGTGGTCCCTCTATTGCGACATAGCAGCCGCCCTCGTGCACCACCGCGCCCGCTTCCTGTGCGGCAGAAGCAACTAGCGCCGACATGCGCGGACAAGTCGGATCGGCAAGACTGACATGACCGACGAACCCGGATCCAAAGAAACTGCTGCAACGCGAGGTAGTCCGGTCGATCAGCTGGTCGACCGCAATGAACGAGCCAGGCGCAATGTCTTCACGCAACGAACCGACAGCCGAAACGGCAAGTATATCAGTCACGCCGCACCGCTTGAGGGCATCGATATTCGCGCGGTAGTTTACTTCATTGGGCGGTATCGGGTGTCCGGCTCCATGCCGCGCCAGGAACGTGAAACGGACTCCAGCCAGTCGCCCTGTCCGCACCATGCCGGACGGCTCCCCAAAGGGGCTTGCGACTTCTATCTCCTGCTCGTCGTCCAGGTCGATTCCAGCTGACAGGCCGGAGCCGCCGATGACGCCGATATGCCAGGGTTCGGGGTCTTCAACGTCCATCGCGTACCTCAGCGAACAAGGATTCCAGCCATTATGATATCTACCGTGTGTTCACGATAGCGGTCGCGCAGTTCTTCGGTCAGAGTGTCCTGGTCGAAGCAGTGCTTCAACACCGGCCGCGCTGAAAAAAACCGGTCCACTGCGCCTGTGACCGTGAAATAGAACAGCTGGGGATCGATCGGACGGAATACGCCGTCACCCACACCTTCGCCTATCATCTGCTCATATGCCCGGTACAGCGGCGAGAGATATTGGTCTGCAATGCGCCGCGCCTCGATTTCATCGCTTTCACGCATCAGCCGCATCGTCAGCCGGTTGAGGTATGGCACTGCATAGAAGGTATCGATCGCCCTCGAGATATGCCGGCGCAATTTTGTCTCCGGATCCCAACCGTCCCTGGCTACAAGAGCATCGACACTGGTGACGATCGCCTGCCAGTCGCGGTCCAGCAAGGCCGTGAGCAGTCCGGCCTTGTTACCGAAGTGGTATTTGACGAGCGCGGAGTTGAGCCCGGATCGCAAGCTCAGCTCCGAAAGCGAAACATCCGCGATATCGCCTTCGCGCATGATCGTGCTCGTAGTGTCGAGCAGTTTCTCGCGGGCGCACGGTGGCGCTGAGATTTCGGCAATGGTCACCTTTCGCTGTCCAGTTCCCGACTACTTGGGCGGCATCCGGATTGCGCCGTCCAACCGCACATCCTCGCCATTGATATATTGGTTTTCGATCATCGAGAGCGCCAGCAAGGCATATTCCGACGGGCGGCCCAACCGCTTGGGAAACGGCACCGATGCAGTGAGCACTTCGCGCTTCTTTTCCTGCATCCCCATCATCAGGGGCGTCTCGAAAATACCGGGCAGGATCGTATTGACGCGAATCCCTTCACTCATCAGGTCCCGCGCGATCGGCAATGTCATCCCGACCACCCCTCCTTTCGATGCGGAGTAAGCAGCCTGACCGATCTGGCCATCTTCTGCCGCAACAGATGCAGTGTTTATGATGACTCCGCGCTCGCCACTGTCGAGCGGATCGGCCGTTATCATTCCCGCAGCAGACTTGGCGATGCAGCGAAACGTGCCGACAAGATTGACCTGGATAACGAAATTGAATGCATCGAGCGGGAAATGACTGATTTCCCCGGTTTCGCGGTCGCGCCTGACCGTCTTGTGTCCTTTGCCGAGGCCCGCGCAATTGACCAGGATACGTTCCTGTCCGTGTGCTTCGCGCGCCTTGGCAAAGCCGGCATCCACACTCTCGTCCTCGGTGACGTTGACCCGGCAGAACGTTCCGCCGATCTCTTTGGCGATCTGTTCGCCCTTCTCTTCCTGCAAGTCGAAAATTGCGACTTTCACGCCCTTTTCCGCCAGCGCACGAGCGGTTGCCTCGCCAAGCCCGGAGGCGCCGCCGGTCACTACGGCAGAAACTTTATTATCCAGATTCATCTGGTTGTCCCTTCATTGATTTCTACCGTAAGTCGGGAGCCCGGAATCGGAAACGGCCCTTGATGGATCGCGGCGTTTAAGCACCCGGTTAAACCGCGCTTCATGGCGGGTCAATTGGATTGAGGAAAGCTTGCCCAAGCCCACAACCGCCTGATGGACCAAGTCCTGCGCAATCGGTATGAACGGTCCGGCATTGCGCAGGGCAAAAAAGTTGAGAAACTCGATTGAAGACAAACCACACGCCGGTCTAGAGGAGCTGGGTTGCTCCGATGGGCAGTGCAAAAAACCGGCGATGCTGATGGGCAAGATCCGCAGTGCCGGTTTTTCAATATGTGACAGGGGGAGTGCTTTGTTCAAAGCTGAGAGAGGTCGTGCGTCTGGCGGGCAGCAGCGGTTCGCCATGCTCATGGCAACAGCGGTGGGCTATGCCGTGACGTCCGTTCCGGCCGCTTCGCAAGATAGCGGCAAGGCCATTGCAGACACCTCGATCATTGTCACCGGGTCAAGGCTGGACCTGCCCGAATTGCTTGAAACAGAAGCACTGGTCACGCTGCAAGCCGACTATGTCGGTGAACGCAATCATTCGCATTTCTCGGATGCCCTCAACGAAATTCCCGGATTTCGCGGGTCGCTCACTCCGGACGGCACCCAATCAAGCTATGGTCAGGGCGTCAATTTCATCAATGCATACGGACTTGGTTCGCAGCGCACTCTGACGCTGGTCGATGGCAAGCGAGTTGTATCGTCGAATGGTCCGACACTCTTTTCGACCGCTTCGCCTGGTTCGCAAATCGATCTCAATGCGATCCCGTCGATACTTGTCGACCATGTCGATCGTCTCGCGATCGGCGGCGCACCTGTTTATGGCAGCGACGCCATCGCCGGGACAGTCAATGTGGTCCTCAAGCGCAGGATGAACGGGTTTACGACGCGCCTGTTGTCAGGCGTGACCGAGCAAGGCGACAATTTTCGCTGGAAGATTGCAGCTGCAGGCGGCTTTGATTTTGCAGAGGGACGCGGCAATCTTACAGCCGCAGTGAGCCACGATCGCGCCGGCGGGGTCCGTGCTGTCGAACGCAGTTTCTATCGTGACAACCTGGCTGCCGCACCCAATCCGTGCATCGTTTTTCAACCCGGGCTGTGTTCGCCTTTTGGCAGCGTCGCCCTGCTTGGCCCGCCCGGACGCACGCCTGCCGGCGACGGCCGGGTCAATCCTGACATCGGCTTCAACGACAGTCTGAATGACGGCAATCCCGGCGCTGTCCTCGTCCGCA
>Ga0209344_10005103_pt1 | contig 11533 bp, 10 predicted proteins | sample Cruoilmetagenom6_FD_187293 | JGI IMG/M metagenome (GOLD analysis project Ga0209344, IMG submission 187293) | Oil polluted marine microbial communities from Coal Oil Point, Santa Barbara, California, USA - Santa Barbara Oil Seep Sample 6 (SPAdes)... | ecosystem: Environmental > Aquatic > Marine...
GTTTATTGGGGTCGATTTGGTCACGGATAGTACCAGTCGCAACCCTGCAACAAAAATCGCTGAATATGTTAAAAACCGCATGCGTGAAAACCGTATTTTAATGGGCACCGAAGGGCCTGCAGATAATATCTTGAAAATTCGTCCGCCCTTGACCATTGAAAAAGATGATGTAGCGATGATCTTGACCGTATTGGATCAAGTTTTGGCAGAGGTAGAAAATCTAACATGAAAACTCTTGAAATACTTGACCGACTGATTGCTTTTGACACGGTCAGCCATCGTTCAAATTTGGATCTAATCGACTATGTTAGCGAATTGTTAAATGATGCAGGTGCTGAAATAACTCTTATTATGAATAAAGAAGGCACCAAAGCCAACCTATACGCTACTATCGGTCCCAAAGATCATGCGGGGGTACTATTATCAGGTCACACTGATGTGGTCCCTGTTGAGGGACAGAATTGGACTGTACCACCATTTGCATTGACCCAAAAAGATGGACGGGTTTACGGGCGTGGGACAGCGGATATGAAAGGTTTTTTAGCTTCAGCCCTGTCATGTGCATTAATTGCATCTAACAAGCCCTTGAAAACACCATTACATTTGGCATTATCGCACGATGAAGAGATTGGTTGCATCGGTGTACGCAGCCTGATTGATATGCTAAAAGATGCCCCATTTCGCCCACTATTTTGTATTGTAGGTGAGCCTACGGGCATGGCCGTTGCAACGGGTCATAAGGGTAAAATGGCATTGCATGCGGAATGCATCGGTAAAGAAGCGCATTCGGCCCTTGCCCCAACAGGCTTGAACGCTATCCATCTGGCAGCTGATTTTGTTACTGAACTGCGTAGCATTCAGGTTGAAATTACCAAAAACGGTGCAAAAGACGCAGATTATGACGTACCATACACAACAGTACATGTGGGCAAGATCAATGGTGGTTTGGTTGTCAATATCGTGCCTAACTTATGTACTTTAGACTTTGAAATCCGGAACATTGCACAAGATGATCCCGCATTGATTCTGACACAAATGCGAAACGCCGCTGATAAAATCACCAAAATGGCCCGTGCACATGCCCCGGAGGCGGCGATCAACATCAACACCGCTTTCACTTACCCCGGGCTAAACACCCCCACGAACGCAGATGTTGTGGGTTTCGTAAAATCCCTGACCGGGGCCAACGGCACTATCAAAGTGGCCTTTGGTACCGAAGGTGGATTATTCGATCAAGAACTCGACATTCCCACCGTTATCTGCGGCCCGGGATCTATGACGCAAGGGCACAAACCCGACGAATATGTCAGCCTTGATCAATTGAACAAATGTGATGCCGCCTTGTCTGTTCTGATAGATCGTCTGGTCGCGGGATTATAGTCATTACGCGGCACGAAGTGGTGTGACCTGATCGGCAAATTGCACATCAGGCCTTGTAACGCCCGACCTTTGGCCCTGTTGACATGCCGATGATAAAATCAGTTGATATTTTTGTCCGCGCATGCCCTTCAAACGCCTGTAAAATTCGTGATTTATAAGCGGCCTCTATAGTGGCAAGTCCGATGTTGATCGGTGTGTGATCACCCAGCAGCCGCAAATACGCTAGCTTTTGTCCGTCGGGGGCCATATCGGTGCGGGTACGCGCATTTATCAGGCTATACCCCATCCCGTTCGCCACCAATGAACGCAGAACAGATGTATCAGATGTGCGATCCGATACTATTGGGCGCAAGCCTGTATTATAGAACATCGCCAGAAAATAATCGCGGCTCATGGGAAGATCGAGCAAAATAAAATTATCATTCTGTAGCTCTTCCAGATGTACCGCGCCCTTACCCGCCAATCTATGCTTCGCACTGACCATTACATAGGTCGATAATTCTGCTAGTGGCTCAAACCCAACATCTTTGGGGATTTCCAAATCATATGTTATTGCCACATCAATTTCAGCGCGGCGCAGCTTGTGCAATAAATCCGAATGATGCGCTTCACATAAAGTAACACTGGCGTCGGGATATTCAGCGGTAAAACTACGCCGTAAAGCGGCACTGATCAATGGCGCAAGGGTGACAAAGCAACCCACATTGATCGGGCCGCGTGCCTTATCAGAAATTTCCCCCGCTAAATCGTGCAAGGATGCGGCACTATCCAGAATATGTTTGGCCTTATTGTAAATCCGCTGCCCGCCCGGCGTCAGGGATAGGCCCTTGGCGTGTTTGCGCACGAACAGTTGTACACCGAATTCAGCTTCCAACTGGCTGATCGCGGCGGAAATAGATGGTGAGGATACGTTGATCCGCGCAGCGGCTTCCGCAATGCTGCCCGCATCGCCCACGGCGACTAAGTATTCAAGCTGGCGAAAGGTATATCTTAACGGCATTCACAATGCTTTGCGCTGATTGAGCATATGGTCAAGAGTGGTGTTTAGCTGCGTGTGCCAACCATGTTTGCAAATCCCGCACTGTGCCTTCGTAATCGTCCCCCGCCAATGGGCCACCTGTTGCGTATTTTGATGACAGTGCCGCTTGCATCAATTCCAGTTTTTCACGATCTTCGCGGTTTACCTCGTTCCATAGTGCAATACGCTCATTCAGTACGGTTTCATCTAAATCATCACCATATGCGGACATTGTCCATCGCACCAAAATCTGATCAGCAGCCAGTGGAAATATCGACAAAGATACCAATAGGCTGGCAGCAATGCTACATACCTGTGTCGGAAAGGCCGCAAATAGCGTGGATCGTCTGCGTTCTTCATCACTTAAAGCCAAAGCTCCATGACCTCGTGGGGCTGCTTGATCAGGGTAATTGGCAAAATAACTGGTAAACCCATCATTCGATGGGCCTTTGCGTGACAGGCCCGTCGGGGTATAGCCGTGTAGGGTTTCAGGGTGTACCACCGACAGGTGATAACCTTCCATGAAGTTCTCAACGAGGCTTTTCCAGTTGGTATGCCAAACCTCTGAAGCGGAATGCACCAAGCGGTATTGGTTCGGTTCATAGGGTGAAATAAGCGTGTTCAAATCTTCCAGCATTTCAGACAATGGTAAAGGTTTGTCATTTAGTGACGCATAAATAAATCCGTTCCAAACCTCACATGCGATCTGCGGAAGCCCGCATTTTGTTGCGTCAAATTCTGCATTCTTCATCCGTGCGGCCCGTAATAAATCCCCATCCAAGCCATAAGTCCAAGCATGATAAGTACATACAAACCGCTTTGAATTGCCGGAACCCAAAGCTACAGGCATGCCGCGATGTCGGCAAACGTTGGATAACACCTGAATTGTGTCAATAGTTTCGCGCACAATGATAATCGGTTCACCCAGCAGTGTTAGCGTATAGTAATCCCCTATATTAGGGATTTCATCCGCACGGCCCAAACAATGCCAACCATCCCGCAGGACAGTTTTCTTTTCCCATTCAAAGAACTCTTGTGATGTATAATAATGACCGGGCAAGCCAAAAGGGGCATCTTTTGGCAAAGCGGCCAAGGTTTGCAACTGGTCTTTCATATCTTCGATTACATTTATCATTATTCATCTCCCGGAACGCCATAAGACGGTGCTTCGCGCGGATCTATCGCACGTTGTACGTATGCATCTAGTTGTGGTTTATAAATTTCCCATGCGGTTGTAATCGCCTCTATCGGGCAATCATCAGTCCAATCACAGCGCAGGTCCGCCACGGGCCAGTTCACGGTATCACAAATTTGTAAGCCGGCTGAATGGATTGGTCCCGCTTCACCCCCTGCCGCCAGCCCAGCCCGCATAGCTGCAATCAGACGGTCACCAATATGACCCTTGGCGGTTTCAAACCCAGCTATAATAGCAGCAGGTACACCTTCATTTGCCAACAGATTACCGCCAGATGCAACATTGTCACCTTCGGCCTGTGTCCAGATACCAAGCGAATGCGGGCCTGAATGTATCGCAGTGTTTCCAGCTTTATCCACCGCCAACACTTGGCGATATTCGATAAATCGCCCTTGATCACGCACCCCAGCAATTGCCTGTTTCGCGTTCATTCCACCCTGCATTAAATCAAGCGCAAACGGTCCAAGGGTAGGGTCGGTAATATTTTGACTGGCAACAGCCCCCACACTTGCGCGGGTGTAAGAGCACCGCGCGGCAACAGCGGGTGAAGATGATGCAATTGCCACCCCGAACATACCGGTTTTTTTGCACCGCGCCACCAATGAGAACGTCATGGTTTATAATCGTCCGGGATCACAGCGGTGCCGTCAATTTCAACCAACCAATCTGGCCGTGCTAAAGCTTGCACCACAAGCCCTGTGGAAACAGGGTAGACCCCCTTGATATACTCACCCATCGTGCGATAAACCGCCTCGCGATGGCGCACATCGGTAATATAAACCACAACTTTAACCAGATGTTCCATTGTACCGCCCGCCTCTTCGATCAGCTGTCGGATGTTTTGCATCACTTTATGGGTCTGTTCGACTGGGTCATGACTGTCGATATTTACGGCGTCATCCAGATTTTGTGGGCATTGGCCACGTAAATAAACGGTTTTACCACCCGATGTGACAACAGCCTGACACAAATCGTTATCCAAGTTTTGTTCAGGGTATGTATCGCCGGTATTGAACCTGCGGATGCGGGTATGTTCCATATGTTTTCCTTTATGTGTCCAGCACGAAATAGTCCTTGCATTGCCAGATAAATTCGTTTGCAGCCTTTGACAGCTTGACCCCCTTACGGGTCGCCAATACCAGTTTGGAAGGCGCTGTATCGGTGATTAAAGGGCGCACTACAATCGCGTTCCCGTCATAAGAAATATCAGCTGCCGGTTTGATCGCGATCAAACTAAAACCTAAGCCCTGCCCCACCATGCCGCGCACCATTTCCAAAGATACGGATGTAAAAGCCACATTAGGTTCCACATCGGCCTGTTCAAAAATACTTAGGAAATAATCACGACTAGGTGGTGTGTTCAGCAATACCATTGCATGATCCGCCAAATCTTCGGGTGTTAGACTGTCATGCTTTGCCAAAACATGGTTCTTGGGCAATAAAACAAAGGGTTTTTGCTCGGTTAATGGCAAAATATCCAATGCATCCGACAGGCCCAGATCATACAGCAGTGCCACTTCCGTTTGGCCCGACATCAGGCTTTCTTGCACACGGCGCTGGTCACCTTCAAACAGGTTGAATTTCAACTTGCTGCCACTGCGCACCATACGCCCGATCAGTTCCGGCATAAAAAACGGGCCAAAAACATCGAAACAACCGACGTTAAGATTTTGTCCTGATGCAATTTTACCGTCTTCAATGGAAGTGAATCCGTCAATACGCCATGCAGCACCATAAGCGCGCTTTGAATAAATCAGTGGTGATCCGCGATCCGCTTCAAAGATGCCATGCACTTCACCCATGAAAATATAATGTGTACCGACCTGTTCACTGGATTGTACCTTGCAATCAAAGGCGACAAGCGGGTCTATAACACGCGGGGCACCTGTTGACATGGCAAACCAGTCGGCGCAGTCGAACTTGTCGCTCACCTGATCTTTAAAACGCCCCGCGAACGTATCCGAGATATAGGATTGATCGTCACGTAGAATATTCACACAAAACACACCATTATCAATAATTGCCTGTGCCGTTGTGCTTTGATGATGCACACAAACCAGTAATGTCGGCTTCGGTGTATCGGCGGAAACCGATGACATTGCAGATACCGTCACCCCCATGCGCCCTGCCGCCCCGTCCGTGGTCACCACATTTACGGTGCAGGCCGCATGGCTCATTCCGCTTAGGAACTTTGCACGTAGATCACTGGATGCGATATTATTCATTATTATGCCTTTGCTGCTTCAATCCTTGCACTGATATACCGCGCAAAATCATAGTTTGGCCGTTCCAAATGCGACAGATGGCCGGGTTTGGCCAATGTTGAACATAGGCCACGATAGACTTTTTCAGTACAACCCTTATCTTCGACATTAACTTCATCCAACAACTCTTTGAGTTTAGTGAAATTATCTTGCGCATCATCGTCATCGGCATAATCATCTGACATGCCGCCGCCAAAGCCGATACGCACTTTTCCCACACCTTCAGGATGCAAGGTAAGATACCAGAAATACCCCGGTGTAAGGGTAATCAGAAGACTTGGATAAATTGCCAAAAGAAATGTGGTGCGACGCATCTCGCCTGACAGACGGGTATTGTTTTTATGTGCCATTGCAATACGAAGCTTATCGTCTTTTAGAATTGTATGATAATTGAACGTGGGCAATCCGGGTGGGCAAACCATTTCCTCTAGCTTGGACAACCCACCTATTGTACCGGCATGACAGACCGGCAAATGATAACTTTCCATAAAATTTTCTGCCAGAACTTTCCAGTTCGTATCCCATAAATGGGTTTCATAGAAGGTCTCGGTGTAATTAGTCATGTCGTAACCGCTTACAAGGTTTTCCACCTGTGCCAATTGTGTGGCAACAGACGGTGCATCCATATTCAGGCTGACAAATATCCAACCCAACCATTCTTCACAACGCACTTGCGGCAGCTTGTAGCTGTCTTTGCAAAACCCGTCGTTCAATGTCATCGCAGGGGCACCGCGTAAGCTACCATCTAGATTATAGGTCCAGGCATGATATGGGCAAACAATCGAACGTTTGTTACCCCGTCCTTCCAACAGTGTAGACATACGGTGCAAGCAAACATTGGACATCGCACGCAATGTGCCGTCGCGGTCACGGATCACCGCAATCGGCTGACCTGCCAATTCTTGTGTGACGTAATCCCCGGGATTGGCCAGAGCACTGGCGCGACCCACGCAAAACCAATCTTTACTGAAAATATCCGATAGCTCATGCTTCAAAAAGTCCTCGGATGTATAAACTTCCGATGGCATCGCACGTGCCTGCTCAAATGGCAGGCTGACGTTTTCGCGTAATTTGTCTGTAGCGTTCATAATCCTATCCTATTCAGCTGCTATTTTGTCAGGGTTTGCGTACCACTGTGCAATCGTGCTGTCACCGTCACGCGGTGCAATCCCTGCCATTACATTATCAGAAAGATCGGCCCCGTCTTTGACAAAGTTCAATGGGCCGTCCCAATCAAAATTACGATACACCGCACCCAAATGGGCAAACGGCGGAGATTGTGCGAACAATTGGAATGTCAAACGGTGGCCTGCATAATCTGAATTCAGTAAATCACGGGCATAAGCCAATAATTTACGACGGTCATCCGCTACCCAATTATCATTGATCGAGTAATATTTTTCCATCCAAGGTTTGGTTTCCGGCGCATCGAACGAAGCACTGTCAGGGGTTACACATATCTGCCCGCCACATAGTTCACGCGCAATATGCACCATTTCATGCATGTGCGAACAGGCATGAACCCGCCCCGTGTACAGTAAGGACTGGTTTGGCATCATCAGACCCGCCGGCGACCGTTCAGCAAGTGCGATCGCTGCTGTCAAATGCGCGTTAATTCCTTCTCTATATACCGCCAAAGTTGATAGTTTTTCCTGAACTGCTTGCTGTTTGTCCAACCCGGTTTGGCGTACATTAAACAAGGCAGCCCCGATCATCATATCGGCGACTTTCAGGTTTCTTTGCACGAATGCAAACGCGGAATAACGATGTAAAGTTGCGCGAATAAATGAGGCCGCTTTAGTGTGCCTGTAAAATAAGACATTTTCCCACGGGATCAATACATTATCAAAAATCACAATCGTATCAACCTCATCGAATTTATTGGCGAGTGGATAATCTTTTTCAGGGGCGCGGCCTGCAAATCCTGTACGGCAAATAAATTTCAGGTTGGGTGAATTCAAATCGCAAATAAATCCAACCGCATAATCGGAAAGTTCACTGTTGCCCCAATTAGCAATTGTCGGTTTGGTAAAAGCCTGATTTGCATAGGCCGCTGCAGTTTCATATTTTGCACCGCGCACAATAATGCCTGCATCGGTTTCCTTAACCATATGCAACAGCATATCTGGATCTTGGTCCTGTGGCGCTTTAGACCGGTCACCCTTGGGATCGGTATTGGCGGACACATGGAACGGATCGCCTTTCAGCACCTTACCGATATGATGTTTTATATTTTTGGAAAACTGCGGATCCACTTCGTTCAGTACATCCTGCCCGTCGTATAAAGACCACATCTCGCCCACGGTTTCGTCACCCACGCGCGTTACAACACCACCTATATCATTCATCATAATATCCGTGGCACGTCGCTTTGCCCACCAATCTTCTTGCGTATAGGGCAATGCACTACCGATAGCGTTAACCTCGCCATCTTGTTCCAAAGTCATAACATCTTTGGTCGTGTCTTCATGTTGCATATCGTAAATGCGGGCGCGAATATCCACCAAAGGTTTGAATTGCGGATGGGTGGTGACGTCTTTTACTTTTTCACCGTTAATATATACTTCGCGATTGTCTTGAATGGACACACGATATTCTGCACCTGTTCTGATCATGTGATTCTCCAATCCTGTTGGAAGTACTATTTGTCAAAACTCATTATTCATAAAGTACATGATTTCGCACCCTTGATTAGGAACAACCTAATTAAAGTCAGCGCGTTCCGAACCAATAGCCAATCCATCAACAATAGCCGTGAACGCATCGGCATACTTTAGAGATGCCGATGGAAATATATCGATCATTGCTTCCTCGACAACAGACATTAAGCTTGAACCGCCGACAAAAATAACGGTATCGACGGACGTTGCGGTTACGCCGGCCATGGCAAGGGTTTCTTTCGCACAATCCTGTATTTTTTTAGCGTGATTAGGTAAAGATAACATTAAATCACCTGCAGTGACATGAACGTCCAACCCGGGTTCAATAAAATCCAAGTTTATATTTGTAACTTCACACAACTCTTTGTTTGCATGGATTTTACCACGCTCAACGGCAAAGGCAATTTCATGGCCCAACTCATGTTCCAGTACTCCCTGAAGCCGTGCAAATAATGGTTTATTCACGGCCTGCCGGTGTAGGTCAGCCACCAAACGGCGGGTTTCACCGGTATATAGAAACGCGATTTTTTCCCATGTGGCCAGATCCTGAAATAAGGCGTTCGGGCTGGTCAATGTCCCTGCCCCCATCTCATTACGGATGTCGGCACCTTTGCCGAACAACTGCATCACATGATCGACACTGATCGCTTTATCAAAATTGGTGCCGCCCACGCGCACCCCGTGGCTGGCAAGAATATCAATGCCGTTATCATTACTTTTAAACAGGCAAAAATCCGATGTGCCACCGCCAATATCTACGATTAACCCGATATCGCCTGCACCGTTTAACGCATGATTTGAAATTGCTGCCGCCTCTGGCTCATACATGAATTGCACATTCTTAAAGCCCGCTTTTAAGTAACATTCTTCCAAATCAGCCAAAGCTTGTGCATCTTTTACCGCATTATGCGAATGAAAATGTATAGGGCGGCCTGCAAGTGCTGTATCGAATTCCTGAAAACAAGCAGCTTCTGCACGGGTTTTAATCTCTTTCAGAAACCGGCTGATAATATCCACAAAACTTAGGGTCTCACCCATCATGCGGTGTTTTTCTTGCATTAATGACGTGCCTAAAACACTTTTTAGTGAACGCATAAATCGCCCTTCGCGCCCTTCAATCAAGGCGTTGTTTGCAGGGGTTCCAAACAGAATTCTACGAAGTTCAAAATCAAAAAAAAGCGAGGTCGGCATTGTCGTTTTTCCCGGTTCAACCGGAATCAAATATGGCTTGCCATTGACCATAATGCCGGTTGCGGAATTGGATGTGCCGAAATCAATCCCAAGCGTGTTTGATTTTTGATGTGCATTCATTTGTTTATCTCTTGAAAATGAAAGCAGGTCTTTAAAACACAATAACGGGCAGCTCAATCCCTAACCTTCAACCGATTTACCAAACAGGACGATAGTGATACCAAGCAGAGCCAATCCGGCAAAAAGGAAAACTTCTTTTGACCTGCCATGTCACCACCTATTGAGGTTTTGGCGGTCACAGCAAGAGCTAAATAGCAACGACAGCCAGTAAAATAACAGAATTCAGATCCACGAAAATCCCCGGATGTTCTAATCATGTGCACAAGCATGTGTGTGTCATTTTTTATATCGCGGGTGTGATGCTGTACCATTTGCAGGTATGAAATTGTTCATGGTTGTACTTTGAGGTGCACATAGCAAATTCACACATGCTACATTGCCAAAGATATCCTCTTTGTTGTTTTTCCAATTATCGGCGTCAAAAAACGGTGAAATATGCCAATAACATTGATAGCTATATTGCTCCAAATAAGCACATAAGGCATCGGCAGGTTCCGGGTTATTGCATTCAAGATAAAGGTAGGGCTTATATTTGCTAATAAGTTGCGATGCACCTTTGATGAGGGCTAGCTCCATACCCTCGACATCGGCCTTGATCATTCTAAGCCTTGGGATGTTGATCACATCGTCAAGGCGCATTTTTGCAATTCCCAAATGGCCGGAATCCACTTGTAAATTGGGGTTTTCAGATGCAAAAGATATACCGCCAAAATTATTTTCCAATTTATAGTCAATATTTTGCACAGTGATTTTACCTGTTTCATCGCTCAAAGCGATGGACATGGCACGGGTGTTAATACAATCGTTGGCAAGCAGATTGGCGGATAGGATTGAACATAAATATGGCTGTGGCTCAAAAGCGTAAAGCATGCCGGTTTCACCAAGCATTTTGCTGATCGGGATTGCAAAAGCGCCAATATTTGCCCCCGCATCAACAGCAATATCGCCTGTGCGCAGTATTTTCCTGAACAAACTGATTTCGCTTTCACAATACTGGCCATAAATTGAAAGCGACCGCCCAATATAGATGTCGTTTTTGGGAATAATGAACTTACCGTATTTGGTTTGGCAAGTTTCCAGTCCTAATGCAGTTGTCATCGCGCATCCCTTTACCCTTCTGTAACAAAAAGGCCCCGCAAATGCGAGGCCATTTCTAACAATTGAAGAGTGGTTGGTTTAGCCGCCCATTGTTTTTGCAACTTCGGCTGCAAAATCTTCTTCTACCTTTTCAATGCCTTCGCCAACTTCCAGACGTACAAAGCCCACAACTTCCGCGCCGTTATCAGCTGCGAATTTGCCAACGCTGTCCCCATCAGCAGACATTACGAAAGTTTGGTTGACCAAGGTAACTTCTGAGTAGAATTTCTTGATGCGGCCTTTTATCATGTTTTCGATGATGTTTTCAGGCTTACCACTTTCGCGAGCTTGTTCTGTTAGGAATTGCTTTTCTTTTTCAATTGCAGCTGGATCCAGATCGGCCTCAGAAATTGATTGTGGACGTGGATCATGTGCGGCTACGTGCATAGCGATTTGTTTCGCGATTGCTTTGCTGCCACCTTTTAGTGCTACAAGCACACCGATTTTACCCATGCCGTCAGCAGCTGCTGTGTGGATATATGATCCAACAACATCGCCTTCAACTTTCGCCATACGACGTACTGACATGTTTTCGCCAATAGTAGCGATCTTTGCATTAACAACTTCA
>Ga0209344_10005104_pt1 | contig 11532 bp, 12 predicted proteins | sample Cruoilmetagenom6_FD_187293 | JGI IMG/M metagenome (GOLD analysis project Ga0209344, IMG submission 187293) | Oil polluted marine microbial communities from Coal Oil Point, Santa Barbara, California, USA - Santa Barbara Oil Seep Sample 6 (SPAdes)... | ecosystem: Environmental > Aquatic > Marine...
GATAACCGAGATGGCCTCTCATTTGGTCACAGTGGAGTAAATAATGGATGCGCGTCGGATCCTTCGCACCAAGTGTCCGGCACCAGGGGCAGCGACAGGGACAGCGGCAGCGGCAGGGACAGCGGCGGGGACAGCGGCAACGGTTTCGGGCACGGAAACGGACACGGCTGCCGCCGCTGTGACCTTCGCCTTGCTTCCCCGTACTTCGTTCCTGATAACATGCGCGTCGATGTTTGACATCGACTTTCGACGGGAGGCTGAACGCGGACGATGAATCTGATTACTGGTTTGTACGGTTCGACGCTTGGCAAGAAGATCTTGATGGCCGTGACCGGCATTATCCTTTTTGGGTTTGTAATGGGCCACATGATCGGCAACCTGCAGCTCTACCTGGGAGCTGAGACCCTCAATCACTATGCCGAACTGCTCCAGAGCAACAAGGCTTTTCTGTGGACGTTCAGGCTGGTGTTGCTGTTCTGCGTTTCGGTCCACGTTTTGGCGGCGATTCAACTGTGGCTTCGAAATCGTCGCAGTCGGCCGATCAAATACCGGGTCTTCAACCCGCCGGCCGTAGACTATGCGGCTCAGACGATGGTCTGGAGCGGACCCATCATCCTGCTCTTCATCCTCTACCATCTCGGGCACTTCACCGTCGGCTGCACCCACCACGATTTCATCCGGGGCGATGTCTACCACAATGTGGTCTCGTCCTTTCAGCTCTGGTGGGTCTCGGGGTTCTATATCGCCGCCAATTTCCTGCTGGCGATTCACCTGTACCACGGTCTGTGGAGCCTCTTTCAGACCTTCGGTTGGGACCATCCTCGATTCGGCAATCTCCGCCGTTGGATCGCCATCGGCTTTGCGGTCTTGATCGGCGCCGGGAATATTTCCATGCCGCTGGCGGTGCTCACCGGCGTGGTTCGGTGAGGAGGGTAGGACGATGAAACTCGACGCACGGACTCCGTCAGGTCCCCTCACCCAGAAATGGCGAGATCTCCGCGATCATCTCGCGCTGGTCAGTCCCGCCAACAAACGCAAACACAGTGTCATCGTCGTGGGCACCGGGCTCGCCGGTGGTGCGGCGGCGGCAAGCCTGGGAGAGCTCGGCTACCGGGTCAAGGCGTTCTGCTACCAGGACAGCGCGCGGCGCGCCCACTCCATTGCGGCTCAGGGCGGGATCAACGCGGCCAAGAACTACCAAAACGACGGTGATTCAGTCTTCAGGCTCTTCTACGACACCGTCAAGGGCGGCGATTATCGGGCGAGGGAGAGCAATGTCTACCGGCTCGCCGAGGTCTCCAACGAGATCATCGACCAATGTGTCGCCCAAGGGATTCCATTCGCCCGCGAATACGGTGGCTATCTGGCCAATCGCTCCTTCGGCGGGGCCCAGGTGTCGCGCACCTTCTACGCCCGTGGTCAGACCGGGCAGCAATTGCTGCTCGGCGCCTTCTCCGCTCTCAACGCTCAAGTCGCGGCCGGCACCGTTGAGGTCCACGCCCGCACTGAGATGCTCGATCTGGTAGTTGTGGACGGCAGGGCCCGTGGCATCATCACCCGCGACATGGTCAGCGGCGAGTTCGAGTGCCATCTGGCCGACGCGGTTCTCATGTGCACCGGCGGCTACTCCAACGTCTATTTCCTCTCGACCAACGCCAAGGGCTGCAACGTGACTGCCGCCTGGCGCGCGTATCGCCGCGGCGCCGGTTTTGCCAACCCGAGCTACACCCAGATCCACCCGACCTGCATCCCGCAGTCGGGCGACTATCAATCCAAACTGACCCTGATGTCGGAGTCGCTACGAAACGACGGTCGGGTGTGGGTTCCGAAGGCCGAGGGAGACGACCGCGATCCCAACGCTATTCCCGAGAACGAGCGCGACTACTACCTCGAGCGGATCTACCCGTCGTTCGGTAATCTGGTGCCGCGGGACGTGGCATCGCGAAACGCCAAAAAGGTCTGTGACGAGGGACGCGGAATCGGTCCCGGCAAGCGCGGGGTCTATCTCGACTTCGAAGAGGCCATCGGTCGTTTGGGCGAGGATGTCATCCGCTCCCGCTACGGCAACCTCTTCGACATGTACGAAATGATCACGGGGGAGAACCCGTACAAGGTGCCCATGCGGATCTACCCGGCGCCGCACTATTCCATGGGCGGGTTGTGGGTCGATTACTACCTCATGAGCACCATTCCGGGGCTCTTTGTTCTCGGCGAAGCGAATTTCTCGGACCACGGCGCCAATCGGCTCGGGGCTTCGGCGCTGATGCAGGGGCTCGCGGACGGCTACTTCGTGATTCCCTACACCCTCGGCGAATACCTCGCCGGGGCGAAGCTCGACAAAGTCTCGGTTGACGACGACGCCTGCAAGCAGACCATGACCGATGTTGAAGAACGAACGCAAAAGCTCCTCAACGTCAATGGCTCACGCACGGTGGACAGCTTCCACCGCGAACTCGGATTGCTCATGCTCGATGAGTGCGGCATGTCCCGGACGGGCGAGGGTCTCACCGAGGCCATCGCGAAAATCCGCACCCTGCGCGACGAATTCTGGGCCGATGTCAAGGTTCCGGGTGAGGAGACCGATCTCAACCAGGAACTCGAAAAGGCCGGGAGAGTTGCCGATCACCTCGAGCTCGCCGAACTCATGTGCAGGGATGCCCTCGAACGCGAGGAGTCCTGCGGTGGGCACTTCCGCGAGGAGCACCAGACCGAAGAAGGGGAAGCCCTCCGCGACGACGAGAACTTCCGTCACGTCACAGTCTGGGAGCACAAGGGAGCCGATGAGGATCCGGTTGCGCATCGAGAGGAGCTCGAGTTCGAGAACGTGCAGCTGACACAGAGGAGTTACAAATGAAGTTGACGCTTCATGTCTGGCGGCAGAAGAACGCGAAGGATCCCGGCGCATTCGCTACCTATGAGCTCGAAGACGTCAATTCCCATATGTCTTTCCTGGAAATGCTCGATGTCCTCAACCAGGATCTTATCGTCAAGGGTGAGCAGCCGATTTCCTTCGAGCATGACTGTCGGGAAGGGATCTGCGGCGCCTGCGGTTTTGTCATCAACGGCGTCGCCCATGGCCATCAGAAGGGGAGCACGGTCTGCCAGCTTCACATGAGGCACTTCTCAGATGGTGACGAGATCACCATCGAGCCGTGGCGAGCCAAGGCATTTCCGGTGCTGTGCGATCTCGTCGTTGATCGATCGTCCTTCGATCGGATTCTCCGGGCGGGCGGTTTCATCACTGCGCGGACCGGGAGCGCTCCGGATGCGAATACCATCCCGATCCCGACTGAAACCCTCGAGCACGCCATGGATTTTGCCGAGTGCATCGGTTGTGGCGCGTGTGTGGCCTCGTGTCCGAATAGTGCCGCAATGCTCTTTGTGGGTGCCAAAATTGCACATCTGGGGATTCTTCCCCAGGGTCAACCCGAACGGCACACGCGAGCTCTCGCCATGGTCGAGGCCATGGAGGATGAGGCTTTCGGCGCCTGCACCAATTTCAGGGCCTGTGAGGCGGTGTGCCCCAAAGAGATTTCCATCGCGGGGATCGCGCGGATGAACAAGGACTACCGAAAAGCTCTCTTTTCGGGTGCAGGTTTCTCGAGCGGGAAAAGGCGCTAAAATAAAGAAAATAGATTGTTTGCGGTGCTTTTTAAACCTTGAATCAGTGCGGTTCGATTATGCGATGGCCCCGCTAGTCGCCCAACAATGACGTGATGACAATCCCGACAAACAGAATGATCAGAAGCGCTCCGCAGCCGGCCATAAAGAGCTCACCCGGGGAATAGTACTCACCGCGTCCCCACCGAGGTTTGGTTGAGGTGTTACTTTTTCCGGACGTACGATTGGGTGATTTTCTTCTCGCCACGTTTCGATTCTATCCCAACCGCCCGATCCCCCAAGGAAAATTCTCCGCGGGATCTGAGGATTTCTCCCTGATACGAACGGTACGGCGGTGGGAAAGTGCCGCTTCAGAAATATGTAAGTATGCGCAAATACGCGACCTAATGTAGATCATATTTTGTATGCAATGAAGCGAGATTTTCAGGTGGGCAGTTTCTATGAAGAGAGAGTTTCTCTTTCTGCGACAGCTATTTCCTGGCGGCAGAGATGCCCGATGACAAAAGTCGGTGGGTGGCAGCCTCCGGATTCCCTGATCCCGGAGGTTGCCGTGGTATGGTAGGCCAATAGTAGGTTAAAATTGGCGGGCTAAAATGGTGAGCGGCAGATGATCCGCCGTTGCAAGGTGGGCATGCGATCGGTTGTTGAAGCCTTCCGGACTCCCTCGAAATATGACGAGCAGGGTTTGATAACCATAGACCACATGATACCGAAGGTAAAGCAAATGTCGTGCCAACTCGGCTTCGTGAAACAGATGAGTGATTCGTCGCGTATGGGACAGTAAGATGTGTGGGTGTTCCAGATGGATACAAGGAGGCAGAAAATGAATATTGGCGTAGAAGGTGCGCGCGATCGTCGCAATCTTCTTGAGCGGATCGGGTCCAAGATCCCGGGATTCAGGGGTTACCTCGAAGCGGAGCTTCGCCGGGATGTCGACAAAATGCAACGTGATTGGCTTGCGGCCCAGGTTGATCGGGGGCGCGGGGCCCTCCAGGAACAGATTCGCGATTGGAGTCGTTCCGGGAATCTCGCCAATCTTGACCTGGCTTCGAGCGCCGACAAGGGACTCGATCGTCTGGCAAATCGGATCCGCCACGCAGACTATGGTTCAAGCGGTTTCTTCGATCCCGTCAAGATTCGTGAAGCCGAACTCGATCGGCTCTATGCCTTCGATCTGGCCCTGATCACCACAGTGGAGAGTCTCGCAGACCGCATCGAGATGCTGCCTTCAACAGCAGCTGAGCCGGATCTGCGGACGCTGCTCGACGCGGTCCACGCGGCGGATCGGCAGTTTGACGAACGGGCCACCGTCTTCGAAGATGTAACTCAGAAGGGAGGCCTGTGATGGCCCTACTCGAGATTATCGAACACCACGATCCAACCGGTGAGGAGATTGTCTACCGGTTTCCACCTCAGGGCAGCACGGACATCAAGCTCGGCGCCCAGTTGGTGGTTCAGGAATCCCAGGAGGCGGTGCTGTTCCGCGACGGCAAGGCGCTTGACGTTTTCGGCCCCGGCCGCCACACCCTGAGCACCCAGAACATCCCGCTGCTCGGCAAGGTCATCGGAGCGCCATTCGGTGGCGAATCGCCGTTTCGCGTGTCGGTGGTCTTTGTCAATAAGCGGACTTTCTTGGACCAGAAGTGGGGAACCAGGGAGCCCGTGGTCTTTCGTGACAGCGAGCTCGGTATGGTTCGTCTCCGCGCCTTCGGGAACTACGCCTATCGCATTGGCGACAGCCAGCTCTTTGTCAATACTGTTGTCGGGTCCCAGGGTCTCTTCGACACCGATCGCCTCAAGGATTTCTACCGCGACGTCATCGTTTCCCGCCTCAACGATCTCCTCGGTGAGACGCTCAAGACGATCTTCGACCTCGCACGCTATTACGACGAGCTCGGAACGGCGGCCAAGGCCCGGTTGGCAGAGGACTTCGCCAAGTACGGTGTCGATCTCACCGACTTCTACATTAACTCCATCACCCCGCCCGACGAGGTTCAGGAGAAGATGGACGAGCGCTCCGCCATGGGTGCAGTGGGCGATATGAACACCTATATGCAGTTCAAGGCTGCTCAGGCGATCCAGGATGCCGCTGAAGGCGGCGGCGAGGGTGGCGGTGCAGCCAGCTCGGGCATGGGTCTCGGTCTCGGGGCCGGATTTGGCGCCATGATGCCGGGGATGATCACCAACGCCATGAATCAGGCGGGTCAGGGAGGCGGCCAGGCGCCCGGCGGCGCGGCTCCCGTTGCAGCCGGTAGTGCGGCCGTGGCGACCGGGGGTTTCTGCTCCGATTGCGGGACTCAGATGCCGCAGGGTGCGAAGTTCTGTCCCGGTTGCGGCAAGGCCCAGGAGAATTCGGGCTGTTCGGGCTGTGGCCAACCGGTGCCCGACGGAGCCAAGTTCTGCCCGAACTGTGGGACGAAACAGGGCGAGTAAGCCTTGAGCTTTTAGCCGTTAGCCGTTAGCTGTTAGCTCCATCGCGGGATTGGGGGCCTGGTGAAGGCTGAGATGAATCCAGAGACATTGAGGTTGTAGGTGTCGGTTTCCTGCACACAGTGCGGTGCCTCCATCGAGCCGCGGGCGGACGAGCGATTGCTCGTCTGCCCGTTCTGCTCGACGGCGCTGGTCCTCGATGGATCGGCGACCCTCTTCCACGAAAAGATGCTGCCGACCATCACGGCCGAGCAGGTTCCTGCGCACCTACGGCGCTTTCTCGGCGGCAGCTCGACGGTGGCCGATCTCGACCGAAAGGCTCACCTTGAGGACCCGCAACTCGAGTACTTCCCATTCTGGGCATTCACCATCTCCGAGGCTGGGCGTGAACGCGTCGTCCTCCAACCGGCGGCGCCCTCGTCGTTGCAGGGTCTCCAGGGGCTCGAGCTTCCCGCGGGGACGACGATGCCCATGACCGACGACGGATCTTCGGGAATCCCCGTGATCGAACCGGAAGTGCCGGTGGAAACCGCACGCGGGTGGCTTCAGATCGACGATGGAGACGAGGTTGCCGTGAGAAAGACGGTGCTTTATCACCTGCCGCTCTATCGCACCCCGTACTCGTGGAAGGGTCGGACGTATCAGGCTGCGGTCGATGCCATCTCGGGCAAGGTCTTCCCGGCTGATTTCCCATCCAAGGCTGAATCTCCATTTGTTTTGGTCGCGGTCTTTGCGCTCATCATCTTCGGTATTGAAGGTCTTGTCATCAGCAATCCGTTCTACAAGATTGTGGTCTACATGATTTCAGCGGTGCCCATCCTCGGTATCGCGTGGCTGACGAGTCGAAAGGTCTAGCTTTGTCGCAGCCGCAGATCCCGCCACCGCCGCCACCGCCGCCGCCCGGCGCCGAGGCAGCACCGGAGGTCAAGACTTCTCCTCAGAAGGGGAAGCCGAGCAAGAAACCCAAGGTGCTGACAGGCCTGACCTGCGCATCTTGCGGCGGAACGGTCGATGTCCAGGAAGGTCTCACCAACGTCGTGTGCCGCTATTGCGAAACCCCGCAGGCGGTTGTTGGAGATCGCGGCGTCGCTCGTGTCATGGTGCTCAATCAGCTCGAGAGAAGCCAGGCGAGCGATGTGGTTCGTCGCTGGCTGAAGAAGGGCATTCGTAAGGATCCCGCTCTGAAAAGGGAGGCGGCGATCCAGGAGGCATTCCTCGCCTGGTTCCCCTTTGTCCGCGCCCGTCTCGATGCCATCGGGTGGATCCTCGGGATCCGGCACCGAAAGGTCAAGCGTGGTAAGCGTTGGGAAACCGTTAAGGAACCGGTTGAAAATGCCATCGAGCGATCGGTTGACTTCACCATGCCGGCAGCCGATATGGCGGAGTTCGGAGTTCATCGCGTCAGTCTTTCGGGAGACGAGGTCATGCCCCTCGATGACGAACTTCTTCGATCGCGCGGGATGGTCTTTCGCCCCAGCCGATCACTGGAGGAAATCGGCGAGAGGCTCCGGGAGCGGGCCATGGCGGACGCCCAACGAGCCAACAGCCTCCATGAAGTGAGCTTCTCGTGGTTGACCTCGGTGCGACGTCGAATCACTCTCGTCTACTACCCCATGTGGGTCATTCGCTTCGGTTTTCGTGACCGGACCTACCAGGTGCTCGTCGATGCCGAGGATGGCCAGCTCGCTTATGGCAAGGCCCCTGGGAACCACCTCTGGAGGGCGTTCTGTCTCGTCGGTTCGTGCGCCGGCGCCTCATTTCTCGGCACCACCGTTCTCCAGCATGCGGATGTACTTCTCCGGTCTGATGACGGACTCAAAGGGCTTGCCGTCGTCGGACTGGCGCTCGCGGGATTGGTTTTTTGGGGTTATAGCCAGTTTCGCCACGGGGGAGTGGTGGAGGAGGGCACCGGTCTTGACACCGGACGTGAGAAGGCCGGGCTCACAGCCACCGTCAAGGATCTGATGGAGCGGTATCAATGACCCTGCGACTGGTCAACCTCGACTGTCCGTCGTGCGGTTCCGCCATGCGTGGGGAAGGTCTCGACACGATCTTCTTCTGCGGCCACTGCGGCGGTGCGGCCGTGCTCGATGAAGAACAGCTCCAGACGGTTGAAGGTACGGCATTGCTTGCCGCTCCGGGCCACCAGCCCGGTGTCTGGCTGCCTGCATGGAGGCTCGAGGTGGAGGTGCGGGTCCATCATCGCGTCCGGTCGGACGGCCGAACCACACCCGATTCAGGGGGGAGAAGGACCTTTTATATCCCGGCCTTCAGCCTTCCCCTGGATGATCTGACTCGAGTCTCACGCGCCTTGTCTAAGATCTCAGAGGCCGCCAGAGAGGTCCCGAAGGAACCGATCCGCGGCGGAACGCTCTCTGTTGACGACGCCCTGATGCTGGTCCGGCACATTCTCATCGGCGATGAGGTTCACCGCTCGGACATGCTCGCTTCGGTCACCGTCGATGTCGAAGAGGTCTCTCGTGGTGTTGTCGCGCTTCCGTTTGAGGAAATCGAGAAAGGTCTACGCTGTGCGGTGACCGGGGTCGTCATCCCCTGAGCCCGGGCGGCGGAAGGCCGCGGATTGAACTGAATGCCTGTCTCAAAATACTTTCACAATTTGTGACATCTTCTTTGTCTGCAATGAAATAGAATCAATACTCATGAGAAAGATCGAAAGTAGGGGGGATCTATCCATGAGAAAGCTCGCATTGTTAGTGGTCGGTATCATCGCCTTGGCAACGCCCGCGTCGACAGCTGAAAAGGGTTTCTATCTCGGTGCAGGGCTCGGTGTGTCGTCGCTGGATGTTCGCGATTTTGCACCTGAATACGCGCACCTGAGGTTCGAACAGTCCGACCCCGGGCTCAAGCTCTTCGCCGGCTGGCGTGTCTCCAAATTCTTTGCCGCCGAGGTTGGATACACGAACTTCGGTGACGTCAGGCAGTGGGAGGGCGGAAACCTGGAGTTTTTCCAGGAAGCCGACATCGGTGTTTCCATGTTCAGCGCGGTTGCCATCGGACTCATCCCGGTGAGCGACAAAGTGGATCTCTTCGGCAAACTCGGGTATGCGGCGTGGGATTCGAGCGTCCACACCATCTCCGATGGCGAACAGGAGGATCTCTCATCCAGCGGCGGGGATCCGACGTTCGGTATCGGGCTTGCGATGAGAATCAAGAAGTTCGGCTTCCGTTTTGAGGGCGAATGGCTGCAGATCCCTGATGCCGGTGAGGTTTTCCTCCTCTCGGGGAGTCTGACCTACATCTTCTAGGAGCGTGTAGTGAATAGAATTGGCGGCGCCTTTCGGGTGTCACCAATTTCACTTAAATCCCCGGAGCGACGACATCGTCGCACCGGGGATTTTCAACAATCGCGCGGCCCGGATATGATGGTGTCAGTATTGCGACGCTTGCAACCAGGGCGCGGTTTTCTCGTACTTATTAACATGAGTTAATGACTTTTATGTATTGCTGCGATTCTGTGGAGGTGCTCTCGTGACCACGACAATCCTGATGTTAGCCGCCCTCGTTCTCCCAGTTCTGGCGTTCTTTGCCTACCTCGTGATCAGGGTCCGCTACAAGAAGGCGGGGCCCGACGAGGCGCTCATCGTTTTCGGCCGGCGCAAGTTGCTGGGAAAGAAGGTCCGCACCGAGAAAGGCGAGATCGAAGGATTTCGAATCATCCGCGGCGGCGGCACATTTGTCTGGCCGGCGTGGGAGCAGTACGAGGTGCTCTCGTTACGGATGATGACCCTCGAGATCGATCTGCCGCATGTCTACACGATTCAGGGCATCCCGATCAACGTCAAGGCGGTCGCGCAGGTCAAGGTCCAGGGCGATATCGAGCACATTCGGAGTGCTGCCGAGGGTTTTCTGGGGATGCCGGTGGATGATGTGCAGGCAACCATCAAAGAGACTGTCGCCGGCCACTTGCGCGGCATTGTCGGCACCCTGACCGTGGAGGAACTCTACCGCGAACAGAAGCTCTTCCAGGACAAAGTGAGAGAAGAGGCTCACATCGATCTCGAAGGGATGGGGTTCGAGTTCCGCTCCTTTGTTTTTCAGGCTATCCAGGACGACGAGGGCTATCTCAATGCCCTCGGACAGCCCAAGATTCAGGAGGCGTTGAAGAACGCGCGTATCGCGACGGCCAACGCGGACCGGGACGCGGCGATCGAGGAGGAGCAGGCGAGGCAGCAGAAAGAGCAGAAACGACTCGGGGTCGACACCGAAATCGCCGAAGCCGACAAGGCGCTCAGCCTCAAGGTCGCCTCGATCAAGAAGGAAGTCGATGTCGCTGATGCCCAGGCCGTCAAGGCCGGCGAGATGGAGCTCAAGGTCCAGGACATCCGGATCGCAGATCAAGAGGTCGAACGCCAGAAGCTCGAACTCAATGCCTCCATCCGAGAGAACGCCGACGCCAAGAAGTACGAGGCCGAGCGGCTCGCCGATGCCAAGAAGTACACAGTTGAGAAAGAGGCCGCGGCGGAACGACTGCGTCGCGAGGAAGCGGCAAAGGCGCTTCAGGCCGAGGGTATCGCCAAGGCCGAGGCGGAGTCGGTCCAACGCCGCCAGATCGGTCTCGCCGAGGCCGAGGCTATTCTCGCCAAGGGTGAGGCCGAAGCCGAGGCGCGGCGAAAACTTGCCGAAGCGCTCAAACTCTACAACGAGGCCGGTCTCTCCATCGAGGCCCTCAAGGTCCTGCCCGAGATCGCGGCGGCGGTGTCTGAACCGTTGTCCCGAGCGGGTGAGACGACCATCATCTCCAATGGCGGCAGCCCGGGTGACGGGACCGGCGCAGCCCGCCTCACGGATGACGTGGTTCAGGTGATGAGCCAGCTCGGTCCGATCATGAAACAGCTCTCGGGAGTCGATATGCAACAGATGCTGCGCGACCTTTCAAGCCTCCCTGCGGCGGTGGCCAAAGGGGTGAGCGGCGCCGAGGGTAAGGATTCAGCGACGGGTTCGGGCAAGGTCTTCGGCGAGTGAGGTGATCGATGAAGGTGTCGGATGATCTGACGGCGCTGGTCTTCGAACTCCAGCGTGTGCGTTCGCCGGCGGACAAGGCGCGAGCCCTGGCGCGGGCATGGCGGACGGTTCGCGGGCTCAACGCCACGGAACGGCGGTTGCTCGTGCGCGAAGTCGGGTTTGACGGCGCCGAGGAATTGATTGAGGGCCTCGCCGGCAAGAGCGGGGGGACCTTCGCCCCGGCCGCGTTGCTCGAGGCGCTGGGAAAGATGCGTAAAGAGCGGAGTTTCTCGCTGCGCGGGATCATCACCGATCTGCTTGATCCGGAGACTCGAGAAGATCTCCTGGCGCGGGGTATCGACTTTGCCGCAGATTCAATTGATCCTGAGGACGAGGTGGTCGATGAAGCGCCGGTGATGGACGAGCCCGTGGCCTATGACATGCCCACGGCGCAGCCAATTGTCGGGTTGGTCCACCGGGAAGCTGATTCCAATCGGGTCGAGGTCGAGGAGGTACAAG
>Ga0209344_10005105_pt1 | contig 11531 bp, 11 predicted proteins | sample Cruoilmetagenom6_FD_187293 | JGI IMG/M metagenome (GOLD analysis project Ga0209344, IMG submission 187293) | Oil polluted marine microbial communities from Coal Oil Point, Santa Barbara, California, USA - Santa Barbara Oil Seep Sample 6 (SPAdes)... | ecosystem: Environmental > Aquatic > Marine...
CGGAGGCGCACCGATCGAGATCGTGCGGAATTATGTGGCCAATCAAAGATCAGCCCCATGACAAATCGCCCCTATCCCTCCCCGCCGTGAACAGACGGGGCTTCCCGGGGGATTGGGTGAAGTTCGAAGATTTCGGCATCCGTGAGGAGCTCGAACCCTTTTTTGACGGCATGCTGATTTGAGCCCTCAGGGAGAACCTCATTTCGATGATGTCCTCCTCTGATCTGCACAATGCCCATACGGATTTCTCCTACGCCACTTTGGTCAATCCCTCGATCACCTCGCTTGGGGTCGCGGTTGCCGGTCTTGCCCTGACCAAGCTCGACAACAACTTCATGCTGGCCACCTCCATGGTGAAAAACCCTGAATTGATGAAGACCATCAGCGACGAACCAGCACCCCCGATCCAGATCGAGGGCCGCGGCGTCATGGGGTTGATCCAGGGACCCGAGACCTGAACTACGGCCTCGCTCTTTGCGACTTTGCGATTTTCACCATTCCCCGCACATACTGGTCCAATCGTAAATGGAAGGGCCAGACCAATGAGCGACGCATCAGAAAAACCGCAGGCAGAATTCTCGGGCGACTTTGAGAAAGATGTTGCAGCGCACCTTCAGGACGATGTTCTGCAGCGGATCGTTGAGGTGGCCTGGGGTTATGGCGATGATGCGGAGATTTCGATCGACGACGTTGACCAGCTCAACGCGCTCAACATTGAGATCACAGGCACAATCGAGATCGATGGCCAGGAGCACAGCTTCCACATCAAGGATGGCAACAACAACGGCACCGAGATCCTCTCCTGCAACGAGGATGCAGCAATCCATCGCGAGCCCCGCGACCCGCTGACGCTAATCCCTGATGGCAACGCGGTCACCGCGGCCGTACGCTATGAGCGGGCTGAAGATTTCCTGGAGACCTGGGAGAAGGACAAAGCCGGCACCGGTGAGCACGGCGAAGCGCTGGCCAAACTGCCGAGCGCACAGGCTTACGATTCATTCTTCGCCCCCGGCACCGGCGCAGCCAGGTATCATCAGGACAAAGCAGCTCAGTACGAATATCAGATCGGCTATGAGAGTGACGCCTTCCAGGTGAGAAAGACCCTGATCGGCGGCGTCTTCAAAGTCATGCCGCTCATCTGCGAAAACGGTTCTGAGTTGAGCGACGCCAACCCAGCTGAAGTGCTCGCGGACTGGGCTGACCTCAAGGACACCGAGACAGACACCGGCCGCGCGATCAAAAGCGCGATGGCTGCAATGGTTGCACGCATGGCGGGCGACCTTGTGCTGCACCCCACAGAAGAGGAAGCAGGGGCATTCAGGGACCTTGGTGCCACCCTTGCCCGGCGCCCTGCCGAGGTAGCTCTGCGGGGCCTCCTGTGGTCCAGGATGATCTCTTTTGAGCCAATCGAAGGGTTCGATCCCAAAGATCTGCCTGAAAATCCAATCGCAGAGCTCTTCAAAGTCTTCGACAGCGAGTTGGTCGGCTCGACCAAGGTTAATCCCGTGATGGAGATCACAGATCTCACAGAGCAGTTCGTAACCAAGATCAGCCGCGGCAACACAGATGTCGTGGATGATGCCTGGTATGATGCGGCGGCGCGTGTCGGATACAGGCTCGTTGTTAAATCCTTCGAGCCTGAACCCTTGCTCGAGGATTGCATCGAGCCGTAAAACAAGGCCGTCGCACTCTTAATCCGACATCCGGCTTATTTTTTCTTGCGCATCCAGAATCGCCACGCTACGGTTAACTCAGCGCTGGACGAAAGCGTGATTCCATTTCGGTGGAAAGCCATTGGGGCCTCGTCACAGATTTCAGAAACTAGAATTGCCATCGGCTGTGAGCGCTCGAAATGCGTCTGCGCCCTGCCTTGGCTACAGTGTGGAGACACGACCATGACGAAGATCTATTGCGTGAACGGCAAACCCCTCGACATCGTTAAGCGCGAGGCCAAGGCCTTAAAGAAAGAGCGCGGCTTCAAGCTCGGAGAAGCCCAGGCGGAGATTGCCAAAGGCTACGGGATGCAGAGCTGGCAAGAGCTGACAGAAGCGACCGTCGAAGTTGACGATGAATTCGTTGAGCACTTCACTGTCACCCGCCGTAAGGGTGTTGATGAAGTACGCTTCTGCGCCGCAAGCTTGGCTGATCTGCATGAAGACGGTGTCTTTAATGAGGACGAGGTGCCTGATCTCTATTACCGCTACGCGCTTGAAGCCGGCCTTGAGCCCGGAACGGTCAGCCATGTTTTTGATCTCATGGAGCGCGAGGAGGCCGAAGTTCGTGGCACCCCTGTCCCATTCGCGCGCAAAGGACAGAATGGCGCTGAAGACTTCATCACGGCCATCGAAGCGGCTTGGGACGATCAGCCAGGCCTTCTGATCGGCCTTTTGAACGATGAGGGGCTCTTTGATCTGTCGACTGACGTCGAGCCAATGGAGGCAGAGTTCGAAGCCCTTCTCACCCTTGAGCTGCGCAAACATGGTCATGTGCTGGGCGATCGCATCCTGTTCAACACCATGGACGGCCCTGAGATCGATGCGGTGACCGATTGGACGCGTCGGGTCTTTGTCCATGATATCGACGATGGTCTCGTTGTCATCTCAAACGGCGCCGGCAGCACTGAAGATCTACGCTCTATCATCACGCCCAAGTCGCGCCTGGATGCGCTGACCGCAGAAATGGAAGATGAGCTTGGGAGCGTGGCCTACACCACCCAGAAAGGTGAGATTTGGCTCTACGATCGCGTTCTGGGCCCGATCCCTTCACAGGATCAGGCACCGGAGATGTCAGGCTGCCTGTAACTCGCCCTTCCTAAGACAATTTGACCGCCGCCCATGATAGGCGGCGGTCAAATTTTGTCGATGAATGGATCATCGAAGAGAGTGCGATCAGTGGGTGGTGATCGCCTGGCAGCCCTGAATCGCATTGGCGGTGAAGTCCTCGATTGCGTTCTTGCGGGTTCCGTAACTTCCCTTGACGTCGACCTTATACGCTTCATCGAGCAGCACGATCCCAAAAGCCTGCTCGCGATAAGATTTCGCGTAGATCGCGTCGCGCACTTCGTCCTTCACTACATCAGCTTGGCGTTTTTCCATGATGAAGCGGCCCAGATTGCCAATCTCATCACACTCAGGCGACGCGGATGCTGCGTAGGCCGGCGCTAGAAGGGTTGCAGCAACAAAAAGAACTGCTGCACGTCGCTTGGTTTTGGGAGCTGCCATCATAGTATCCTCAATATGATCAGGTTTGAGAGTATGGTGCTGCCGTTGACAGCGTCACGCAATGGCTTTTTCGCAACAGCTCCGCAACGGCTATGAATTGGCGCCGATCTCTCCATATTTGCCCGCGAAGCCGCGATTCCAGGCTTAGTCTGGAAATTATTTTTCATGACCAAGCGACAGCCCTAAAGGGGGCGCTCAGCTGGTGCCCTTCGCCCTATCCTGAAGGTTGATCCGCATCTGAGCGTACTGGCCGATCTCTTTGACGGCGCGCTTAACCTCTTCACCGTCCTCAAGTTCCTTGAAGCTCGCCATCTCATCCTTCGAGATCAGGAACTCCGAAAAGGATACGATTTCCCGGACCTTTAGCACTGCATTGCGAGGCAGTCCCTTGGTGGCGATGTTGTACCCTGCCATACAAACCGCGGCCCAGGTCGCGTTTGATGCGGCTTTGCGCTTATTGCCATAGAAATACCCGATGCGCAGGAGGGGGATGACGACTTCATCACCTGACCGCATGGCACTGACTGCAGATGCGCGGGTTTTCATATGGGAAAAGCGGATTGAGCTCTCCACCATGGCCGTGATCAATTCATAGCAGGTCATGATTGGCGAAACGATGTCCGCCGACATGTCATAAGGGGCGACCTGATCGAGCCAGTCCTTCAGCCTTTGGCCTTCCATGGACCGGCAGGCTGCGAGATCTTCTGCCATTTTACGCAGAAGTTCCTGGTTCTTGTTCAAGACATCCAGCGCGCGTTCGCTGGCAGTCGCAATGCGGGTTTTGACGGAGTCTGAGATTGGACCGAAATGCCAATCAGCATCTTTGAGATTTGCATATAGGGCGCCAGTTTCGCCCATGCCGTAGCGTGTCTCGATCGCCAAAGCGATCTGGGTTGCCTTGGCCAGATCGGATTTGTCAGATCCCCCTGCCCCAGAGGATTTACTGCCAAGGCAAAGCTCTTCAGCAGCCCGTCCAGCCATGATCATCGCCAGACGTGCATCAAGCTCCTCAATGACACCCTCGGTGCTCTTCAAGCGGCTCTGGGCAAAGCCCGAGCCATGCGAGTGCATCAAGACGCGCTCGACAGTGCCAAGACCCAAGGCCTTGCCTGCAATGGCATGACCGCATTCATGTAAGGATACACGCTTCCAGATCGCCTCACGCATCTCAGGGTCAGGAAGAAGCCTCTCTTCCAGTGCTGTGAGGGAAAATTCAGTCTTTTTGCGCCGGCATTCAGCCTTCATCTTGCGTACCGCGCCGTCGATCGCCGCGGGTGTTTCGCCGGTCAGCATGCGGGCAGTATTTGCAATGTCGTCAGGGTTGAGGTCCGGAAGCTTATTTTGGAGGATCTGTGCGATGAACTCAGGCCCAGGCAGCTCCATGTACAGGGTTTCATCAAACCGCCCGTCCCGCAGAATGGCCGGATCGATGCCCGAAACGTCATTGCAGGCGCCGATCACAAGGACACCTTCCATGGTGGAGATGTCCATTTCAGCGAGGAAGGCATTGATCAAGCCGCGCCAGTAGCTGTCATTATTGCCATGCCCCTCGTTTTCGCGCGATGAAAGTGAATCAATTTCATCGATAAACAGGATACATGGCGCTTTGTTGCGCGCCTCTTCGAAGCTGCCTTTCATCGCCTTAATGAGAGTTCCAAGGTGACCTTTGTCGGACGACTGCCAATCAGCGAAACTCGTAATAACGCTGTTGTCCTTGCCAAGCACCTCTCCGACCTGACGGGCAAGGTAGGTCTTGCCGGTGCCCGGGGCGCCTTCGATGATGATCGAGGGCGAAATGTCGCCCCAAGCAAGATCACCGTCTTTCCAGGCTTTCAGGTCGACCACCATTTGCCGCACATGATCATAGACCTCGCCTACGCCGGTGATGGCGCTGACGTCCCAAGTGCTGACCGAAACCTCCTTGGTTTTGCGCGTCGATGAGGTGTCGAGCCCCTCGCGCCATTCCTTCATATCATCCGCGATGCTTGATTTCTTCTCTTGGATGGTGTCGGACATAGGGGGAACTCTCGGCATTGTTTACGGGTCAGCTACAAACATAGGTCCCGCGACGGCGTCATGCTGTAGGTCCATGGTCAATATTTCAGGTTATCCACATTATTTTCGCAAATCCGACCGGACGGTCCGGCGAAGTTTTCTCGGCAACGCTTATACTGAAGGAAAGGTTAAACTTATTCATCGTCTTAGGGCTTCTTAATGGAAATTCTGTTCATCTGTGCTGCTGTAATTTTAGTGGCTGTCGTGATCATCGCCAAGCTCAGCTCTGACAGCACGTCGCGCGAGCCCGTCGGGAAGGATGTCGAGGACAGTTTCACGGCTGTGAGCCTGTTGAATCAATCCGAAGCCAGACTGCTGGGTCTGCTTGATACTCTGGTGGGCCCGATCTTCGGGGCGAAAGCCCGGGTCTTTGCTCAGGTCTCCTATGGGGAGTTCCTAAAGAGCAGCAGCCGCAACGCCTTTGCCAAGGTAAACCAGAAGCGCGCGGACTTCGTTGTGGCCGATGCGGGGGGTACAGTTCTTTGCGTCATCGAGTATCAGGGGGCCGGGCATTATGGCCGCGGGCCGGCGGCGCGCGAAAAAGCTGAGATGAGCGATAAGGTCAAGCGCGCGGCGCTGAAGTCGGCTTGCTTGCCCCTGGTGGAAGTGCCGGCGAAGTTCTCATTGGAGAGCGTGCGGGGGCAGCTGCAAGCGGTCCCGCTGCTGCAGGGTATCTGAGGAGCCCTAAACCCTCCCACCGAATAGGCGGCCGCTTCACGGGGTGTGGCACGACATTTCCAATCCGATCACAAACACATGCCTTCGGGTTCTGAGTTCTTTTCAACCTCTTGGTCGAACCCCATGCGATAGAGTATGCGGCTGTTGTCTACCCGCTTGATGCGGATATCGCGTACCGCTCCCATGACCTCATAGGAAGCCTGATCGCCCCGCTGATGACCCATCACGGCACGTGCGATCGGAGTGTCCGCGTTAAGCTCATTCGGTCCAGTGTTCTTTTTGCCATTGGTGATCGTGAATGTTGCTTTGGTCGATACGCCTTCGATATCCAGCGTGACTTTCGATCCAACCATGATGAGCTTATCCAGTGCATCCATCGCCAGATCGAACGGGTCTGACACCACAACATCATTGCTTACGTTTTGCCGCGCGATCTTACGCAACGACATTCGGGGCTTACTGGCCAGACGGTAAGGCACGAGAGCGCCCGGTACCGGGATGAGGTCGCGCGGCGGGTCCGCTCTGAAAACCACTTCGCTTTCACCTGCCCCGCAGCGCAATGTCACAGGAAGGTGGAGGGTTCGGGCGATCGTTTTGATCGCCGAGATCATCTGTGCATGATTTGGGCGCTTAACCGAGGCATCAATGTCCGGCAGGTAAAGATACCCATCGTATTTCTTGCCCGGCCAAACGGACGCACCGGATGCCGTTTCCAAGCTGGCGTTGTTCTCAAGACAGCGCTGGGCAGCCGTCATTGCGATCGCATAGACCTCACTCCATTTTGTGACACTCGACCGCTGGCCGATTATATCAACGAAAACAGGGGAATGATCTGCGCAAAGGCTTCCCAATGATGCTTTTCGCACATTAGGGTTTCGCCCAAGCGCCGGGTCGAAGTATTTACCGGGTGCCTGCTGTGGCGTTTTCTCCGGACTGACAGCCTTAGCCTCATGTGTTTGGGGAGGCGTTCGGGCTAGGTCTCGCAGCGGCACGTCGGTGCTGGCAGGTGCTTTGGAATGCTTCGGGGCAGCGGGCGCGCCGAACAGCCCACCGAAACGTTCCCCAAAGCTCTTCTTGTTCGATTTCATCTGATGCGAACCTTCATTTTCGATTAGATTCGCAAGTTATCCCCACCTCATGAAAGTTCGAAGTACAGGCCCCGCGCCGGTGGCCCTGTGTTTCTACAGCCCTGCGTCGTTCGGGTGGGCTCTCTCATCTTCAATGATGTCTTCTTTGCCGCGGTTCGATGTGAATGAAGGCCGAACCGCTGAAGCGGCATCCTGCCCTTTTTGAATTTGCCGACTGCGGTTTATGCCAAGCCAGCTGAGGTGGACCACGGAAATGATGAGATAGATAACCCCAGTTGAGACTGCGAGAAGAAGCAAAAGACCACCGGTGGTGCCCGGGTTGACCCATAGGCTGAAGATCAGCCCGAGGGCGATTGCGATGAGCAGACTGCGGGAGAGCTGTGCTATGCCCATATCGCTAAGCCGCCCCGATCAGAACGAGAAAGGCCTGACCATGCTGATCGGACCAGTCTCGGACCATGCGGCGCAGGTTCTCTATGGAGAATCCATCCTGCAGCAGTTCAGGATTTGTCGCGATCTTTTGCTGCCAACTCTGCAACTGGATCAGGGCCTGCTCGTAGGTCGAGACGCGGGATAGGTCCAGCATCAGAATGAGCTTGCCCACCTGGCCAAACTCGTCTGCCGGGATCCAGCCAAAGAGATATGGCCCGAGGCCATCCAGGGCGATGCCCTCGTTCTTGCGGATATTGCTGAGGATGGCCCGCGCACGACTGGCATCGTAACTGTCGATCGCCTGCTTGCATGTGGCGATTGTGTCAGAGCGATGCATAGCGCGGTTCAGCCGTTTAGAAAGCGCCGCGTCGATTAATGGCCAGACGGTTACGAACTGATCTCCCGGCAACTCGGCCACGGATGCACTTGCCGGCAGGCTGTTCATATAGGCTTGGCAGAAAATCATGTGACGGCCGAAATCAAATTCCGAGGCCGTGGCGATAAAGGTCATGAAGCCATAACCGCGGAAGTTCTCTGGAGGGAACTGATCCGGACCGGCAAAAACTCGGGTTGGCACCGGCGGCCCGCCGGCGCTTGCTGGCTGCTCTGCCTGAGCTGTTGTTACCTGAACTTCCACAGGCTGGACCAAAACATTGGGAGGCTGAGTTGAGGCGGCCAGGTTGCGGCGGAATCGCACCTTCGGCGTATCCTGCACACTCTGCGCAAGACGAAAGATATGCAGGACCTCGGCATTACTGGGAGGGCCGGTAATGGTCTTCCCATGTGTTTTCCGGAAAGCTTCAAACGCACGGGAAGTCTTGGCCCCGTAAAGTCCATCCACAGCCCCGGCATCATACCCTAAAATATTCAGCGCGGCCTGAAGATTGCGGATGGTCTCCCGATCAACACAGGTCCGATCCTCACTGCGCATGCAGAGTGTAATCTTTCGTGGCTGAGGCACAGCCCTCCTCACGCCCGGAGTAGTCGGAGGGCGGATTTGATCGATATCAATCTTAAAATCAGGAAACCACTGAGCAAACGCCATGGGTGCCGTCGCGATCAAGGCGACAGTGAGGAGTGCCGTGCATCCAGTTCTCAGGAGTGCAGCGTTCATTGGTTTTTGACCACTTACCTTGAGGTGCCGGGGCGACCCCCTGCCCTTGGGCGCCTGAAATGTCATGCGTTATGCGCAGACATCAGGGTTGCTGGGCACCTACGTCAAACAATCGCCTCGATATGAGCCTGCCTGAGATGGGGCGCAAAATCAAGCATGGCGGGCTCTACAGAGGAGACGACGGCGTCCCCCTTAGAGACCTGGCTCATCACTGAAGCTGATTTGCCGTTCCTTAGCAGCCATGATCATGTCGTCGAAAACCTCATCCACGTCGCGGCTCTGGTCTGCCGGCGCGTCAACGTGCCGAAGCAGGATGAGCTCGATGTCACCGTAACTCTCAGACAAACAGGAGCCAGCCGGCACAGTCATTTCGATATCCAGCGCTCGAACCAACTCTTCGACCTGCTCTTGGGTCACGCGGCCGGGGAAGACGACCTCATGAAACTCCTTACCACCTCTTGGCGGGCGCTGTAGCGCGCGCAGCATGGTATTCGGGCAACCCTCATTCTCATGAAAATCAAAAGGCAGCGCGTCAGGCTTATGCTTAAAGCCCTTCAGGCTGCAGAAATCCAAGAGATGGGTCATGTTCTCAGGGCTGAGCCGGGCATTGCGATGCTCGCGGGCATGGACCACCACGCCGTCTGCGACCAGAACCGTGGCTTCCGGTGCGTCATCCCCGCTGCGCAGACTGTAGATGTCGCCCAGGGCGCTGTACTTGTCCCAGCTGTGCCCAATCGAGTGGCGCATGTGCCAAGCTTCATGATCCGCCTGTGCGGGAGTCTCGATCTTGCGCCAGAGGAGCGGAGCGTGGATCGCATAACCAGCGAAGCTGGCCTGCGGGTCGCGCTTCTGGCTGCTCTCAAGCCACTGCCAATAGGAATCGACCCGGGCGGTTTCCGCCTCAGGATCCTCCAGTGGCGCGCGTCCTTCTGTCCATTCGTTCATGGGGAGGGATCCTCTTCTTTAATCGGGTGATCTTCTTCCAGACAGCATGCGGCGCTGGAGGCAGAGTGGATGGCATCGTTGAACGATCGAACATTGTTGCTGCAATAGGTCACATCGCGAGCTGCGGTGATCTGCGCGCGCCAAGTGCGTTCTTCAACCTGCTCGACATTGAAGGTCCCGAGATTGCGGGCTTTGACGCTGTCCTTGACTGAAAGTGTCCCGGCCACCTCATCATGGCTGAGCTGGTATTCCCCATTCTGTGTGCGCAGGTTAAGCGTCGCTACATCGCCGTTGCGCGTGACATGCATGAAGTCATCCATGTCATTGCAGTCATACTGCTTCTCGGCATCGTCAAAGCCGAGCTCAGGTAGACGCGTGATGAGTGTGCGATAGTCCTCCATCACTGTGGCAACGGACTTCTCGGCCGCCATATTGGAAATTGTGGCGATGACCTGCATGACACTTTCATCCAGAAAGCCACCCGATGCGCGGACCGCGCAGAGGCCAATTTCTTCCAGTAGGATCGCCCGGCCAGAGCAGGCCGACCAGAAGCCACGGGATTCAACCTTCTCCAGATCGGCTTTGACCTGGACCTCTTTTCCCTGATCACGCAGAACAGATGAGAGAACGCAGAGCAATTCCGCCCCCAGAAAGCCATCAGTGCGTCCCAACTCGCCACTGGCGTTAGCTGCATCATCATCCCAGGAGTAGGGCATGCGCGCCGTAAGGGCGATGCCCGGCCACCAAATGCCATCCGGATCGAATGGCCCCTGGTCGTCGGTACAGTCAAAGTTCTCAATCCGCTCTGGTGGGCCGGAGGGCACGGCAGGAGAGCTGCGCAGGGCAGACCCTGAGATCATCTTGACCGCGTCACCGCGGCGTGGTGCGCAGTAGTTATCCGGGTTCGACCTAAATGCGTCTTCCTCGTTGTTTTCGCGTTTTAGAATGCGCGACATCAACTGTGCTGGGCTGAGCCCTGCCTGTGCGTCGTCCAACACTTTCCGTCGAGCCTTTCCTTCATCGCTAAGGCTCGTTTCAAAGACAGCGCAGACCTGCCAGCACCCGGGCGCGTCCGGGCGTGTCATGTTGAAATGGACCTGACCCTTCTCGATCTCGCCACAGCGCTCGATGTGCCAACCGGCGGCAACGATGGGATGATCTTGTTCCACCAAATCCATGGCTAAGTTACCGACCGCGGAACCCATAGCCTTTGATGCGAGGGACATGGCAGCGTCGACCGTCGCCATGGGATCGCTTGCGTACCAAGCACGCCCCTGCTCTTCCGAAGAGAGTTCCAACATGCAGGACTCTACGGTCAGGTCATCCAGGGACCGGATGGCGCGCCCGATGTCGTGTGGGCCTTTTTCTCTCTCAATGGTCAACCTGTTCTCCGATCCTGCTGTTCTTGGTCAGAATATGAGGAGGACAGGAAACTAGAAAGAAGATTTGCGAATTTGGTGGTGGTTGGGGTAAACTGTATGGGAAGACGCCGGGAACAGGTCGGCAGCGCGCTTGCTCGTGACGGACCCCTGGCGTTATAGATATCCAGACAGAAGTTATCAGCCCTGGATCCCTTTCATTCTCAAAAGAACCGCATAGTTGATAGGTATCTTTACTGGCTTTGGCAGTGAGAGCCCGCCGAATGGGCGGCTGAGTAGAGAGCCGGCCGCCGGTCTTTTTCACGAGAATACCTCCCCGCCGGATAGGCGGCTGAGAGACACATCAACGTCTCGATACGCACATGATACCCCCTCCCCGCCGGATAGGCGGCTGAGAGAATATGGCTCGGAATAATCAAGGCACGGGCATTCCTCCCCGCTGTATACGCGGCTGAGACAGATGAGATAGTGCATGTCAGAATTCTAGGACTTCCTCCGCCGGATAGGTGGCTGAGAGAAAGACCTGGTAGCTGACAATGTCGTTGGCGCGACTCCCCGCCGGATAGGCGGCTGAGAAACTCTGACCCCTTAGGGCCATTCACCCGGCTCCCCCCCCCCC
>Ga0209344_10005106_pt1 | contig 11531 bp, 10 predicted proteins | sample Cruoilmetagenom6_FD_187293 | JGI IMG/M metagenome (GOLD analysis project Ga0209344, IMG submission 187293) | Oil polluted marine microbial communities from Coal Oil Point, Santa Barbara, California, USA - Santa Barbara Oil Seep Sample 6 (SPAdes)... | ecosystem: Environmental > Aquatic > Marine...
ACAGTGGGTTCCAGGCATCATCGCGAAAATTATTCAGATAGATCGGGCGGCCAGAAACAGTAGGGAATACGAGATCATGCTCCGATGCCGGGCATCGTTCCTGCCACTCGAACAGCTCGTCGGTAATTCCGCCGGCCACTTCGATCGATCGCCGGGCGGCTTTCGATTTAACCGGCCCGATCTGGCCATAGGCATCGGCGCGCTGAGCGACCTTGATTTGCCCGTGCGCCACGCATGGCCATGCAAGGCCTCTGGTCTCAGACATGCGCAGGCCAGTGAATATCGGCAAATAGATCATCGGCCGATAACGCGCCCATGCTTTCTCCATGAAGGCATTTTTGCGCCCCATGACTTCAGTGGCTTTCAGCAGTGTGCGAACTTCCTCGTCCGATGGAATGTCAATCTCGTTCTGGTCCTCTTCATATCGGCCCGACGTTCTGATCGAAATGCCGCTCGCCGGATTGGAGGGCAGGTGGCCTTGCATCACCATTTCCGTCAGAGCCGAGCAGAACGATGAAAGCGTTCGGCGCGCAAGGTCCCGACTGAAATCTTCTAGCAGCCATGTCCTGAACTGCACGACATCGGTGGGCTGCAATCCCTGAAGGGGCTTTTTCCAGTTGTATCGGCGCATGACCCGGGCACGCCGCGCATATTCGGCGAACGTCGTCGGCTCGACCGGTTCCCGTCCGTCACGCCCCACACGCCCGCAGATATCCAGCCAAAGCTCTATGGCATCGAGCACGCTGAAATCAGATTGAAGGCTAGACGTGGCTTGCAGGACCGGCGAAAATGCGCCTTCCTCAAGGTCTTTGATGGTCTTGAATTGTTGTGCTTGCTTCGCAAGGGCAAAGGTCTTGTAGCGAAATCCGCTTTTGCTGGATTTGTCGATGAAGCGCACTTGATAGCCGACGCCTCCATCAGCATAAATTCTCTTTCTTACATCTGCCATAAACTATTCTATTATATATTGATTCATCGCTGCAAATCAAAATTCGAGCGTCATAGAGTTTTCTGCTCTTATCTCTTCGTTCAGGTATATCTTGAGCAATGTATGCTTGTTGATTTTTAGCCTACCGTCAATGGGATCGCGAAAGAACGGCAGCTTGCGCTGGCCGTTCGGATCAGGTTCCGCTGCGCGCTTCATTTGACGCTCGTTCAGCTCAATACCGATGTCTTTCAAAACCTCGCGGGCATCATCAAGCCCGATGTAGAAAGGTGCATTCATGGGCTGGCCTCGTCAAATTTCATAGCTGTCTGCGGCACAGGAATATGGCCCTTCGCTTAGCATTGTTTCGACCCGCTCACCGCGTCCGTCACGGCAGGAAACCTCGTCTCCGAATCCGTTCGTTGGAGTTATGTAGATCGTCACACCACGGCCATGCCGCACGGCGTAACGATCTTCCAATTCGTGAAACTGCTCGTAAATGCATTGCCTTATCTGGGCGAGCGTCATCTCGCCTTTGATCTTTATTTTCATTAGTTACCGTCACTTGTACTTAAATTCATTGTACCATCCATGATTGTATTATGGAAAAAATTGTGTGCTGCCATGCAGCAATTAAATGACAGCACGCACTCCGAATTTTCGCCGCGAAGAATTGGGAGCGTGATCGATGGTGATTGCCCCGGCCTCGGGTTTCACCGCCGTCATTCTAATCCAGCGGCTAGAATTGCGCGCAAAGCGGTCATGCGCTTGACGACTGAAATTGGGCCGATTGCTGACAGGCAGCTTTCGCATACTGAGATCAGGATCACTGCCGCCACCCTCATTACAGTGGGCATGTCAGAAAGTGATCTGGTTGAGGACGACACTGGGTATTCGACATTTTTCCATTCTGCCGCCTCAACAAATTGGCGTCTTTGACTTGCGCAGTAAGCGCTTTCCACCGAAGCTCCTTGACACAACGGAGCAGAGCCATACGGTCAATGAATGCCCATTCGACATCATACCCTACGCCTCGTTGCGATAACTGGCTTGCTAATTTTACATGCGCCAGCTTTCGCACAGCAGGCACGTTCGGATAATTCGACGCAGGATCACTATCGGTATTGCCAGCAACGCGCTCAAAACTTTTCCGGCTACACAGGGCCGGTGCCGAGTCGGCACTTGCCAGGTGGGGCACTAGAAGGGGCTGCTCGCGGAGCTGCGACCGGTGCGGTGGGGAGCTGGGTCTTTGGCAAGAACAAGAAACAGCGCAAGAAAGCTGCCCGGCGCGGGGCAATTATTGGCGGCCTTGTCGGTGCAATCAAGCGCGGCGCCGCGAAAAAAGAGATACAGCGCAGCGCTCGCGCCTATCGGCTGGAGTTAGACGCATGTATGCGCTCAGGAGGTTATTGATGGTTCGCTCGACATTCAGGAATATTGTTGCAATCGCGACCTGCGCAGCAACAGTAATGGGCGTGGGAACATCCGCGATTGCTCAGGACGCCAAGGAAATGGTGGATCCGCTTGCGCTCTCTTCCTCGCAAGCTGCCGATCTCAAGATGCTGACCTGCTGGGAAGTAGTCACCTTGTCTGAGGATGACCGCGCGTTTGCGATGACGCTGCTCTATGGCTACAATCAGGGCTCCAAAAGCGATTCAAGCATAACACCGCGCGATATCCAGATCGCGATCATCAACACCATGCAGAACTGTGTCGATACGCCGGAGGCCAAAGTGCTGGACGTCCTGCGCTCCCATGTTGCGCACGAAGATCAGGGCTGACGAGCTAAAGCCATCAAGGGACTATTCTGAAAAATAACCTTTGCCGATCACATCGGCGGGAATCCTGCCAGAAGAGTGTTGATATCGCTCGCAATATCGGTGTCTTTCTCCTTCATATCGTTCCTCGTCAGAACCTTTGCCGCGCGCGCATGCCAAACCGGACTTCGACGTTTGGCATCAAATATATCGATCGATAAGGTGCCTTCTGTATAATGGTGCGACACTGTTTTCTCGCGAGGAAACGGCTCTGAGAATGGATAGAAATATTCATTACCCCATCTCCAATTCAAGCGGTTGGCTAACAGATAATCGGTCTCGATGGTGGTCGTGGTCCGGGTCATGTCGCGTGCTCCGACCATGTAAGAGACAACGAAATCAGCTTGCTCGAGATTTTCGACAAAGCGATATCCGCGCGCGGATAAAGTCGCCCTGATAGCCTGCGTTATCTCGTTTCGCACAAAGGGAGAAATCGAGTGATCTCCCACCATCGTCATGGGATCTTCCGATACCCATGCGAAAGTTGAATAGGTTGAAAAGTCCTGAGCCGGGTCGCTGTCCGTCATGATTTTTGGGACCGTTGTGCAACTCGCAGCGGCTAGACAGGCAGCGGCCAGCATGCCCTTAATTCCGATTGAGTTTTTCATAAGTCTTAATCTCCGCGAGCGTTAACTTCTAGAATGCAAGAAAGAACTGGATAAGGAATGAATTGGCGACGTCGACGAAAAATGCGCCGACAAGAGGGACAATGATGAAGGCAGTAGGGCTTGGTCCGTGCGATTTTGCGACCGCTGACATGTTCGCAATCGCGGTTGGAGTCGCTCCAAGGCTGAAACCGGCAAACCCCGCGCTCAGGACGGCTGCGAAATAGTTTTTCCCCATAACCGGAAAGACAACAAGCAAGATAAACAGGATTGCGATGAGGACCTGAACGAATAACAGAATGAAAAGCGGCCCGGCGAGATCTGCGACACCCCATAGCTGCATTCCCATAAGTGACATTGCGATAAACAATCCAAGTGAGAAATCCGAAATAATCGCAAGGGCATTTGAACCTGCGGGCCAGGTGACATTCTTGAACAGGAACGGGATCGTATTGGTCATTCCGATCGCGACGAACATGCAAGATACGAACAGAGGAAGTTTCAAGCCTGCAACCAAAAGCGCTTCATTCAAAATATAACCAAGGATCATCGCAACATGGATCAACAGGATGGATGCCATCAAATTGAGATGTGTGACCTTGGTTTGATCTTCTTTTTCATATTCAACACCGATAATAAGATTGGCATTTGTCTCGCTTTCTAGGTTGCGACGCGACAATAGGTAGCTGGCAAGCGGCCCACCAATCAGGCTGGCCACGACCAATCCGATCGTGGCTGCGGCGATTCCGATTTCAAGAGAATTTCCGACACCGTGTTGCTCGGCGATGGTGGGAGCCCAGGCAATCGCAGTTCCATGCCCTCCCGCAAGAGAAGCTGTGCCTACGAGAACGCCAACACCTGCTGGCTGACCGATTGCAAGCGCGATGACCACACCGACCACGTCTTGCAGGAAGAGATATGCGAATGTTAGAATTAGTAGTAATATGAGCGGTTTACCGCCTGCAAGTAACTGAGTAAACCGAGCATTGATGCCAATGGTCGTGAAAAAATAGATGAGCAAAATATCGCGGATGTAGAGATCAAATCCGATTTCCAAATCTGTCGTCAGATAGAGCAGCAGAGCAGCCACAGATGCAATAATTCCGCCAGTGACGGGCTCTGGAATATTGTATTTTCGCAGGATCGAAATCCGGGATGTTATCGCAATGCCAACAAACAGGACGATGAATCCTATTGTCAGGCTGACAAAAGCATCAACCTGAATGTGGGTTGGCGAAACAAACTCCATCCTTATCGTTACTCATCGAGGCCAGAGGAGGACCAGTCCCCGCCCAAAGCAAGGTTCAGTTCCAGATATTGCTCCAACTGGGCTCGTTTGAGCGAGAGCAGATTGCTCTGTGTTCCAAAGACGCGCTGCTGAATTGAGAGCACATCGAGAAGGTCGATTTCGCCCTCCTTGTATTGAAGCAGGGAAAGGCGCAACGCATTGCGTGTTTCGACATCGGCTGTTTCCAGAGCCACCAGCCTGCGGCGGATGAAGGTCCCGCGATCGAGTGCGCTCTCTACCTCCCTGAAGGCCGTGATAGCCGTATCTGAATAGGCGGCAATCGCAGCATCCAGCTCTGCTTCGGTAATATCGACCTGCGCGCCTCGTGCGCCGCCATCAAAAATCGGCGCGAGGACGTTAGCGCCTAGTGAAGCAGCGATATTGACCGGATCAAACAGATCGCCAAGTTCGAAAGACGCGCCGCCCAATGCGCCTGTCAGCTGGATATTGGGAAGCCGGGCAGCCTTTGCCGCGTCGCGGCTGTTCAGTGCCGCTGCGATGCTGCGTTCGGCAGCTAGAATGTCGGGGCGGCGCTCCAAAAGCTGTGCGGGCAATCCTTCGCCGGGCGGGGGCGGCGCGATTGGCAACGCTTTTGGTGTTTCAAGCTTAGCGCCTGGATATCGACCGACCAATGCCTCAAGCGCACGCAGAGCCTCAAGCTCACCATTTCGCGCCGTTTCAACGGAATCACGCGCTGAAGCCAGATCGGATTTAGCCAACGACACGTCGTAGGCAGATGCAAAGCCGTAGCGATAGCGCAAGCGGACAATACGGTGAATTTCCGTCAGGGCTTCGAATACCCCCTGAGCAACTGCGACTTGCTGTTTGGCTTCGATGGCGATGAAATAGGATTGCGCCACTGCCGCAGCGATCGAATATTGTGAGAAGATATATCCGGCTTCTGCGGAGCGCGCACTTTCTATGGCTGCCTGCGTGTTTGATCCGACACGGTTCCAGATGTCGACTTCCCAGCTTAGCTGCGCGCCCAATGAGTAGGAGGTTGTTCCACGGACACCTTCCAGTGGCTCCTGCCGTTGGGTTCCGCCCACCGCATCAATGTTTGGCAACCGGGCCGCGCCAGCTTGCCGTGCGAAAGCCTTAGCCCGGCGCACATTGGCCGCAGCGGCCCGCAAATTGCGATTGTTCTGCAATGCCTCTTTGAACAGTGCATCCAGCAGCGGATCATCAAAAGCGTCCATCCACCCGACATTCACATCGCCCAGTCGTTCGCGCGCAGAGGTCCATGCGGGCGGCATTTCGGGCAGGCTCTGCGTTGCCATGCTGGCCGTCTCTGGTTCGGTTACTGCGAGATTCGATGTGCAGGCACCAAGAAGAGCCATGGATGCCAACAGGCAGGCGGCAACTGCACGGCGGCTGGATGGTTTCCGGTTGCCGTTCATGTCGCAGCACTCTCATCAGCCGAAATGCCAATTATCTTTGCGTAAAAAACGGGCACGATCACCAGTGTCAGTACAGTGGCAAAGGTCAGCCCGAATACCAGAACCACGGCCATGGAACTAAAGAACGCATCAAAAAACAGCGGAATGACGCCCAGCACCGTCGTCAGTGAGCCCATCATCACCGGTCTGACCCGGCTGGTTGCGGAATCGATCACTGCATCATAGCGCGGTTTGCCATCCCGTATTTCAAGGTCCATCTGATCGACCAGCACAATCGCATTCTTGATGAGCAGGCCCGACAGTGAAAGCAGCCCAAGGATGGCCATGAATTCCATCGCAGTCCCGGTCAGCAGGAGGCCAAAGACAACGCCGATTATCGATAACGGAACCGTCAGCCAGATTATCAGCGGTTGCTTGAGCGAATTGAACAGCACGACCACGACAAGGACCATGGCCAGGAAGCCAAGCGGCAGAGTGGATGCCAAGCTGCCATTCGCTTCGGCGCTGTCGCCAGCCTCCCCGCCCCATTCGAACGCATAGCCTTCGGGTAGCTCGATCGCCTCGATCTCTGGTCTTATATCTTCGAGAAGTTCAGATGCCAGCGCTCCGGGGACAGGATCACTTTGCGCGTTGATGGTCCAGACCCGGTCAACCCGGCGCAGGCGCGAATTACGCCACACGGTCTCGAACCCATCGACAACGGACAGGATCGGCACGGACTTGCCAGTCGTCTGACTGGTGATCTGAACGCCTTTCATCGCCGCTGCATTCAGCCGCTCGCGCTCTGGGGCGCGGGTGATGATCTGAATCAGTTGGTCGCCTTCGCGGTAAACACCGATGGCGCGGCCTGAAAAATTGGTGCGGAGGGCCTGCGCAAGGTCTTCGCGCGAAATGCCAAGACGCCTGCCATTTTGTTCATTGTATTTAACCTCGATCACGCTGACCGGCTGACGCCAGTCGTCCTTGATCGAAATCGCTTTGGGATTTGCGGCCATGAGCGCTTTGGCCTGATCGGCAAGTTGGCGCAGCACAACCGGATCGCGCCCTGAAAACTCTGCCTCGATCTTCGAGCCGCCGCCGGGGCCAAGCTGGAACTGCCATACTTTTGCCTGCGCATCAGGGAAGTTCGCATCGATGTAGCTTTGGATTTTCGGCAGAATGGCGGCAATCCGATCGTAATCGTCAACCTTGATGAGGAATTGCCCGTAAGCAGAACTCGGCGATTCTGGTGAATAAACCAACATAAAGCGCAACGTTCCCTGCCCGATTAGCGTCTGGAAGGAATCGACGCCTTGGGTCTTTTGCAGGAATGTTTCGATCCGCTTCAATGCCGTGTCAGTCTCGGCGATGTCAGTGCCTTCAGGCAGTGAGAAATCGACGACAATCTGCGGCGATGTGGACGGCGGGAAAAAGCCAGGAACCACGAAACCGAAACCCACAATCGACAGCACGAACAATCCGACAACCGCGATAATCGCTGTTTTAGAGCGTGCCAGCACTTCGCGCATGAAGGCGCGGTAACGCGCGAAGAACGGATGCTCGGCCTTCGCTTCAACGCCTTCTTTTGCTTCTGCTTCTTTGAACAGCATGTCCGCAAACAGCGGCACAGCAGTGATCGCAAAGATCCAACTGAAAAAGAGCGAGACCATCACCACCCAAAACAGATCGCCGGTGAACTCAGCCGTCGATCCCGGGGCAAAGCCAATGGGCGCAAATGCGATGATGCCAACCAGCGTTCCGCCCAGCAACGGCCATTTCGTGCGCGCGACAATGTCCTTTGCCACATCCAACTTTCTACGCCCCTGCTGGGTGCCAACCAATATCCCTTCGGTCACAACGATTGCGTTATCGACCAGCATGCCCAGAGCAATAATCAGCGCGCCCAACGAAATCCGGTGCATTGGGATATCGATCACATACATCGTTGCCAGCGTGGCCGCGATGGTCAGGATCAGGACCGCTCCAATAACAATCGCAGAGCGCAGCCCCATAAAGAAATAGAGCGTTACCAATACGATCACGAGCGCGGCCAGCACGTTAAGCGCAAAATTGGCTACCGCTGTCTCAACGATCTTGCCCTGATGATAGTATTCATGAATTTCGATGCCGACAGGACGCAGCGATTTGGTCTCTTCAATCTTTGCATCAATGGCAGCACCCATCTTGGCGACGTTCGATCCAGAGACAGCGGAAACGCCAATCGCGATGGCGGGCTTGCCATTGTAACGAACGATGAAGCTCGGGGGATCAACATAGTCGCGTGTGATTGTGGCCACATCGCGCAGGGTGATGAGATTGCCCGAAATTGCCGTGGTGACGACCAGACTGCCGATTGCATCCACGGAATTGATCTGCCCAGTCGGCTGGAATTTCAGCCGCCGATTGCCCAGCTTGATGTCGCCTGCCGGTTCAACCGAATTCTGCTTGGCCAGGTCGCCATAAATCTGATCGACCGAAACGCCGAGCGCTGCTGCACGCTCGCGCGAAATTTCGACGTAGATTGCTTCCTGCCGCATCCCCAGTGGCTGAACCTTGGCAACATCGTCGACAGAGAGCAGGTCTGTACGCAGGCTGCGCACGTACTCGTAAAGCTCGGCATTGGTGAATCCGTCACCCGTGGCGAGATAATAGAGCCCGTAAACATCGCCGAAATCGTCATTGACGGCGGACGTTTCTGAACCGGGGGGTAAGCGGCTCTGGACGTCTGCAACCTTTGACCGCAGCTTCGTCCAGATTAGCTGCAAGTCCGATTTTTCACCGGAAAAGCGATATTTGATGTCGACGCTTATCTCTGAACGTCCAGCTGATGAGACCGATCTGATCTCGTCAACTTCCTGCATTTGCTGGACCGCACTTTCGAGGGTTTCGGTAACCTCGTTGGCGACTTCTCCGGGCGTCGCACCCGGATATTGCGTCACGATTTGTGCGGTGCGGATCGTGAATTCGGGATCTTCGAAACGCGCGATATTCTGGAACGAATAATATCCGCCCACCAGCGTTAACGCGATGACGATAAAGCAGATCAGGCGGTTTTTTATCGAAAACTCTGCCGGTCCCATTGGCGCTTACTTCGTGTAAGGGCGGATTTTTTGCCCATCGTTGAGGTAGGCTGCACCTGCGGCCACAATAGTCTCGCCGGATTTCAGGCCGCTGGCCACCGAAATATTTGCACCAACATCATCGCCGACGACCACCATACGCTTCTTGACGGTCATCGCTTTCTTATCGACCACCCAGACATAGCGGGCCTTGCCATCGGACTGAACCGATCCAAGCGGTACGCTGACCGCGCCATTAGCTCCCTCTCCCTCGGTCAGAGCCTGACTGGCATAGACCGTTCCGGTCATGCCGGGGATTACGATCATGCCGGGAGGCGGGTGGAAGGCGAACTTGACCTGGAAGGTCTGCGATTCCGTATCGCCCAGCGTCCGTGCAGACAGAAATTGTCCGGGAATTTTCAGGTCAGGGTTGGAACTGAGCACGACATAGGAACTCGCCCCCTCATTCGAGGCCAGCCGCTGTATCAGGTCAACCGGAACGCTGACGACAGCTTCTACGGTGCCGAGCGACTGAAGTGTGATGATGTCCTCGCCGGCCTGGACATTCTCAAACTGTGTTCCGTGCCTCTGCGCGACAAGTCCGGCGAATGGCGCACGCAAAACTGTGTCAGCAAGGTCTTTGCTAGCGCTGTCCAACTTGGCGCGCGCCATGTCTCGTTTGGCTCGGCGCTGGTCAACCGAAATCCGTGCGATGGCGTCTTCTTCGAGGAGTCGCCGCGAACTTTCATATTCGGTTTGAGCCGTAGTATATTCCGCCTGCGCCGACACCACTGCGTTGCGATATCTGCGCTGGTCGAGACGCGCGAGTGGTGTGCCCTTGCGCACGGCTTGGCCCTCGCGAACTGGCAAGCTTTCCAGCAGGCCGCTGACCTGAAATGTCAATGTGGATGATCGGCCCGCCTCGATGATTGCAGGAAAACTGGTGTTGAACTGGTTTTGCGGTGCCGCGACGGTGTAGAGCTTGGCTGGCCGGACAATCTCGGGCTCAGCATTATTCTCGCCGGAGCATGACGCCACAGCTATGGCGAGTGTGCAAAAGGCCACCAGCTTGGAGGGCATTGAAAAGCTTAGATCAAACGTCATGGACAAGCGACAAATCCCCCTTTTCTCGGATGGCGTCCTGTGCGACCCTTAATAACAACACACTCTAAAGCGAAGAGAAAGGGGTAGAAGTGAAGAAATGCTGATTCAGATTGGGCTGGGCTCACTGGTCATATTGCTCACGATTTTTGTCGAAGCGATTTTTATCGGAATTGCGATATTTATGCTTGGTCGGTTGGGAACGCGGCTGAGAGAAGGCCGCAAAGCGTTGAGGCAGGTAGTGACGTTGGCATGTGTTGTTTCCTGGCTCTTACTCGCCCTGAGCGCCGCAATCTGGATCTGGGCTGGCGTATTGCTCGCGCTGGGCCAATTTGCGGACATCGAAACTGCGCTCTACTTTTCGATCGTTTCGTTTACAACCTTAGGGTATGGCGACGTCATACTGGGGAAGGAATGGCGGCTGCTATCGGGAATGATGGCAACTAACGGCCTGCTGCTCTTCAGTGTGACAACAGCCTTTTTGCTGGAGTTGGTTTCAAGGCTGCGTAGCTCCTGAAACCGCATTGTTCGCAAGCGGCCTTTTTGGTAATTTTGAAGCCTGGACCAATCAAGATCACTGGCACAATTCTGGCACAGTCGGGAGCGACGAGCAGCGATTGACAGCGATATCGGGCGATGGTAAGTGCCAGATATCGTTGAAAAACATTAATAAAATCAACGTGCTAGACAAGCCTCCGAAGGCAGAGGTCACAGGTTCGAATCCTGTCGGGTGCACCATTATTTCAATGGTTTATGGCTACGCCTAACCCTCCGTACGGAATGAGTATGGAAAACAGGGGGTGAAAATGCTCTCTGAGATCGGTGCGTGTCACGGACGCGCGGTCGCTCGATCCTACTGGAATGGATTGCAGAGCGTGTTTGCCCACTCTGGCGAGGCATCCGGTGGTAGCAGGCACACACCATACGCGACAAATCGCGGCTGGAGTTGGTGGATAGTCGCGGCTTTCGCGAGTCGGCAGCTTCTCAATCAAAAATGACTGGGTATCGACCGCAAGCGCCGGAAACTACGAGATGTAAGCAAGTCAGTTTGCTGTCATTTAGGCGGTGGCTTTTGGTTCCGCCTGTGCAGGCGCTACAGGAATGCACGTTTCGCCAATCGAAAACGAAGCTTAGCCGTCCGCTACGATCCCATCTCCGTTCGGAGGATCTTCGTCCTTGAGCTGAGCGATTAATAATCCTTCCAAATATTGTGCGAGCTCCGAGCAATCCAGTTGGCCAGCTTCCCACTGCCTATCGGCAGCGCGAAGGGCCTCATAATAGGGCTTTCGATTCTCGCGAATGCGTTCGGGCACAATTTTGCGACCCGGCAACAATGCTCCCGCCTTCATGCACAGCA
>Ga0209344_10005107_pt1 | contig 11530 bp, 8 predicted proteins | sample Cruoilmetagenom6_FD_187293 | JGI IMG/M metagenome (GOLD analysis project Ga0209344, IMG submission 187293) | Oil polluted marine microbial communities from Coal Oil Point, Santa Barbara, California, USA - Santa Barbara Oil Seep Sample 6 (SPAdes)... | ecosystem: Environmental > Aquatic > Marine >...
CATTAGAGATGTTTTCAAATGCAATAAAAGAACCACGAGATTCTAAATTTACAGCTAGAGCAACATTTTGGAAAGCAGAAACAAACTATAGTTTAACAAATTATGATGATGCTTTAACAGAGTTTAAACAGTTTAAGCAGGAAACTATTGCTTCAGAGACTCCTGAAATTAAAAACATAGATTATAATTTAGCCTATACTTATTTTAAGCTTAAAAATTACAGCCAAGCCACTCAAAACTTTAATCAGTTTGTAAAAGATAATAAAGATGACGACGTTAGATTGAATGATGCCTATTTGAGACTTGGTGACGCTTATTTTGTGTCAAGTAATTATGGTGAAGCAATTAATGCTTACAACGAAGCCATTCAAATAAACAAAGTGAATTCAGATTACGCATTTTTCCAAAAATCTATAAGTTATGGATATGAAGGAAATGCATCAAAGAAAATATCAGAATTGGAAGCATTTCTTCAGGCTTATCCAAAATCTACCCTTCGTGATGATGCCATGTACGAGCTTGGAAATTCTTATGTAAAAGCAGGAAAAGATATCGAGGCTTTACAAATGTACGACAGATTACATGCAGAATACAGAATGAGTACGTTTGTACCTAAAGCCATGTTACGCCAAGGGTTGGTTCATTATAATAAAAGTAATAATGAGCAGGCATTAACAAAATTTAAAAGTGTGGCTAAAGAGTTTCCTGGAACACCAGAAGCCAATCAGGCAGTTGCAACAGCTAGGTTAATTTATATCGATTTAGGACGTGTAAACGACTATGCTGCTTGGGTTAGAACCTTAGATTATGTTGAAGTTACAGATGCCGATTTAGATAATGCTACCTACGAATCTGCTGAAAAGAAATATCTAGACAACAAAGAAAATGATGCTATAAAGCAATTTAATAGCTATTTAAATCAGTTCCCAAAAGGGCTTCATGCGTTGCAAGCACATTTTTATTTAGCACAATTGTATTATAAAAAAGATTTAAAAGAAAATGCCGTACCACATTATCAATATGTAGCGAATGCTTCAGCTAACGAATTTACCGAAGAATCGCTTCTAAAAGGCTCTCAAATATATTTAGAAAGCAAAAGTTGGATAGAGGCTATTCCTATGTTAAAACGTTTAGAAGTAGAAGCTAGTTTTCCTCAAAACGTCATTTTTGCGCAATCCAATTTAATGAAAGCAAATTATCAATTACAAAAATATAATGAGGCTGTTTCTTATGCTGAAAAAGTATTAAGTAATGGTGTTTTAGATAATAAAATAAAGAGTGATGCACATTTAATTATTGCTCGTTCTGCAATTAAAACTGGAGATGAAACTCGTGCAAAATCAGCATTTTCGGAAGTTGAAAAAACAGCAACTGGTAAAGCTGCAGCAGAAGCCTTGTATTACAATGCTTATTTTAAGAACAAGGAAAATGCTTTCGAAGAATCGAATATTACAATACAGCGTTTGGCAAAAGATTATTCTAGTTATAAATACTTTAGTGCAAAAGGATTAATTCTTATGGCTAAAAATTATTATCAATTAGACGAAGCTTTTCAAGCGACATATATTTTAGAAAGTGTTATTGAAAATTTTAAAGAGTTTGAAGATGTTGTAACTGAAGCCGAAGAAGAATTAAGTAAAATAAAAACAGAACAAGCTAAAACAAATTCTTCTGTTTTGCCAGAAGAAGATTAAATAAGTTTTTATATCAAATTTAAGTCATGCTGAGTGTAGTCGAAGTGAAGCAACTTAAATAAAAATTCATCAATCGTAAATCAAAATCATAAAAAAACAAATCTATATGCGAAAGCACATTCATAAAATCTCAATCCTACTAATAACATTAAGTGTTACAGTTTCTTGGTCTCAAGAACGAGAAAACGACACCATAAAAACCGATGTTATTCAAGTTGTTAAACCTTATACGCCAACAATCTCTGATGCGTTTAAAGTAAAGGAAACACCTACTATAGACGACGATGAAACTGGAACTAAGAAAGATGTTGAGTACAATATTTTTTCTTTCCCAGTGGCATCAACATTTACACCATCTAAAGGAAAAGCAGCAGTAGTCGATAAGGAAAAACCAGCAAAATTATACGATAATTATGCATCCTTAGGTTTTGGAAGTTACACCTCCATTTTAGGAGATGTATATTTAAATCATGCACTAAGTAAAACAGATCATGTTGGAGGTTCTTTTAGACATCATTCCTCTCAAGGAGGAATAGATAATGTTCTTTTAGACGACTATTTTTACGATTCTAAACTGCATGTGAATTATTCTCGAAAGTTACGCGATTTGTCTTGGAATATTGAAGGTGGATTTAAGCATCAAGTCTTTAATTGGTATGGATTACCTCAACCTTATTACGATGCTTCTTCTCCTGAAAGTAGTATGCCTGTAAACCATACTTTTTATGGTGGAAATATTGGTGGAGACATTTCTTTTAAAGATACTTATATTGAATCTGCATCAGTTATGTTTAGACATTTTGGAGACGACCAAGGTTCAGGTGAAAACAGATTTAAAGTTAAAGGTTCTGCTGATATTCCTATTGCAGATATTGAAATTTCTACAGATGTGATGTTCGATTATTTAGGTGGATCTTTCGACAGATATTACGAACTGAATGCTGAAAACAAATATGGAAACTTTAATATTGGTTTAGCTCCAACCTACAGAATCATTCAAGACGATTTAACCCTAGATTTAGGTGTCTCTTTATTTTATTTAAACGATTTTGAAGCAGGAGACAATAGCTTCTTTGTTTATCCAAATATAGCAGCATCATATAGAGTAGTCGATGAGGTATTAATTGCTTATGGAGGAATTAAAGGAGGATTAATTCAAAATAGCTATGAGAATTTTGTTGAAGAAAACAAGTTTGTATCACCAACCTTATTGATAACTCCAACAGACCAACAATATCATGCCTATGTTGGATTGAAAGGAAAAGTATCTAATAACGTTAGTTATAATATTAAAGGGGCTTATTTTGCTGAAACTAACAAAGCTTTATTTAGACACAATGAAGTTCAATTTATTAGTCCAGATGAAACATATCAGTTTGGAAATTCTTTTTCAGTGGTTTATGACGATGTATCAACCTTTAATTTAGGTGGAGACATTAGTGTAGATGTCAACCGAAATTTCACATTAGGAATGAAAGCAGATTTCTTTGCTTACAGTACAGATAATGAAAGCAAGGCTTGGAACTTGCCTAGTATTACTGGCTCTTTATTTATGGATTATCAAATAGACGAACATTGGTATGCAGGAGCTAGTTTATTTTATGTTGGCGAACGTAAAGATCAAGTCTATGTAACCACATTTCCAGTAGTATCTTTTGGTTCAACTACTTTAGATGGGTATTTTGATGCGAATGTGCATGTTGGTTATCATATAAACGATCGGTTTTCTGTGTTTGCAAAAGCGAATAATATTACCAACCAGAATTATCAACGTTGGTTAAATTATCCAGTACAAAGCATTCAAGTTTTAGCTGGAGCTACTTATAAGTTTGATTTTTGACACGAAGTGTCATCCTGAACTCGTTTCAGGATCTCATAAATAAAATGTCATTCCTAGCGAAGTAGAGGAATCTAAATAATAAAAGCGTTCAAATTTGAACGCTTTTATTATTTTTACAGCTCGTCAGTTCGAGTGATTCCGATTTTTTATCGGAATTGTATCGAGAACAAAATCTAAACATTTATGAAAAAACTCATATCCATTTTCGTTTTAATAATCATTTTTTCTTGTCAGAAAGAAAAACAACAAGTAGATTCCATAGTAATCAACGCCAATATTTATACAGTAAATACAAACTTCGATAAAGCTGAAGCATTTGCTATTAAAGACGGAAAATTTATAGAAATAGGTACTACCAAAGTGATACAAGGTGAATATGCTTCAGAAAATTTAATAGACGCGAAAGGTCAAGTAGTATTCCCAGGATTTATTGATGCACACTGTCATTTTCTAACTTTAGGACAACTACAACAACAAGTTAATTTAGTTGGGACAACAAGTTTCGATGATATGATGAAACGAGTTCTAGATTTTCAAAACAAGAATAATCTACCATATATAAAAGGTCGAGGATGGGATCAAAACGATTGGGAAGATAAAAACATGCCAACCAAAGCCCTTCTAGATGAGTTATTCCCAAACACTCCAATTGCCTTAACAAGAATAGATGGACATGCATCATTTTGTAATCAAGCAGCTTTAGACCTTGGTAATATTACAGTTAATACAACCATAGATGGAGGAGAAGTAGAAGTCAAGGATGGGAAATTAACAGGTATTTTAATTGATAATGCGGAGCAATTAGTCATGAATAATTGGCCAAAACCATCTAAAAACCAACTCATTCAAGCTTTATTAAAAGCACAAGAGATTTGTTTAGAAAACGGATTAACTACATTGTCTGATGCAGGTCCAGATATTTTTACAACACCATGGACAGATAAAATTCATTTAATTGATAGTTTGCAAAAGTCTAATGATTTAGCCATTAGAATGTATATGATGGTTCCTGGAATTAAAGAAAATTTAGATTATTTTTTAAACAAAGGCGTTATTAAAACTGAAAAACTGAACGTACGATCTTTTAAGTTTTATGCAGATGGTGCTTTGGGTTCACGAGGAGCCTTATTAAAAAAACCATATAACGATAAGGAGAATGCTTATGGATCGATGGTTATGTCTCTTGATGTTATTGAAACTGCTGCACAGCGCATAGCAGATTCAGAGTTTCAAATGAATACACATGCTATTGGCGATTCGGCAAACCATCAAGTATTACTAACTTATAAAAAAGCATTGAAAGGTAAAATTAATAGACGTTGGCGCATAGAGCATGCTCAAGTGGTAGCTCCTGAAGATTTTAAATACTTTGACGACATTTTGCCTTCCATTCAACCAACTCATGCTACAAGCGATATGTATTGGGCTGGAGAGAGAGTAGGAGATGAGAGATTAAAAGGAGCTTATGCTTATAAGCAATTACTTGATGTGTATGGGAAAGTTGCTTTAGGAACCGATTTCCCTGTAGAACAGGTAAGTCCGTTTTTAACATTTTATGCAGCTGTTGCAAGACAAGATTTAAAAAAATATCCTGAAAATGGTTTTCAAATGGAAAATGCTTTGACCAGAGAAGAAGCTTTAAAAGGAATGACTATTTGGGCAGCCTATTCTAATTTTGAAGAAGAAGAGAAAGGAAGTATTGAAGCTGGAAAATTTGCCGATTTTATAATTCTAAATCAAGATATCATGCAAGTGGATGTGAAAGAGATTCCTATTACTAAGGTTGTACAGACTTTTATTGGAGGAGAACCACAACTTCATTAATATAATCTAGTTAAATAATCAAATTGATTTTCACTTTATTTCTTATCTTGCTTTAACTAATAAAATATTTAAATGAAACACAATTACATAATTCTAATAGCCTTTTTCATTTTTTCTTTCTCACAGGCTCAAACTGTTACAATACCAGATGCTAATTTTAAATATTATCTTTTAAATTCAATTTGTGCAGATTTGGATAATGATGGTTATGTAGATTCTGATGTGGACACAAACAACGATGGAGAGATTCAAGTTTCAGAAGCAGAAGCTGTGTTTTTTCTTGAAATTGACCAAGATTGTTTAGCAACTTCAATAGTGGGCATTGAGAGTTTTGTGAATTTAGTTGAATTTAAATGTTTGAATTCAACTGTTATAAATCTTGATTTAAGTTATTTGACAACAATTAATGAGATGGAAATTTCAAATAATAATAATTTATTAGAAATTAACTTAGGAGGAATAAATACGATTGGGAGACATTTTTTTTGTGATAATAATAATAGTCTTACAAACCTAAACCTTTTAAACCTTACTTCTGTTGGAGGTTCATTTTATTTTGTTGCTAATAACTCAACATCAAATCTTGATTTAAGAAACCTTCAGACAGTTAATAGTCGCTTGTCAATTACAGATAATTACCCAACTACGCCATTAAATGTTGACCTTTCTAGCTTGACTAATGTAAATCAATTGATAAATGTTTCTAGTAATAACTTGGGAAGTATTAATTGGGATAATTTGACAACTATTCATGGGTTATTTTTTAGATATAATACAACAGTTTCTGATTTGAATTTGAGTAATGTAATTACAAATAGCACCTATATTACGTCTTCAAATGGAATTGAAATTAGTACTTCAAGTTTAATAAATATAAATTTGGAAAACTTACAAAGCTCAGTAGAAAGAATTATCATTCGAAATCAAGGAAGTACTATGAATGTTAATTTAAATAGTCTGACGTCTGTTAGAACAAGCATGACACTTTCTTACGATTCTAGTATAGTAAGTGTACCTAACCTGATTGAAGTAGATAATATGACGATTGCTGGAGACATACAAGAAGTGAACTTACAATCTTTAGAAACTGGCAGCTTATTTGTAAATACTCCAAATGATGATTTGAATACAATAAACTTAAGTAGTTTAACTCATGCAGGTAATATACTTTTAAATAGTAATCAGCTCACAACCTTAGATCTTAATAATCTGATTTCAGTAGAAGATTTATCGGTTAAATACAATCATTTAACTTCTATAAATTTAAATAATTTAGAAACTGCAGATAGAATTGAATTAATCGAAAATTTTCTAAATGAGTTTGAATTATCTAATGTCAATATCAATTCATTATTAAATTTATCAGCTAATCCTTTAATTGATTTAAATCTTAACAACATATCGGTTTCGTCTTTGTCATTATCAAATACTGAGTTTGATGTATTGGATTTAAGTAGTGTTTCTTTAGAGGGTCTTAGTATTTATAATAATCCTAATTTATTCTACTTGGATATAAAAAATGGAGACATATTAAATGATGCTACTTTTGTTAATGTTCCTAACCTAATTTATGTATGTGTTGATAGTTTTGAGAAAGATCACGTAAATAACCTACTTGATGCATCTGCTGTTATAGGATGTCAAGTAAATGATTATTGTACTTTTGTGCCTGGAGGTAGTTATTTTACAATTGAAGGCTCTGTTTCTTTTGATTTCGAAAATAATGGTTGTGATAATAATGACCCATTTATACCCAATTTAATTATTAATATTACAAACGGTTCCGTTATTGGAACCATAATTCCTAATATTACTGGAGAATATTCTATTTCAGCTCAAGAGGGAATTCATACAATTACACCAACTTTTGAAATTTCGGAATACTTTACAATAAATCCATCAATCTTGACAGTAGATTTCCCAACAGATGGGAGTCCTATAAATCAAGATTTTTGTGTTGTACCTAATGGAGTTCATAACGATTTAGAAATTATCATTTTACCAATAGAGCAAGCCAGGCCTGGATTCAATACATATTACAAGGTGGTTTATAAGAACAAAGGAAATACAATACTCTCTGGATCTGTGCTTTTTAATTTTGATATAAATAGTGATTTAATGTCTTTAGTGTCTTCAACACCAATAGCAGATAATCTTGAAAATAATATTCTAACTTGGAATTACACTAACTTGCAACCTTTTGAATCACGCGAGATATCTGTCACTCTAAATATGAATACACCAACAGATACGCCTCCTTTGAATGGAGGAGATGATTTAGGTTTTATAGCTAATATCTTTCCCATTTCTGGAGATGAAACACCAAATGATAATAATTTTTATATCAAACAAACAGTTGTTAACTCTTTAGACCCTAATGACAAAACCTGTTTAGAAGGTGAAACTATAACTCCAGAGCAAGTAGGTAAGTATGTACATTATCTTATTCGTTTTGAAAATATAGGAACAGCTAGTGCTGTAAATATTGTAGTTAAAGATGAAATTGATATAGCAAAGTTTGATGTATCCACCCTTATTCCTCTAAATTCGAGTCATGAATTTGTAACCAGAATTAAAGAAGATAATATAGTAGAATTTATTTTTGAAGATATTAATTTACCTTTCGACGATGCTAATAATGATGGTTATATAGCTTTTAAAATTAAGACCTTAGATAACTTAGTCCTTGGAGATGAGTTTTCTAATGATGCCGAAATTTATTTTGATTACAATGCACCAATCATTACAAACGATGAACTGACTACAGTTGCAGAAAATCTCTCGGTTGAAGAATCAGAATTACAAACTATAGTAAAAATATATCCGAATCCAGTAAGCAATAACTTGTTTATAGAATCTAAAAATAAAATCAAAGCCATTACAATATATGATGCTAATGGCAGATTGTTACAATCTGTTACTTTAATAGGAAACAACACAAATTCAAAAATGGATTTAAGTAATTTGTCAAAAGGTTTGTATTTTATAAATATTAAAACAGAGGTTGGAGAGCAAACAACTAAAATTATTAGAGACTAAAAGTAAGTTTAGCCAAATAATCAAAATGTTCGCCATTGATCATTTTTTCACATGTTAAACCAACACTTTCGCAAGCAAACTTTAGGCTTTCAAAATCCAGATACAACCATTTCATTGGGTCTTCAGCTTCATTTTTGTAGCTTAAATAATAGTCTAATTCACCATAGTAATTGGCATTTGTATCAATCCAAAGCCCACCATCTTCGTCTTCATACATGTATTTGATGTCAGAAGAATCTATTAAAATCTGACCATTGGGTTTTAACAAAGATTTTAAATGTTTCAAGTATTTTGAAACCTGCTCTAATTCCTGAAAGATTCCTGTACCATTCATAAGTAACAGAATGGTGTCGAATGCTTCAGTTTCATCTAAAACATCTAATATTTCAGCATTTAAAACACCACGTTTTTTAGCCACTTCAATGGCACCTGTTGAAATGTCTATGGCTTTTACATCAAGGCCATTTTCTTGCAAATACAGACTATGGCTTCCAGAACCACAGCCTACATCCAAAACACGACCTTTAGCTAATTGTAAAGCTTTTTGTTCCAGTTTTGGCATCTCTTTGAAATTTCTAAAAAGATATGGAAGAGGCAAAGTGTCTTCATCTGAAATATTTGTTGAAGTAACTATATCTTCTGTGTAATTATCGTTTTGATAGTCTAATAAGGCTTTTCCGAAAAGGTCTTTCAAGTGTTTACTTTTTGTGTCATGTTGAGCGTAGTCGAAACATCTTATATGATTTTAGTTTCTTCGCTTCGCTCTGAATGACAAGTTTCATTACTTTTGCTCTATGCAAGACATTATAAACAATCTTCCAAAGCTCGCCAAAGATAAGCATAAGGAAAACAAATCTTTCTTTGCCAAGTTAAAAAAGAAACCACCAAAGCAGTTAGATTATATCATGCAGGAATTGCACGAAGAAGAGTTTAATAGAACTGACTGTTTAGAATGTGCAAATTGTTGTAAAACAACTGGGCCTTTATTTACAGATAAAGATGTACAACGGATTGCAAAGCATTTTAAAATGAAGCAACAACAGTTTATTGATACTTATTTAAGAATAGACGAAGACAACGATTATGTTTTACAATCTGTGCCTTGTACATTTTTGGGAATTGATAATTATTGTTCCATTTACAATGTAAGACCAAAAGCTTGTAGCGAATTTCCACATACAGACAGAAAAAAGTTTCAGCAAATCTCTAATTTAACACTTAAAAATGTGGCAATATGTCCAGCTGCATTTAATATTGTTGAAGACATGAAAAAGCGTATTAAGTACTGATACATTTTACTATATTTATAAAAATATTTGCTATTGGAATCTATCATTAATTATTTCGAAACAATACCTTCACTTCATAGAGGCTTAATACTTTCAGGAGGTATTACGTTTTTCTGGCTATTAGAAGGTGCTTTTCCTCTTTTTAAATTCAATTATAAAAAATGGCAGCATGCATTGCCAAATTTGTTTTTTACTTTAACAACCATCCTTATTAATTTTGGTTTGGCTTTTCTTTTGCTCCAAACAGCAGATTGGGTAAAGGCTAATGATTTTGGAATTATAAATTGGTTACCAGAAATGTCACTTTGGTTATATGTCTTACTTGGAGTGTTTTTACTTGATTTTTTTGGAGCCTATTTAGCACATTATGTAGAACATAAAATAAAACCTTTATGGATGATTCATTTAGTACATCATACAGACCATAATGTAGATACAACTACTGCTAATAGACACCATCCATTAGAGAGTGTTATTCGTTTTGTATTCACCTTATTAGGTGTGTTTGTTGTAGGAACTCCAATAGCTATAGTGTTTTTATATCAATCTTTATCTATAGTTTTTACGCAATTAACACATGCAAATATCAAGTTACCTAAAAAACTGGATAAGTTATTAAGTTATATTATTGTATCTCCAGATATGCATAAAACCCATCATCATTATGTATTACCTTATACAGATTCTAATTATGGAAATATTTTTTCCATTTGGGATAGGCTCTTTGGAACCTATATGGAATTAGATAGAGAAAAACTGGTTTATGGTGTCGATGTTTTTCCTGATGAAATAAAAAATGGTAACATTAAAGAATTACTTAAACAACCATTTCAAAAATACCAAAAACCTACTATTATTCCAGAGAAGGAGAATCTCTAACTTCATGATTTTTAGTGGTTTTCAACAGGTTATTAACAAGTTTAGTACAATTCGTCTTTTTTTTTGGTAGTTTGTAGGATTTTTATAGCTAAATATAGAAATACATCTAGTTTTATCCTGAGGATTAATTAGTTACTGTTGATTTCGATAATTGTTGAATTAAACTATATTTATTTGAAATCAATTTTACTTACACTTAGTATTAGTATTTTTTCCAGCTCAGTTTCTTCGCAAACTGCTTTTGCGAAAATTGAGAAAAATAGAAATAAAAATGCTAGTACATTATTTCACGATCTTAATACTTCTAAAGATACCTTATTATTAAAAAGTGAATCTAAGATAGCACATGTATACTCCATTAATTCTGTTTATAAAAGAGAATTAGATGTTTATTTAAGTGAAACAGATCTACAAATTCCACTTACTAAATTAACAAGAGGAAAACATGTTATGGTGGTCGAGCAGACTCCAAAAAAAATCATTTTTGTAATTTATGTTTATGGTCCTTTTCCAATGGCTTCTATTGAGCATTAAAATGCTGTTTTTTTGTTTTAACAAAATTCAAATAAATTGAATTTCGTTACAACTTCCTTTATTTAATATGTAGAAATAATCGTTGAAACGTTTATGGATAAACAGTTTGTCTAATAAAAAATTGAATAAACGAATATTTACTCTATTTATAGATTTGATTATGATTTTGTTTTAATTTAAATACATAGAGCAAGGATTAAATTCTTGCAAAGTGATATTTGTTGTACAAAATTATAGACATTATGAATACCCTAAAATCGGCCATGTTTATATTTTTATTTATTGTTTTTATTAAGCCATCTTACAGTCAAGATGTTGTTTATTCATCAATTTTTAAAAATGTAAATAAGATTGCAAAAAGTTTAAACCATGATTTAAACTTTTTGCAATCTTATTTACATTTTTAAAAATTGATGAATAAACAACATCTT